>Ga0209427_10002761_pt1 | contig 20627 bp, 19 predicted proteins | sample DeeMarSWOR136_30_FD_187465 | JGI IMG/M metagenome (GOLD analysis project Ga0209427, IMG submission 187465) | Marine sediment microbial communities from White Oak River estuary, North Carolina - WOR-1-36_30 (SPAdes) (version 2) | ecosystem: Environmental > Aquatic > Marine > Intertidal zone >...
ATGCATGAGCTTGGCCACAATCTCGGGTTACTCCATGGTGGTTTTGAACATCTTGGCTATAAACCGAATTATCTGAGTGTAATGAATTATTTCTTTCAACTCGATGGTCTGATTATCGATGGGGTGGACGGTCATTATGATTATTCCCGGTTTAACCTTACAACCCTTAATGAAAATGACTTAAATGAGGGATTAGGATTATCTGGAACTCCTGAAGCAGCAAACTATGGTACAAAATATTTCGATAGCTACGGAGAATATTATTATTGGAAAGGGTATATATTTACTGTCGAGGATATCAATAATAATATTGATTGGAATTGCGATGGACACCCAGATGAGTATTCTGTAACTGCGAATATTAACTATGATTTTGACAACTGGGGAAGTGATATCTATACATCAACGATGCATGGGTTTGATGATTGGGACTCCATCGTGTTTGATGGAGGACTGGTTGGTGGAGGTATGCTCGGTGAAGAATTACCACTGGAAACTGATATGCAAGAACTCATTGCGGACCATACAATGCCATCGATTACAGTGGAAGTCCCAGAGTCCTGGGAAGCACTTCAGGATGATGTGACATTTCAATCATACGTAACAGACCCCTGCGGGATTGACTGGGTCAAATATTCAATCCGTGAACCTGGTGGCGCCCATGGTACAATTATTGACGCGACATATGAAGCATGTGCCGCATCACCAACAGCGAATTATCGATGGCAGCTCCCATTTGATACCACTGAACTTCCGGATGCTTATTACGTTCTCTATGTGAACGCAAGTGACACACAGGGAAATATAAACAATACATCGGTGAATTTCAGTATTCGGAATTGGGTGGTCCTTGAAATGCTTCCAAATACACCCGCCAGTAAAGCAGGTCGGACGATCCCAGTGAAGTTCTCCTTACGGATTGTAGCAGCCGTAGATCCAGTAGAGCCTTTTGTGCGGAACGAGGACCTTACGATTAAAATCTATGATATAAGCACACCATGGAACATCCTACAGCAATCAATCTATGGAACCGGTGCCAGAGATTATCGGATTAATTCAACCGAGGAGCAGTATATCACGAACTTTCATACCTTGAAAACCCCGACATTTTATGTCGTAGAAATTTGGCGAGGAACATTGCTTATCGGCAATTTCGGGTTTCTCACTATAAAATAACCTGTATCTATGAAATCATACAATACTTTCTCTTTTTTTCATTTTTAATTTTCACACAAAAAAAACCATCCTTGAAACCGTGTCACTGCTTTCCCCGCCCACCCTCTCTTTGTTTTTGTGTATTTTTATTAGTTCCAAACATTTAAATAAAATCAAGTTATATCTCTTTATGTCTGTTAGTTATTAGCAGGGGAGGAAAAAAACATGAGAAAAAAATATCTATGTTTTGTATTAATTTTTTTAGTAATTTTATCAGCACAATCTTCACAGGGACTCTATCAAAACAAACAACTCATAAACAAGAATAATATGAATGCGACCAATCAAGATATTATACATATGATCAACCAAATAAATCATACGATTCTTTTTCAATATTTAGAAAAAATAGTTTCATTTGGTATTCGTCATGTTGGTTCAGAGAACTGCAGGAAAGCAGCAGAGTACATCCATGAAGAGTTTCAAAATCTTGGATTAGATTCCTATATTGATTCCTGGCGTTATCCAAGATATAAATGTCAAAACGTTGTTGCGACCCATCATGGAACAGATCTAACTAGTGACATTGTTTTTGTGTTAACTGCACATTTAGATACGATTAATGTTTCTGTTGGTGCCAATGATGATGGATCAGGGGTGGCAGCACTCCTAACACTTGCTCGTATTTTTAGTAGATATACCTTTAATCATACCATTAAATTTGTAATCGTTTCTGGTCATGAGGTCGGAGAATATGGTAGTTTTGATTATGCAAAAAAGGCTTATGCAAGCAATGAAAACATCCTCGCAAATATCAATGTCGATATGATCGGTAATTCAACATGTGGGCATATAATTCAAGCGTTTACTCCTGAACGAAGTCAACATTTGTATTATTATTCTGATGAAATAAACAAAAAATATGAAAATTATATTGATATGCAAATGCAGTTATCAGCGCATTATCCTGTCGATAGTCAATCTTTTGTTGACTATGGCTATGATGCTATTTCTTTTATTCAACCAAAGGTATTCGAATATCCGTTTCATACACTGGAAGATAACCTTGAAAAAATAAATTTCCCCTATTTTGAAAATGTTACAAAATTGATTTTAGCAATCACTGCAGAGCTTGCATCCAAGAAAATTGATCTCCAAGTACGATTTGTTACACCGAAAGAAGGATACATCTATCTTCTCAAGTGGCCCATTCTTAAACTTCCAGGCTTGAATTTACATGGAATACGAGCAATGACGTATCTACTAGGAAGAACAATAGCAAAAGTAAATATCATAACTCAAGAGGAGATTCTTGGTGTGACCTATGTTATCGATGGAAACGCAGATTATTCATCAATACTTTATGAACCTCCGTATGAATGGAAGATGCAAAAACCATTTTATGAACTCTTCAGACTCCGTGGAAAACATCGGCTGAGTGTCTATGTTTATACGAATACTGGTAAAAGTGCTTCTGATGAAATGGATTTTTTTGTGCTTACCTCAATCTAATAAAAAAAATGTGATGCATCTTGAAGAGTATGAAACTTCTGTTTCTTTTCTTTTTTGTATCAGTTTAGACCTAAGGTAAATCCGTGTCACTGCTCCCCCACCTACCATATTTTTTTTATAACTTTTGTTATGATTATAACTGATGATAAAATATTAATACCATAACAGCATTTTTTATTTCTATACAACCTAGATTTTAGGGGAGGAAGAGAGGAAAATGAAGGAAAAAATCATAGGAATTTTTGTTTGTGTGTTGCTGATTGCCACTCTGGCAATACCGATAAGTGCTATGATAAAAGAGGATAAATTAGAAATTTTTCCTTCCAAATATTTTTATTTAGGTGCTGCCCTGCGTATTAAAATGAGATATGAAGAACCAGACCAGGGAGTGTAGGTTAAATGAGATTCACTGGTTGGAAACGAAAAGCCATTGTGCTAACAGTCTTGGCTTTTTTGGTAGGTTCAGGTATCGTACCATCCACAGTTGGCATCATCCAGAACAAAAATGGTGAGTCTACTCTCAAAACTGGTGGCTTTATTCAGGGCTTAATCGATAACGCCACGGATGGTGACACCATCTACATCCCCAGTGGCATCTATTACGAGAACATTATCATCAACAAATCAATCAGTCTTATAGGGGAAGATAAAGAGACGACCATTATTGATGGCAATTGGAGTGGAGACGTTGTTTCTATTATTTCTGATGGGGTGACAATCAGTGGGTTTACCATACAAAATAGTGGAGAGAAAACATATTTAGGATTTGATTCAGGAATTGAAGTACGTTCTAATCATAATATTATCACTAGAAATATCATCTCGAAGAATGCGGCGGGTATATATCTAGTGAGGTGTAGCGACAGCAATATCTCAGGCAATAATATATCAGTCAATGTGTTTGGTGTGTTACTCTCTCGTACAAAGGGTAACCGTATCTTCAAAAACAATTTCCTTCATAACAACGTAGATGGGTTTGCTAGAAATGTATTTCTATATCGTTGGTGTTGGAGGCAGAATTATTGGAGTGAACCAAGGATACTTCCGAAAAAAATTACTACGGAGCTTTATGGGATAATACCGGGAATGGGAACGCTTCCTCCAAGTGAATTTCATAAGCTTTGGGTTCCTCAATTTGACTGGCATCCCGCACTCAAACCCTATGACATCCCTTGATTTATCAATACTAATTGTATCCCTGTAAACCGTGTCAATGCGTTCCCTCTGTATTTTTATTGGTTCCAAACATTTAAATAAGATAACGTCGTACCAATTATTACCTGTTATAAGGCAGGGGAGGAACATAATTATTTAGAAGGAGGAAAAAAATATGAGAACTAAAATTGTATATATATTAGTTATGACGCTGTTGATCACAACTGCTATCTCAGCAACTAGTATTGTAAGTATCGGGAACAAACCTGTAGAGGCTAGTATCGGAATCGAAGAATCTGAGAAGTCTTTTGACAAATCGTTATCTACACAAATACCATCAGGTGAATGTATTAAAATAGATAATAACTTAAAAATGAAATCAAACTTGAATACACCTCCATCAGGATGGCAAACCATACAATTTGGTCCTCATCCTCCTGTCTTTCATGAAACCACTTTATATGGTTGTCCACCACCCGCAGGGTTCCTTGCTGATCAAACCACAGATCATTATCCTGCAGGTCTCAAAGAATTTTTCTATAGAGAGTATGATGAGCCATCCTTTGAAGAATGGTTTGACATAATAGGATGTATCAGTTATAATCTCCACCCTGATGATATGATTACTCCAGGCGTAATAATGACTCATAGCACATATGGAACCTATTCAGCTTTCGATTTAGCTACCCGTCTTACAGGTAGCAGTACAAATTGTACACCTTTTTGGTATCATGATTTTGTGAATCCAGTCCATGGTGATACACGTGGTTTCATGAGTTGGGGTTGCAATTTTATCAACACTATACTCGGTCAAAATATCTATGATCTTTCCCATATTACAGGTCTCGGCTTTTTAATAAGTGATACGAATGGTGATCCAACCATAGGACTTTCTTCTGATCCATGGAGTGGATTTATGATAAGCAATGTTCATGAAGACTGGGCTGGAAATTATAATTCGACGATTTTTATGGGATTTTTATCGATGAATTTTAAAGGTGAAGGTTGTTTTGATCTTAATTCACAACAGTTTGTTTTAAAATTAGACGATTTCTGGTATTTTGGAATGCTCACTGGTGGAGCTCTCTGGGGACACTATTATCCTAGTCATCCTGATCCTACTAAGGCATTTGTGGCTATGGCAGGTCAAATAAACACATTCAATCAAATTAGTAGTGGTCGATCTGCTCTTACTCATTCAACGTTTGGTACTTGTGGTCATCAGATACGTGGATTTATTCTTACACTCCCTATCACGGGTTTTTCATCTAATTCAGCGCATATAAGATTCTATTATTCATAAATCTACAAAAAATCCTATTACTAAATAACAAATACATTACTTGAATAATAATGAGAATTAGTAACAAGTATCCTTGAAAATATAGTATGAGTTAATTATGACTTAGTTATCGTACTTTCTATACATCTTACATTTATGAACCTATGTTAGCTGCTATACCTCAACGTATTGAGAAATTCAATTTAAAAATAAGTTAAAACCCATGTCACTGCTTCCCCCACCCACCACTGTTATAGTGATTTTTATTTTTTCCAAACATTTAAATCCATTTATTAGATAACAAAATGCACAATCGAGTTTTAGATGGAGGAAAAAAGATGAAGAGAAAAATCATAGGTATTTTTGTCTGTATGCTAATGATCGCAACTGTTCTCCCCGTCGCAGCAAATGTTTCTGAAACTGAAAATGAACCACAGATCCACTCAGACGTATGGACTTGGGACTGGTTGTGTATTGGTTTTATCAGAGAGTTAGATGATCAATATTGGAACAACCTTATCGACTTTAGGGCTGTACTTATGTTTGTTTCACTCCGTATTATGGGTGAAATAGATCATCGAACCATAAACTTTGGTGGTACAGGGTTTGGTTTTAATTATGATTTGAGAAAAGGTTATGTCGGTGAGCATTTTATTTGTTGCAGATTTTGTTATGATTAAAATCCGATGATAACATCTTAATACCATGAGATCAGTTGTATTCAAAAAAAATTAATCCGTGTCACTGCTTCCCCACCAACTATTACTCTTTTTGTTACGTTTGTTATTATAACTGATGATAAAATATTAATACTATACCAGCATTTTAATTGTATAAAACCCAGGTTTTTTAGGGGAGGAAAGTAGTATGAAACGCAGTGTAGTGAAGAGTAGTATTGTTTTAGGTATATTGGTTTTGTTTGTTGGAGCCGGTATCATTCCATCAACAGTTGGAATCATTGAGAAACAAACAATGGTCACGAATCCTATTTCTCGTGGCTATATCCAGGGACTGATCGATAATGCATCCGATGGCGACACCATCTACATTCCCAGTGGCATCTATTATGAGAACGTCATCATCAATAAAAGTATCAGTCTGGTTGGTGAGAATAAGGATACAACGATTATTGATGGGAGAAATATTGGAGATGTGATTCATATTAAAGCAGATTGGGTAAATATCAGTGGATTTACGATTCAAGAAAGTCTTTATGGGTATTGGGGACAGTATGGTATAAAAATTAATTCAAATCATTGTACTATCTCCGATAATACTTTCTTGAATAATGGGGAAGGTATCTTTATCGATCATTCCAGTGATAACAAAATCATTGGTAACACCGTCACCAATAGTTTGAGAAATGGTATCTATATATCATTCGGTGAAAACAATTTTATCTCTAATAACACTGCCCTTTTCAATGGTTTAAATGGGATAAAAATTGGGGATGGTGATAAAATTATCATAACAGGAAACAATGCTTGCTATAATATAGATAATGGTATATCTATTTTTGATTCAAGCTTAAGCATTATTTCAAACAATAATATTAGTTATAATAGACATGAGGGTACTGGTTACTGTAAAGCCGGTTTAGTACTTTTTGACTGTATATCAAATATTGTCACGAATAATTATATCAGTTCGAACAATCATAGTGGCATACGTCTTGGAGCTGATTGGGATAGTTACAACAATACCATCAAAAACAACATGATATTAAACAACAAATATGGCATAAACATTGATAATCACGCACATTGTAGTCATGTTTATCATAATAATATAATTAATAATGAAATTAATGGATATTGTGAACATCATCAAGATATCTGGTATAATTATGAACTTAAGGAGGGAAACTACTGGTCTGATTATAAAGAAAAATATCCCAATGCTAAAAGGATCTGGTTTATGGGTATTTGGAACACACCTTATGAAATAGAAGGTGGAGATAATCAAGATAATTATCCTTTAATAAAGCAATGGTCAAACACAAAATCCAAAGATATGCAAGGAGTTACAAAAAGTTTTACATTGAGTAAAACAGAAACTATTTCAAATCAAAAACAAGACATAGATACTAATGGCTGGAAAAGTGATGGAGATTTAATGAAGGTTAATCATAGGAACAAAGCAAATTATAATTTGTTTTTCTTACGTTTTTTAGAACGATTTCCCTCTGTGTTTCCAATAATACAACAGTTGTTGGGATTCTAATCCCTTCTTTTTCTTTATTTTTTTTAATTAAATCCGTGTCACTGCTTCCCCACCCGACACTATATTTGTGATTTTTATTGGTTCCAAATATTTAAATAAGATAACGTCGTTTTAATTTTTACCCTATATTATCAGGGGAGGAAAAATTATGTACAAGAAAATAATAGGAATATGTATTTGTATGCTAGTGACTACTACCTTGGTATCTGCGACAAATATAAATATTAAGGAGAAAATCCAACCACTATCATTTACTGTTGATGTCCCAGTATGGGAGGAGGGAGATTCATGGACATATACCTTTCATCATACCCATTATAAATATACGAGTAATGGAACACTATGGGCTACAATTGATTATAATTGTACGCTATTACAAACAGTCACTGACAACTCTGGAGATAATTATACAGTGACCTGGACCTCCACAGATTTCGAAGGGAGAGCAACTTATGGATCAGTTAAATTGAAATATACACCGTTCACCAAGTACACAGCTGAATTCATATTCCGAAAAACTAATCTTGCTAGTTATCAGGAAAGACATCAATTAAAGGGCTTTGTATTCTGGTTGATTGGAACCGTCGGTTTCCCCTTCCCTGCGCAATTTATGCATACAAGAGAATGGATCTATAAAACTGCAGCGGAATACTTACCGTTTCCAATGACGGCGGGAACAAATGGCACATACCCCGGATTCCAATACAGTTATCAAGAAAAATGTTCACTCTATTGGGGAATCGTATCACTCCTAAACAACCCGATAACAAATTATTCTTCTACACCAAGGAATTACCATTGCGAAATGGAAAATATCACTGTCCCAAAGGGAACCTATAACGCCTACAATGTCTCAGTGGATTTAACCTATGGTTTAGGGCAACGTCATGATTGGCGGTACTATGTTCCGGAAGTAGGCAATACAGTAAAAGTATACATTGATGTTGATAATGACAATTCTGGAAACCCTGGTACAATCTATAAATTAGAGTTAGTTGATTTCAATTACACGCCATAATATCTACAGACAAAGAGAAAAAAATCCTCTATTCTCTCTTTTTTTTTATTTTGTTTTCGCACCAAAAAAACCATACTTGGAATCCGTGTCACTGCTTTCCCCATTATCCCTGTTAAAGTGATGTTTATTTATTACCCTCCTCTTTTTTTTTCTTTCTCATTCAACAATAATTCTATAGCTTCGTTAAATGATTTTAAGCGATAGTTAGTTTTTATTTCCTGTAATCTTCTTTTCACATCATCTGAAATGATTATAACAGGTTTCCTATTAGGATCATAAGGAATATATGTTGGTGATGGGGGTTTCTTCTTAGCCATGATTTTCACCTAATAGTTCATACTATCTTAAGTAGTATTTATTAATTTTTAAGGATATTTTTTAGTGGGAGCTGTAACCCTTGGGTGCTATGTCTAACCCCGACTAAAATCAACAGACATAAAACTATGATTTTTACTAGTAGATATGAGTCCGAATCTCCATCCCTTCTTCTAATATTACTCAATATCTTTATTTGCTTGAAAAAGATTAAGCCAAGATATAACAAGTTTTTTCCTTATTTTTTGGGTAGTAAACCGGATTTTTTTTCTGAATCCCTTCGGTGGCTTGCCAGTTCCTTTTTTCTCCTATTAAACGGCCTCAAAAATGCAATATCATAAAAGGACTTTGGATCCCTTTTTTAAATGGCAAAAATCAATGATTTCTGCTGTAAAAGTTTATTTTTTTATTCTAAGCTCTTTGAATGGTTATAACTATTTTTTATAAAAGGAATTATTTTATTTAGATCAGTTGCTTCGTCAATAGGTATTTGTGGCCACCCCTTCATTGTTCTTGTTGCTGCTTGGAAGGGTTTAATCATAAATTCTTTTGATAATTTCATTTTGTCTTGTTCACTGGCCTTGGTGATAACCACACCGTCTGTCACCAAAAATGCAAATAATTTTTTTTTTATATTTGTAACAAGGACAACCGTACATTTTTTTAGTATTAACATCAGGCCAATCAAGAACTTCTTTTTCTATTTTCAATCTGATATTTTGCATTTTTTCTTCATTATAATATTTCATGTTAACATGCTATTAGAATTTGGTATAAAAATAATATGTTAAAAAGTTATAATTAAAGCAAAGGATGGAAGGAAATATTGAATCAGTTTTAATGGTTACAATACTGGTTTTGTTATTTTGTTACATTATATTTTCTAGATGCATATAAAAATCCAAAGCATATTCCTTCATGAGGTTTACTTTTTTGATGATGAATAGCATGTGCATTCAATACTCTTTTCATGTATTTACTTTTTGGGCGATATTTAATCTTTATTCTCCTGTGGAAGAAAGTATCATGAACCAGAAAGTAACCAATTCCATAGAAGGCTACACCTATTCCTAGTGGTAATCTAACATCAATACCATTTAGAAAACCTGTTAGAATAAGAATGAAAGATAATAGGCTAAAAAAAACTCCAAATATATCATTTTTCTCAAATCTACCCTTTGATGCCCTATGATGATCCTCATGGAAATACCAACCAAAACCATGCATTACATATTTATGCAAAAACCAAGCTAACCCTTCCATTAAAATGAATGTTCCTATTATAGTTAATGAATATAATGCAACTAAATATACCTCCGCCATCTTTTAAACACCTCAAAATTTTTTAATATTCTAATTCAGGATTAATTTTTGGATTTATGTTCAATATAGGTCTGCATTTATTGGTTGATCTTGGATCTATTATATTCATAATTGTTGTGGAGAGTATCTTTGAAATTTGAGGTTTCACCTTCGCTTTATAGATAATAAATGGATTATTGTAAATTTGTTTAGCTGTCCAATTATACATTTCTGAAGCTGTTTTAACTGGAATTAAATATCTTTTTGGTATAAATTTAAATCCTTCTTCTGCCTCATGTTGCCATTCGCAATAGTATTTTAGTTGATTATGAATAAAAGCTGTATACTTTTCAGGAATTTCTTTTACAAAATCATAATCCAAACTTTTAATGCCGTACTTTTTTATCTCATTTTGAGGCATATAAGTCCGACCTAATTTAATATCGTCATTAATGTCTCTTATGAAATTTATGTACTGCATTGATCTTCCAAGAAATTTTGCATAATGGTAGGCATCTTCATTTAAATTCATGATTTTAGCCATGAATAGACCAATAACTTCAGCAGAGCCGTACATATAATTGATTATTTCATCAATTGTTTCATATTTTGATTTAATAATATCTGATTCCATGGAAGCAAGAAATGATTCAGTCCATTCTTCATCAAATTTCTTTTTATTGGATAATTCCACAAATGAATCGATTATAATATCATCTGTTTTCTTTCCATTGATAGCTTTTTCATATTTCTCTTTAAAATTATAGAAACCATTTACATCCTGAGGGATTGAGTCAACATAATTATCTGCTTTTCTAACAAAACCATATAATGCAAATACATCTTTTTTCATGTAGGATGGAAAAAATATGCTACTGTAGAAATATGTTTTACTACCCTGCTTGAAAACAGAAAATAATGTTTTATTAATCATAAAACCTACCCTAATAAAATCATTATAACTAATCTGGTATCAACACTTCATCAATAACGTGAATAACTCCATTTAAACATTCAATATCTGTTGTAATCACTGATGCTTTGTCAATTTTTACTCCATTTTTTGAATATATGTGCAATTCCTTACCATTTACTGTTTTTGCAGTCTTTTCTTTAACAACTTGTTTGGCCATTACTTTATTTGAGATCACATGGTATGTTAAGATCTCAGTCAGTCTTTCTTTATCATTTAGTATGTCCTCTAAAGTTTTCGATTTAATTTTTGCAAATGCTTCATCAGTTGGTGCAAATATTGTAAAAGGGCCGTCATTGCTTAAAGTGTCAACTAAGCCTGCTTCTTGAACGGCCTTAATCAATATCCTAAAGTTTCCCGCTTCAATTGCTGTTTCTACAAGATTTTTCATATTAATACCTTCATTAAATATTTATTATCTTTATCATTATAAACATAGTTTCAAATTGATTATAATCATAGTTATATTATGGTTATAAATAAAGAAAAAGAAATTATGTTTCTATGGGATAGCCTGCGTTTTTCCAGGCTGCATAATTTCCTTCTAGACGATAGACATTTTCAAAACCTGCATTAACCATTGTTTGAGCACTATCTGTTGATGGTGGATCAGTATGACAATATACTAAATATGTCCAAGTTGGGTCAAGCTCAGGGATCATGCTTGTTAATGTTCCATCAGCCCAAACATAATTCACTGCTCCTGGAAGATGACCAAGACTGTAGATGTCTAATCCTACAACATCTATTATCAATTCGAACTCATTATTTTGCCATCTTTCATAAGCTTCAGCTGGTTTGATATCCATATACGTATCTCTGAACATAATTACAAAAATTCCAAGAAGAATTGCTCTTTGTTGTGTTCTAACAGATATTCCGTTAACCTCAGCGGATGCATTCATATAGATATTTCCAAGCCCAATAGGACCATTCAAATCTGCATTGAGTGGTCTGAAATTCAATGTCACCTTTTCACCAGGTGCAATGTCTTCAATAATGTTTTCTTGTAATTTCTCATTAATAAATATGCCAGTTCCAGTTATGGCTGCCTTATATCTAAAACTCCATTTAATATCATATAAAGTAGTTGCACCATTGTTTTCAATGTCTAGATTTACACCAAAAAATCCTGGTGCTTTATATAATACCAAATTCAAGTCCTCTTCCAAATTTGATTTTTCTACTTCTTTGGTTTTTATATTCGGATCATTTGCTCCCAACACTGATATTACGGGTATGACAAGCATTAGAAAAACAAATGCTCCAATTATTTTTTTCTTCATTTTTTTGCCTCCAATATTTTTATCTAACATAATTTTTAGCCTATATAGTCAAAACTTCAAAACAAATTTAAAACGAATTTAAAACATATTTAAGATGGGATGCTAGGGGTAATATTAAACATTGGGGATTCAAAGAGGAGCGGGAAGGATGGGATGCAATCTAAAAATGTACCCCCAATGTTCTTTATTATCTGGATAAAGGATGAGTGATAATTCTTTTTGAATCTGGATTTTATTATTGTAAAATACGTTTTACCACGTCAGAATAGTAAATTGATTGGTTTTGATATCACTTTGACTTAAAAACACCTTTAAAAAAGGTTTTAAAGCAATTTTAAATATTAATCTATGCAGATTTTCTTTTATGAAGTAACCTTTTACCTTTATCTGTTACAAAAATGGCTCTTATTTTACCTTGTTTTTTTGTTAATATCAAACTTTTTGTTTCTAATGAACTAATTCGTGAAGCAGTTGTCACATATGTTATATCAAATCTTTTCATTATCTTTTTAACAGATACAATTGCATTACTATTATTTTGTTCGTATATGAATTTTAAAATATCATAAACGTCATCTTCAATTATTAAATCTTCAATTTTTTGACTGGGCAAAACTAATAACTCGTTTTCAATAAGTGCCATTTGATTGCTATCAATTGTTGATGGATCGATTCTGATAAAAAGTATTGCTTTATTTTTTGCAATAATGTCATTAATATCATACAGTATTTTAATGAATTCATCAAAAGAAAATCTTGATATTATATAATGAATTCCATCTAATAGAATCACAGAGTTTTTATTCTTTTTTGAAAATTCTCTGATTTTATTAATTAGTTTTTCGGGAGTTGAAATATTAATTATTCCTTTTGTTTCTTCTTTTGTTAGTAACACTATTTCTAAATTCTTTGATTTTGGTATCTGTATTTTTATTTGATCAGGGTTTCCACGTGTTATGATGAGTCCTTTAAACTCATTTATTGTTAAATCGGTTATTAGATCAATTGCTGATGAGTTATTTTTATCAGATATTAAATAGCTGTTTCCTCCCAATAATTTTTTATGTAGTTCTATTTCTTTTGTTATATCTTTTCCAATAAATAACACACCGACACATTCAAAGTTATTACTTTCAATATCTGTTCCTGAAAATCTTATCACTCTTTTTTCATTATCTTTTGTTTTTAAAATAATGTCAAAATATTCATCTGTTTTTTTGCTGCAAAATACTTTTATTTTATCTTCAATATTATCTGGATTTTCAAAAACCTCAAGTTTTTTTACACTTCTATTTAAAACCTCAATTTGTTTATACCCTGTAATTTTTTCAGCTGTTTTATTCCATATTGAAACTCTATTAGTCATATCAAATGATATGATTAACTCAGATGCACTATCTATAACATCGCGAAGGTTTTGTTTTGTTCTTTGAGAATATTCCTCTGCTTTTTTTCTTTCACTTATTTCCTCTTTTAATTTTTCATTACTTTTTTCTAAATCTTGTGTTCTTTCTTTTATTAGATCTTCTAAATTATTGTTTAAATCTTGCAACTCTTTTTCTTTTTCCTTTAAATCTGTTATATCAAAAACTATACCTTTTACTGTTAAAGGTTTTCCTTTTTCATCTTTTTCTACAACTGATCCTCGGTCATGAAACCATTTATATTTCCCTTTTTTTGTTTTAATCCTATAGTCAACTTCATATAAGCTCTTTTTTCCTTCTAGATGATCTTTCATTGCTTTCATGGTTTTATCATGATCATCTGGATGAACTAACTCTGTAAAAGCGGTGTAATCGACATTAGTAAATTCTTTCATTGTGTATCCTAGCATTTTTACCTTGTTTTCATTAAAAATTACGTTACCGGTTTTAACATCCATCTCCCACCAAGCTAGGTTTCCTGCGGATAGACATAAATCTAATCTTTCTTTGGATATATTATTTTTTAATTCTCCATTTTGATTCATTCTTAATTTTAACCTCCTTTTTTTATGATGTCTGAAAGGATTTGGGATGATATAATTACCATAGGAACACCTATTCCTGGATGATTATAGTGACCTGTGTAATACAGGTTTTTTACTTTTTTGCTTTCATGTTTTGGTCTAAAAATTGCGGTTTGTTTGAGAGTATGAGCAAGACCAAGAGCAGTCCCTTTGTAGGCATTAAATCTGTTGCTAAAATCATTATGTGCAAAAATACGTTTTACAACAATGTGATCTCTAATGTTTTCACCTGTAAGCATTTCCATGTGTTTAATTGTTTTATCAAAATACTCCTCTCGTATTTTGTCATTATCTTTAATACCAGGTGCAACTGGTATTAAAACAAATACGTTTTCTCCACCTTTTATTGCAGTTGATTTATCTGTTTTTGAAATACAAGAAACATAATATGAAAATTCTTTAGGCCATTTTGGTTCTTTAAAAATATCGTCAAAATGATTAACCCAATTAGGATGAAAATACAAATTATGATGAATAAAATGCTTAATTGTTTTATCAAGACCAAGATACAAAAGATATGCTGATGGTGCGATTTTTCTTTTATCCCAGTATTTTTCTGAGTAACTCCTATTTTTCTTATCAAGAAGGTTCATTTCAGCCCAGGCATAATCAGCATTAACAACAACAAGATCTGCATCATAAGTTTTTTTGGATGTTTTTACACCAACAGTTACGCCATCTTTTACAAGTATTTTTTCAACAAGTTCATTAAAAATAAATTTTACGCCTTGCTCTTGTGCAATTTTTTGCATAGCTTCTACAAGCTTACCCATACCTTTTTTAGGAAACCAAACACCCATATTGAAATCAACATGAGACATAAGAGAATAAAGTGCAGGGCTATCATATGGGCTTCCACCTAGAAAAACAATAGTGTATTCCAAAATCTTTCTAATTTTTTCACTTTTAAAAAACCTCTGTGCAAAACCATCGAGTTTTTGAAACATATGAAGCTTTGTTCCTTCAACAATAAGCTTTGGTTTGAAAAAATCAGTAAGATGTTTGTAATCCTTATAAATAAAATCTTTCATAGCAATATCATATTCATATTTGCTGAGTTTTAGATACTCTTTCATTTTTTCTTTTGCACCAGGCTCTATTTTTTCGAAAAGATCAAGGTTTTTTTTAATATCTGTAGAGATGTCGACAAAATCGTCTTTGTCAAAAAATACTCGGTAGGATGGATCAAGTCTTACAAGATCCATATATTCTTCTGGTTTTTTTCCAAATTCTGCAAAATATTTTTCAAAAACGTCAGGCATGAGATACCATGAGGGTCCCATATCAAAGGTAAATCCATCTTTTTTCCAAACCGATGCACGTCCACCGGGTTGCTCATTTTTTTCAATAACCGTAACGTTATTTCCATCACGAGCAAGCAGTGCTGCTGCTGCAAGGCCGCCAAATCCAGAACCTACTACAATTACTTTTTTCTCCCCCATTGTAACTGCCTCTTTTTTTATTGTATCAATTTTCTTTTTTAATGTTTTCTCCTCCAACCCATCTTTTTCTGAAATATAAGTATACCATCAAATAAAAAGATAGCATTCCGAAGTTGTAAAAGAAATCTTCAAAAGGAATTGTAAAAAATCTACCATTCCAAGCACCATGTCCACCCCAGATAGCATTTGGGTTGTAAATAACTACTATAAGTGATGTAAGTAGGTAATTAAAAATTATAAAAGGGATAAACGACAAAATAATATAAAACCAGTAATTTCTTGATTTTAACATATTTGGTGAAAGTATTGGTGCTAGAATAAAAAATAATGCACATGAAAACATTGCAAGAATTGTATAATCTTGATTTCTAAAAATAATGCCTAGGATAATAAATATACTTGCGATTGCTAGATAAAAATATTTGTTAAAAGGAATTTTTTTATCTTTAACGAAATAAACAAGGTTTTCATATATAAAAATACAAGCAAAGGGTACCAAAATGAAAAATAATATTTCTTCTATCGGAAGGCCCATCTCTTTTGTTGGAAAATATAATCCTGATAAAAATTTTTCATTAAAACTCCAATCTCTTCGGTATGTTACTATTATATCCCATATAATATACGCTGTTCCAACAATTAGAATGGATGCTGCTAGTGGTTTAAAAAATTTGTAATATTTAAATTTCCATTTAAATGAAAAAATTAGAGGAAATAGTAGTATCAAAATGTCAATTAGTAAATAATTCATTTGAAACATTTTTATGGCAAAGATATGGGGGATAATCTATTTTAATATGATTATTCAAAGGGTTATAATTACATTTCGTTTGAGAGGGACTCTTGTGAGTCGCCATTCATAAAGTTGAAATCATTTCTTGAAACCGTGTCACTGCCCCTCATTGAATAAAATTTATATAGATAGATATATTATGAAGAAATTGATAGTTTAAGGAGGTTTTGAAAAAATGAAACACCCTATAGTTGTTGTAAGCTGGAGTGTTGTACTTCTTATATCGTTTGGCATTGGTACCATTCCTGCGCTCAGCCAGAGTAATATGAAGCCTTTTCCACAATCTAGTTTATTAGAAGATGAACCGCCTATAATTCAAATCGTTAACCCCACTGAGGGATATTTTCATTTCTCCGGTATAAAACTGTTCCCGACCCCTCTGAACCTAGTGGGGGATACCATGGGATTTGGTGGATTCCGGCTTCGTCCTGTCCAAGTTAACGTCACCGACGATATCGATGCACCAGAAGAGATTCAGGTGTATATGTATGTTTATGAGAACGAACAGGGTAACATGACGTACAATAGTGATAATGGGCTTTATGAAAGGAAATGGATTGGTCCGGACCTCGGGACTTTTACTATGAATATCTCAGCTCAAGACAGTAGTGAGAACATTGCGTATAAAGAGATGGTAGTCTGGTACTTTTGTTTTATCCCTGAATAGGACTACACCCAACCGTTTTTAATTAGACACGTGGTTTGCCAACTAACCAAGATATTTTTTTTATTTATTATCAGAAAACACTCAGGTCACTGCTTTCCCACTACTTATATCTCTTAATGTTACATTTGTTCTGATAATCCTACCATGATAATATTTAAATATTTTTTAATCATTCTCTTATTAAATCATATATTACGGGAGGAATAGCTTCTTATTCAATAAGGATGAGAATCCTAAGTTGTAGTAATAACATGTTATGGAAAAAGTATCTTGTTAAGGGGGAAAAAAGAACATGAAATCGAAGCTAATAGGATTGTGTATTTGTATGCTGTTGATCTTAATCGTTGTTCCAATAGTAAAGCCTTTCCACCCGCCACCTACAAAATCACTCATGAAGTTTGTAGATGCGATTACTTTCAGTCAGATTGATTTTTACTTTGATAATGAGAGTTTTAAAAATTCAGATTGGGGGCGTATTCAAGTTGATATTGAACAACTAACGCGGCAATATGGTGAAGGATTTCTTAATATTTATACTGATGCTGGATGGGTTGTGCGAAACGAGTTTATCAATCCTAATGGTATAGTGAATTATCTTTCGATGGACTTTGATTTAGGTGTTGAACCAGGAACTAATGTTCAATCACTTTCCGCTTATATTGAATTTACACCTGAACCGTTTATTATATTTCAAGATGGTAACCGCTCTGAATATGAAGTGCGAGATACTGATTTTTCTGCTGCGGGGGTAGGAGATTATTTTGGTTTCCCTGTTCATATGTACGATCCTGTTCCTTTTGAACCGCAGGGAAAAACCTATGATTTTACGAAACCAATCGAAAGTTTCAATGAAAATGTACAATGTGCTCATATGCAGTGTTTTCCAATGGCGATTGCTAATAGCCTTCAGTATCTAGAAGATCGACACCCAACACGCTTTGTTATTCCACATGATCATGTAATCGGTTTAAAGGGAGATGATTCCTTGGTAGGTCAATTAGACACTTATGTTGACAGAGATGTTGATAACAGATCACATGGACATGGGGTTTGGTTTGAACCAATGATGGAAGCTAAATTTGAGTATTTGGCTGATAATGGACTTGGAAATAAACTCATTCACAAGCATCAAGGGTACGGGTATGGAAAACCAATTAAACCCGGGGATTTCACGTATGCTGGTATTACATCAAAGGATGAAAGTGTTAATGAAAAAGTCACTTTCGCCTGGTTAGAAGACCAACTCCGCGCCTGTGAAGATGTCGAGGTAGTCAAAGATGGACATGCTGTTCGTGTGTACGGATGCGGAAGAGTGAAAGGGAAACCCTATATTAGATATTTAGACGATAGTAATCAAACTTGCACTGATCCAACTGATACGAATGGTTTGCGTTTTGCTCAACTATATGTATCAGATATTGATTCCGATGGTATGATGAACTGGGGTAGTAGTGGCGATGAAATTTGGTGGGCTATGGCTGAATCAGTGAAAATGATGTGGTGGGAATTCGAACCCATTTTTTTTGGATGGGATATAAGAATAAAAATCCTCAATGATGGTGATCCGCCTATTTACAATCTGTCATATAAGATTGAGTTGGAAGGGTGGGTTTTCAAAGGAAAAATAACTGAAGGAGTAATAGACCTTAAACCGCATTCAGAAGAAGAAATTGTTGTGAATGTTTTTGGGATAGGTCCTGTCTCAATAATAGCTTCCACCGAAGAGGATACAGCGAATGGGCAGTGTTTCTTATTCGGTCCTTTTGTCTTATTCCTCACGGGAGCAGGAGAAGAATAAATTGATTAAGGAAAAAAAGACCTGTAAAACGACAAGAAATGTCATTAACATTTTTTCTGTTTTTTCATTTTGTTTTCTCACCAAAAAAAACCATCCTTGAAACCGTGTCACTGCGTTCCCCGCCCACCCTCTCTTTGTTTTTGTGTATTTTTATTGGTTCCAAACATTTAAAAGAAATGAACTTATACAATTTGTAACCTAGTAACAGGGGAGGAAAAAAAACCATGAAGAAATTACTGGAATATATTCTGAATGGGATATTAAAATTAAATTTTATGTGGAAATTTATTAAATACTACATCACTTATTTAAGAGTATATGAAAGGAGAGAGGCACAAGATAAGAAAAGGACTAATTAACTTTTTTATCTGTGTATCATTAATTTTCGATATTTTAATACCTGGGACGGGTATTATGATTCATAAAAAAATCTCAATGGAAAATAATCTGGTATTTAATAATCAATTTGTGGTGAATAAGATAAAGTTTAATTGGGGGTTGTTATCAAATGCAATACCTATTAAAAATAGTAAAACAGGGCTGTTATTATCTAATCCAGAATACTATCCCCTTCTTAATCGTAATAATCCTGCAGTTTATGTACGGGGAGGGCATATTGTAGTTAAAGTACAATTTAAATCCCAAGAATTTTATCAAAAATTTTCTAAGGTAAAGATAAAAGCAACAGGTAGTTTTGGAGGGATTCATGAAAAAGAAGTTACATTTTTATTTGATAACTCTTTTTGGACTAAATTTACTACCATAAATCCTATTCCAGATGAGATAAACTCATATATTGCTAGTTGGACATGGATGTATCAAGATCCGTTTACATCTGAATGGAAGAGATTTGATATAACAACTCATACAATTTATGCCATAAATAAAAAACCAGTAACCAGGACAATTTGGCAAGAACTCGTTGAGTGGACTACGGACTGGTGTAAAGGACTTCCAGATGATGATAAACAAATTTCAGATGCTATTCTTCAAGGATTTGTAAAAGATGGTGTTCTTCGATATGGATCATCTCACATGCCCTGTTGTACAACTAGGCAAGTATTAAAAAATGGTAATGGACTTTGTAGTGTCTTGGCATTGGTTTTTAATGATGCCTGTGCCACTCAGGGTGTAAAAGTCGTAAATTTTGGTTATATTGTCTATAGTATTACTGTTAAACGTTGGATGCTTTTTACTTCAAATCCAGGTCTTGGAAATATTGAGCCTGATAAAAATTTTGTTATGGCGGATACCTGGAAAATAGTTAATGAAGTCTATCCATATCCACGTTACTACGGATTTGATAATCCAGTTGATGATGTAGAAGAAGAAAACTTTAGAGCCTATGTATTTAAGGGTCACTGTGTTAATCTGTTAGAATATAATGGAGAGGTATATCTCTATGATCTTTCTTTTGGAATAAGTCCATCAGAAAGTGTTTTTGATGATATGCCTAAACAAGGTAGATATACCTGTGATCATTTTCCTAATTTTAAGCAAAACTATCTTAATATTTTATATCAATATATGATTGGTCCAATCTATTATAGGAATGAATCGGGAACTCTAATTTATGACGCTAATATAAATTTCTGTGTAAATACATCTCTTATTCCAGATTTTTTTGGGGATGAAAGCCAGATTACGTATTATTTTCTATTTTTACCATAATTTTTTTATAATAATTATACTTTTAAT
>Ga0209427_10002763_pt1 | contig 20615 bp, 17 predicted proteins | sample DeeMarSWOR136_30_FD_187465 | JGI IMG/M metagenome (GOLD analysis project Ga0209427, IMG submission 187465) | Marine sediment microbial communities from White Oak River estuary, North Carolina - WOR-1-36_30 (SPAdes) (version 2) | ecosystem: Environmental > Aquatic > Marine > Intertidal zone >...
GAGGCAGCGACCTATTATAAGGGTGCGGCAAGTTATTTCAATCCAGGAACGACCTATACGAGCCCGATGCAATACTATTGCCAGAGAAATTATGTCATCGTCATGACCGATGGGATTTCGACGAAGGACGATAGCTCGATCCTCAACACAGACATCGGGGATAAGAATGCTGACCAGAAGGAGCCCCCGGGAGCTCCAAATGATCCACACTTTGATTCTCAGGGAACGGATTATTTGGACGATGTCGCTAAACATTATTACGATACGGACATTTCTACGTTACAAAATAAGCAGAACATCACCACTTACACCATTGGTTTTGAGCTCGATGCAAGTGACCCTGACATGGCTCCGTATGCGAAGGACCTTCTTCAGAGGGCAGCCACGCTTGGCCACGGAAAGTTCTATACGACCGATGGCAATGCAGGCTTAGCCAATGCCTTTTCGAGCGTTCTCGACGAGGTAATGGCGAAGACCTCGTCCTTCGTTGCCCCGATCGTCCCGGTCAGCAGATTTGAAAAGACCTCGGCAGGGGATAAGATTTATCTGGCCTTTTTTAGACCCAGCGCAGGCAAGATGTGGAGTGGAAACATCAAGAAATATGGCGTGGCCCAGAGTAACAATCCTTCACAGGGAATCGTCATAGGGGATATTCTCGATGTGTCTGGTTCAAAGGCATTGGATGCAAACGGGGCATTTTATCCTTCAACGAAATCCTACTGGACAACCAGCAGTAATGATGGAGGCGAAGTTGAAGTGGGAGGCGTGGGCGAAGTTCTAAAGGCCCGCTCCACACCCCGCAATATTTACACCCTTTTGCCAGGCGATGCGCAGGATGAAGATGACGGACCTGATTTTAACACCTCTTTCGAACTAACCAATTCCTGGAATGCGTTCACGAAAACGAATGAAAGACTCACGGCTTATAAATTAGGGGTCTCTACAACAGAAGAGAAAGACAAGCTCATCGATTTCGTTCACGGAATCGATGCTTATGATGATAACATGAACGGGAGCACCACGGATAAAAGGGATTGGTTCTTAGGCTCCTTTCTTCATTCAAGGCCCCATATGATCCATTACGCCGACCGAAGCGTCATTTATGCCGGTGCGAATGACGGGATGCTCCACGCCTTTGACGATGCCACAGGGGCAGAGCTTTGGGCTTTCATTCCCCCGATCTTTTTAGATAGATTAAAGGATCTGCACACCAATGAGCCCGGGATATTTGTAGATGGCTCGCCCAAATCCTATGTCGCTTACGATGGTTCTGGGAATGTCACCAAAGCCATTCTCATGTTCGGGTTGAGAAGGGGAGGAAATTATTACTACGCCCTCGATGTCACGAGTCCTACAGCTCCAAAATATCTATACAGACTCTATAAGGGTAAGAAAGGTTACTTTAATCAAATAGGACAGACATGGTCAACCCCGGTCATCGGGAAGATTGCCTATGGAACCGGGGAGAAGTGGGTCGCCATCTTCGGAGCGGGTTATGACGAGGGACAGGACGACGAAAATCCCCCTCCCGACACCGTGGGTAGAGGTTTTTATATAGCGGACGTGCTAACCGGGGCTTACGTTTGGGGAAGATCAGGCGTAGGGAGTCAGGACCCGGCCGAAGCGACCATGACGTATTGCATCCCCAGTGATATTGCTGCGATAGACCTCAATGGGGATGACCGGATTGACCGGCTCTACGTGGGGGATACAAATTCCCGGATATGGAGGTTTAACATCAGTGATCTGAATGGCAACGGATCTTCGGATGACAGCGAATGGACGATGAAGAAGATTTTCGAGCCCGATATGGCCGAGAAAAGAAAGGTCTTCTACCCGCCGGATGTTACCTTCGAGAAAGACAGTTTGGGGGAGTACGAGATGCTCTTTTTCGGGACAGGGGATCGCGAGGATCCGACAGGATACAAGCAAGTTTGGAACAGATTGTATGCATTCAAAGACAGGAATTACTCGGGCACTCTGAGTAAAAGTGATCTTGTGGACGTAACCACTTTTTATGATAAGTCACCAACAGAACAACAGACGATGCTTACCAGCATACAGGCGAAGTACGGGTGGTTTCTCGCACTCGATAAGAACAAGAAAGATAATAATTATGGTGATAAGTGCCTCGCCAGTCCCGTGGTCTATAACAGAGTGGTCTACTTCACCACCTTTTCTCCGAACATTGGCGAGATTACTGATCCTTGCTTCATTGGCGAAGGGACAGGAACCCTTTATGCTCTAAACTACCAAACAGGAGAGGCCGCACTCAATTTGGATCTGACCAATGACACCAGTGGCGTGGTTATAGAGGCAAGCGATCGGCGTATGAAAATCGGTACAGCCATCCCGTCGGGTTTGGTTGTCACTGTGATCGGAGGGAAAGTAACTTCGTATATTGGTGTGGGTGGTGGTGTTCACAGGCCTACGCTTTCAAGTACCAGAAGCATGTTCCCAGTTCATTGGAAGTTGGTGTTTTAAAACGTCATTAGTTATTAAGGGTCTCACAATTGAATAGACATCTTTCACAAAATCTCCCCTTCCCCCTCTTTGCCAAAGAGGGGGATTTTACCTCCCTTTGGAAAAGGGAGGTGGGGAGGGATTTTATGAAACAATGTCGCTACTATTATCACCCCCCAACCTAACATGGTTCGCGGGTAGGGGAGTATGTCAAAGGAGGTAAACCGTGAAAATAAGATCCCTGAGAAAAGAGGTCATCCTCATCAGCTGCTTCCTTCTCCTTTTTTCTGCGCTAACTTTCGCGGCAGATCAAAAGGCGTTTAGCGTTCGCGGAAAAATCGGAGAGCTAGACTTATGGAAAAAAAGGATGGTTGTCAATGAGAAGATTTTTGTCTGGGGTCCAAGTACCCTGTTTTTTGACGAAAGAGGTGTTCCGATAACAACGGAGAGTTTGAAAATTGGTATCAAGGTCAGTATCGAAGCGACATGGATAAAAAACAAACCGTATACGATTAAGACGCTTTCCGTTCTTCCAAAATAAAGCTTTCCTTCCCTCCTTCCTCAAATCCTCGAAAGGGGGCCACCCATCCTTTGGGTGCCCCCCCAATTTTTTTTGGATATTTCCAATCTTAAGAGATTCTGAAATCGAAGACCCTGATCCTGAAATAGGTTCAGGATCAGGATGTAACGAGTTCGAGATCTGGGACTTATAATCCCCCTCTTTGCCAAAGAGGGGGAATTCCTTCTTTTGCCAAAGGAAGGGCTTTATTACCCCCTCTTGTAAAAGGGGGGATGGAGGGATTTGAGTAGATTTGAAAATTATACCCCCTCTCCTCTGGTGGTATTTAAAATTACATTCCTCTCCCCTGGTGCCTGCCTGCGCGAAGCCGCTTCGGCGAAGGCAGGGGAGAGGGGGAGGGTGAGGGGGAAAGAAATGTAGGGGTGGCCCTCGGCGGCCGCCCGTTTCGGGAGTCCACAGAGGGGCTCCCCTACGTTTTAGAGGGAGCGAGTATCTTCTTCAAAGTGAGTGCGTTTTTAATGGCAAAGCCATAGGCATCATTGTTGAAATAGACAAAGACATCTTTTCCTTTCTCAGTCCAGCCCTCGATCTTCTCAGCCCATCTTTTTAACTCTTTATCGGAATAATTGGAGCCATAGAGAACTTCCCCTCCGTGGAGGCGAAGGTAAACAAAATCGGATGTCACTCTATCCACAAAAGGAAGACCAGAACCATGGGCAATGCAGAAAGCAAAACTGAATTCTTCCAATATCCGGAAAGCCTCCTCGCAAAGCCACGATTCGTCCCTGAACTCGAACGTATGTCGAATTCGTTTGGCTCGTGGGAGGGTGGAAAGGAGGACGCAAAATGCTTCCAATCTATCTTTCTGAAATTTGAATCGTGGAGGGAGCTGCCAGAGTACAACCCCGAACTTCTCTTTTAATGGGGAGGCATTTTCTGAGAGAAGGGTGAGAGGTTCCCGGCAATCTTTCAGCCTTTTGATATGGGTGATATACCTACTTCCCTTAACAGCAAAATAGAATTTCTTAGGGGTCCTTTTATACCAGCCTTCAAAGACCTCCTTCTTGGGCAGGCGGTAAAAGGAGACATTCAATTCGACCGTATCGAAATGCCCTGCGTAGAATTCGAGCCATTTTCTCTGGGGGAGATCGGAGGGATAGAAGACCCCGTTCCACCAATGGGGGTAATTATAGCCGCTGGTACCGATGAGAAACATAAACTGAGGATTCAACGATTGGTTAGGGTTACGGTTACGAGGCCCGTTTCGTCAAAGGGCAATGGTTACGTTAAATAAAGAATAAAAAAGCAAGTTTGAGAAGAGACGATAGACATTACCTTTCAACGATACGGGCACCCTTACCCTAACCGTCGGACGACATCTATTATCAGAGTAATCCATGGGTTAAGGTTACGGTTACGAAGCCCCTGCCTACCGGCAGGCAAGCGTTTCGGCAAACGGTAACGGTTAGGGTTACGAAGCCCGTTTCGGTAAAAGGTAAGGGGTTTACGTCAAGTTCTTAACGTCAACCGTAACCGATTGACGATACGGGCCTCGTTGCCCTTACCGTCAGACGAAACCTATTTTCTAAGTAAACCTCCTAATGGTAATAGTCCTTGTTACCGGGGCGCTTTTGATTCCACTTCCGTTTATTATATTCGCGGCGAATTCTTAGCCGAATGTATGGATAGGCCATATAGATGAGGCCGAATAAAAGGCCTCCCAGATGGGTGAGGTGAGCGACACCGCCTCCAGTTCCTCCTCTTGAAAAGTACAAGAATTCAAGGAGCCCAAAAATGATAACAAAGTATTTGGCGGGAATGGGAAAGAGAAAGTAAAGATAAATAAGCCGATTGGGGAAGAGCCAGCCAAAGGCCAGAAGGATTCCATAGATTGCACCCGAGGCCCCGATCACAGGAATGAACTGATAGGGAGAAAAGACGACCGTGCAAAGCCCTGCACCGATTCCGCAGAAGAAGAAATAGAACAGGAACTTTCTCGATCCCCAGTAGGTTTCTAACTCCCCCCCGAACATCCACAGAGCTAAGAGATTAAAAAGGATGTGCCCGATCCCCCCGTGCAGGAAGATATAGGTGGCCAGCTGCCACAGGAAAAATTTCTTCCAAACCAGGATGGGAACAAGACCAAGGTAGAGGTTGATCGTACTGCTAACCACCGTTTGGAGCAGGAAGACCACACCCATGATGATCATCAGCTTTTTAATGGTGGGTGGCAAACCATATCCGAAAGAAAAACGGTAACGATAGTAAGTCATCTTAAATCCTCCGTAAGGCGTAAGTCGCAAGTCGTGAGTACTGATTTGTGATAAACAAATTTATTAACAGTCTCATAATCGCAACGACATTTTTTTTATAAAATCTCCCCTAACCCCTCTTTTCCAAAGAGGGGTATTTCCCTCCCTTTGGAAAAGGGAGGTGAGGAGGGATTTTACGAATCATAAGCAACTCCATATCCCCTCCATCACTCCACTGAGATTCTCAAAGACATCCCTGTCGGAAAACCTGAGAACCTTTATTCCCATTTCCTTAAGAACATTGTCCCTTGTCCCGTCCTTTTCTTGGCCGGTCTTAGAATAGTGTTGTCCACCGTCAAGCTCTATCACAAGATTGGCGTTCGGGCAGTAAAAATCAACGATATACTTCCCGATGGGCTTTTGGCGGTAAAACGGAAACCCCTTCAATTGCTTTCGTCTCAATCTTAACCACAACATTTTTTCAGCATCTGTCATATTCTTTCTTAAATGCTGCGATAATACTTTCAACTTTTTATCATAAGGAAGCATTTGTTTTTTAATCCCCCTCCGTCCCCCTCGGTTTCGAGTCGTACCGACTTTGCCAAAGGGGAATGATTAGGATCATAGCTATATCTTCATGAGGTTGTCCCCGATTCACTTCCGCGATGAACCTAATTAGAAGGACTCCGACCTCCGAACGGCCCTTAAAATCCCCCCTTACCCCCCTTTTCTAAAGGGGGGTAATTTCTCCTCCCTTTGAAAAAGGGAGGCGGGGAGGGATTTAAGAAGGTTGTTTCAAATGGCCAAATTGATCCTACAACTTTATATTATACTTCCTTATTTTGTACCGGAGAACCCTTTCACTGATGCCGAGGCTCTCTGCAGCCCGCGTCTGGATTCCCTGATGTTCATGGAGGGCTTTGATGATCAAGTCCTTTTCAATCCCTTCTAATGACTCGGGCAGACTCTTCTCTTTCTTTGGAAATTCTATTTCGGATTTCCCTTCCTGGAGATGAAAAGGGAGGTCCTGGGTCGTGATGACTTCTCCGCGGCAGAGGACCACGGCCCTTTCGATCAGATTCTCCAGTTCCCTCACGTTCCCCGGGTAGGAGTGACGGAGGAGAAGGCCTCTCGCCTCCTTGGAGATGTCGGAGATCGATTTCTGATTCAGCTTAGAATATTTTTTTAAAAAATAGTCCATCAGAAGGGGGATATCTTCCCTCCTCTCCCTCAGGGGAGGGAGGGGAATGGAGATGACATTGAGCCGGTAATAGAGATCCTCTCTGAACAGACCTTTTTTCATCGCCTCTTCAAGATTTTGATTCGTGGCAGCGATCACCCTCACATCCGTTTTGAATGTCTGGTTGGACCCCAACCGTTGAAACTCCTTTTCCTGGAGGATCCGGAGAAGCTTGACCTGAGTCCCCGGTGAGAGGTCGCCGATTTCATCCAGGAAGATGGTCCCGCCGCTTGCCTCTTCAAACCGGCCAATTCTTCGCTGCGCCGCTCCTGTGAAGGTGCCTTTCTCATGACCGAAGAGCTCACTTTCAAGGAGAGTCTCAGGGATGGCTGAACAGTTCACTTTAACCAGGGGCATGTTCGAACGGGGGCTAGCATAATGGATGGCATTGGTGATCAGTTCCTTTCCCGTTCCGCTCTCGCCCCTGATGAGGACAGTGGTCTGGCTGGGTGCGACCCGGGCAACCAACCCGATCACTTCCTCCATCTTAGGGCTTCCATAGATGATGTTGCCGAACGTATAACGTTCCTGGAGTTGGGCCTTCAGAGCCCTGTTCTCCTGAATGAGGTGAGACCGCTCGATCACTTTATGAAGAATGAGGAGGAGCTCATCGAGATCGATGGGTTTGGTGAGGTAGTCCAGGGCCCCCTCTTTCATGGAAGCAACGGCCGTCTCCACCGTTCCATAGGCCGTCATCATCACCACGGGCAGATCAGGGTACAGTTTCCGAATCTCACGAAGCGTCTGGAGTCCGTCGAGTTCAGGCATTTTATAATCGAGGAGGGCGATATCGAAAAAATCTCCTGCGAGCTTATGAAGCGCTTCTTGGCCGTTGGCCACCGGCTCGACAGAGAATCCCTCCTTCTTTAAGAAACCTTCAAGAAGATCCCTCTGATGTTCCTCATCCTCAGCTATCAGTATCCTTGCCTTTTCCATCAATGAAGTGCCTAAAGTGAACTAAGGTGAGCTAAAGTGCCTAAAGTTGAAATATTAGATCTAGTTCACTTGAAACTTTAGTCACGTAACTTTGGCTCACTCCGAACTCCGTACAGAACGCAGATCTGCGTTCCCTACGAACTCCGAACTCCTATATCGGCAACGTGATTGTTACTTTTGTTCCCACACCTACTTTGCTCTCCACTGTCAACTGACCCCCATGCGCTTCAATAATTCGATGAGCAATGGGAAGGCCCAAACCCACTCCTTTCTCCTTGGTCGTATAGTAGTAATTGAAGATCTTCTCCATCTGGTCGGGTGGAATCCCAGCCCCTGAATCGGAGATGACCACGGAGACGTGATCTTTGAGGGAGTGCGTTTCAATCCTGAGGACCCCGCCCTTTCCCATGGCCTGCATCCCATTCTTCATAATATTGATCAAAGCCTGTGTCAACTTCTCACTGTCCATTTTGATTGGAGGAAGATCGTCCTTCCAATCTGTCTGAAGGGTGATCCCGAGCGAGGAGGCCTCTTCCTGGAAGAGGGTGATCAAATTTTTAAGAAGCGTCTGCAGGGAGGAGACCTTTAGATCGAGCTGGAAGGGCCGGGACAGGGTGAGGAACTGTTCGATGATCTCATTCACCCGTCGGACCTCTTTGAGGATCACCTCTGTGAAGGAAAGATATTCTTCCTTTTTCAAATCTTCTTGAGGAAGAAATTCCCTCTTCAGCCTCTGGAGCCCCATGCCCATGGCATTGAGAGGATTTCGAATCTCATGAGCTACCCCTGCGGCCAGGTGACCGAGAGAGGAGAGCCTTTCGGCCAACTGGACTTGATCTTCCATCTCTTTTACTTTTCGGAGATGCCGGTTTTGGTTCACCCAGATCAGGATGATGGCAGAGATACCCAGAATGAGAAAAAAGAGGATCGAGAGAATGACATTTTTTTTGATCTGGTTGAGCACCGGATGGATTTCCTTTGGGGAGTATCCAATTCGAATCAGACCCATCGGTTGATTCTCGAAGGAGAAGGATTTGGCTACCTCAAAGACCTCTTCACCTTTCGGAGATCGGTAAAGGCGGGTGAGGGATTGATGGCTCTGGAGGGTATTTTTCAAGAAGGAGTCCTCTTCCTTTCTGCCAAGGAAGGAAGGGTCAGAATGGGAAAGGGTGGAAAGATCAACGTCCTGGACAGAGATGAAGAGAATATCTTCCCTGGGATTGATGTCGGAGACGGCCCTCTGGATGGCGAATTGACGAAAAAGCCTTTGCATCTGCTTCCCGCTGAGGTGGAGAGCCACCAACCCCGGGCTGATCTTCCTCGAAATGGCAATGGAGAACCACTGATTTTCCTTGAGGGGTTTCCCGAAGAAATCGATGACTGCGGACTTCTTTTTCTCAATCAGTTCCTGCAGCAAAAATGTTCTTCTGGGAGCAGGAGAAAGGGAACCCCGAAGGAGATTCCCCTTTGGATTGTAAATCTCAATGGAGGTCACCCCGTATTGTTCTGCCAGGGATTGGAGCTCGGAGGGACTCAAGGGTTTTTCCCTATCTATTTGATCCACTCGATGGGCCGCTTCCAAAAGATATTCAGCGGCTGATTCTTCAAGGCCGAAGAGGGTTCCGGAGAGGAGGGAAGTCTCTGGGGGGCTTTCTAAAACCTGAAGGGCCGTGAGGGTTTCCTGAATGTTCCTCTCAAAATGCTGGATGAGGACGATGGCCTCTCTCTTTAGGAAGAGATAGAATCCATTTTGAGCTCGATTGATTTCCAAGATTCCATTGACGATCAGAATGACGAGAAGAATTCCAGAAAGGATGGCCAGATAGATGGGAGAGAAATCTCGCTTGATCTTATCCCTCTTTCTAAACAAATTCAGCTCCGCTCTTATTCCTTCCTCGACCCTGCCTAGGGATATGGTTTTTGAGGCATCATGGGACCCATAGGGCCGGGCCCGTGCATCATCCGGCGCGAGTGGGGAAACTCCTGTTCAGGACACCAGAGCTTCAACTGCTCCTGCGTGAGGAGGGCTCTCACCTTAATTAAATAATGAATCCCTTGTTCCTCCAGTCTGGATTGAAGCAGGATGATTTCCTCGTTTTTAGCCTGAATGGACTCTATTTTGATAATAGGGTTGGTGAGGAATTCTTTCAATTCCAGATACTTTGAAAAGAGTTCAGACCGGATGGGTTGTGTCTCCCGGTAAAAAGATTGCTGAATGGTTTCCAATTCTTTCATCTGGTCCGGAGCAAGGTTGAGGTCCGATGCCCTGAAACACGGAGGTCTTCCCCTGTGATGCATCATTCCCATTCCTGGACCATGCCTCATTCCCGGCGGCTGTGAAAGGGATAAAGACGGTGAGAAAAGGAAAGAAAGGGAAAGCACAAAGATGAATAATTTAATCTTCATTTTAGCCACCATTCATTCTAAATTATTAGGATTTTCCAACTCTATTCTAGACCATATCGGAATGATCTGAAAAAGTCAAACCTTCGACTCCCTGCGATCCGAAGGAAGAAGCATAAGTCCTGTCGCATGGGCTAAAAATAAAAGGGGAAGGACAGAGCCTTCCCCTTTCCCAAAAAGGAAGCCCTGGCCAGAGTCATGGGCTTCCTCTACCGTCAGAGTACAGGATCAATTGCATGGTCCATAGCCAGGTCCCATTCCGTATCCAGGACCCTTCCCGTAACCATGACCAAAGCCATGATGGCCATAACCATGATGTCCGTAACCATGACCATAACCCCTTCTATAACCGCGGCCAAAGCCACGACCCATACCCGGTCCAAATTCTTCAATTTGCTCGGGTGTGAGGATATTGCGAGCCTCCAATTTAAACTGGACGTCCTTATCTCTCATCTGGTTTTGAAGGTCTCTCAATTCTCTCTCCTTTTCCATAATGGCCTTGGAATCAGAAGTCGGATTGGTCCAGAGGGATTGAAGCTCCAGTCTTTTGGTCACAAGGGCACCTCTAAGTTGTGCCGTCTCTTCATTAAACTTCTGACGTAGTTCCTGAAATTTGGCCTCCTGCTCGGGCGTCAGGCGTGAAGCTTTTCCAGGTACGCCGGATTCCCAGCAGGGTTCTCCTCTCGAACCCGGACCGCGCCCAGGCCCCTGGGCATAAACATAAGTCACGCCCAAGATCAATACGGTTACCAGACTCAGTGCTAATAAGGTCTTCTTCATCGGTCTTTCCTCCTTTGTAATTTTTACTTTTATGAAAGAGCAAGAGCTGTGCCAAACCGTTTTGCGTTTTCTTATTAATCCCCCCAACCCCCCTTTGGCAAAGGTGGGAGAGGGGGGATTTATTAAAGTTTTCATAGCGTTAAAGAATTTTGCAGAGCTCTCATATTTGATAGTCTGGCCAAGCAAATAAACGGTTTAAGGGAGCTTATTAGAAACAAAAAAACCGGAAAGGTTTGTCGATGATTTTGAGCCTGGATAGAATTCCATTTGAATTTCATCAAGGTATCCTTATCGACACGATTGACGATCCATTCGACAAAAATTTCCTATGCGAATAGGCCGAATGACCACGAATCACGCGAATCGGGTTATTATTCGTTCAATTCGTTATCATTCGTTTCATTCGTTATCTTGCAAGCCAAAACTTTTGCTTGAAAAAGGGCGGCAGAAAAGGTAGAAAGGGGGGTGAAATTTAAGGAAAAGGGGCGGGCTAAGACAAGATATGAAAGAAGAGAAGATCAATCCATTTGAGATGGCTAAGAAGCAAGTTGATATCGCTGCTCAATATTTAGATGTCGAAGCCGGCCTCATTGAAAAATTGAGGACTACGAAGCGGGAATTAACCGTCCACTTTCCCGTCAAAATGGATAACGGCGCGGTGAAGATATTTACGGGATATCGGGTGCAGCATGATGTGGCCAGGGGGCCTGCGAAAGGGGGCATCAGATACCATCCCGACGTCGATCTCGATGAGGTGAGAGCCCTGGCCATGTGGATGACCTGGAAGTCCGCTGTGGTCAATATCCCATTTGGAGGTGCCAAGGGTGGCGTGCAATGCAATCCAAAAGAAATGTCAGATCAAGAAATCGAGCGTCTGACACGGAGGTTTACCTGGGAAATTTCTACCATGTTAGGCCCGGAGCAGGATATTCCTGCACCGGATGTCAATACGAATCCTCAGGTGATGGCCTGGATCATGGATACCTTCAGCATCTTGAAAGGTTACTCCGTCCCCGGAGTGGTGACAGGGAAACCGATTGAGTTGGGAGGTTCCCTGGGAAGGTTTGAGGCAACAGGAAGAGGGGTTGTGATCACCTCTCTTGAGGCACTGAAATATTTGAAAAAGTCCGTCGAAGGAATGAGGATAGTCATCCAGGGCTGCGGCAATGTGGGAGGCCTGGCAGCAAGGCATTTCAATCTCTTGGGAGCAAAGGTCATCGCCATCAGTGATTCAAAGGGCGGACTTTATTCCGAGAAAGGGCTTGATCTGGAGCGGGTTCTGGATTGCAGAGCTAAGTATAAATGTTTTGTCTCTGAGAAAAAGGGGGAAACAGAGATCACCAATCGGGAATTACTAGAATTAGACTGTGATATTTTGGTTCCTGCTGCTCTGGAGAATCAGATAACAGAGAAGAACGCTCCTCGGATCAAAGCCAAGATCATTGCCGAGGGCGCCAATGGCCCAACGACCCCGGAGGCAGATGAGATTCTAAATGACAAAGGAGTTTTCATTGTTCCTGATATCTTGGCCAATGCGGGAGGGGTGACAGTCTCCTATTTCGAATGGGTTCAAAACCTTCAGGAGCTCATCTGGAGCGAAGAAGAGGTGTTGGAGCGATTGACTCGCATCATGCAGCGCAGCTTCAAAGAGGTATTAGAAATCTCTCTCGCCAAGAAGATTCCCATGAGAACAGCAGCCCTCGTCCTTGGGATTGGAAGGGTGGCTGAGGCCACGAAACTCAGAGGCATCTATCCGTAGCCCTATGATCAATGGGAATTCATAATCCCCCCCTTTACTAAAGGGGGGTTGGGGGGGATTAGATGGAGCGGAGAATGGAATACGGTTATCCGAAGGGTCATGTCTTTTATCGTAAGTTGACGCGCTCCTATCCCCTGGTCACCCATGGGGAAGGAATCTATCTATACGATGAGAGGGGGAAACAATACATCGATGGTTCAGGGGGCGCATTGGTCGTAAACATCGGCCATGGCCGAAAAGAAGTCCTGCAGAAGATTACGGAACAGATGGAGCGGGTGGGTTATGTCCATGGGACCCAGTTTACGACGAAGTCGATTGAGGATTATGGTGAAGCCTTGGGAGAAATCGTTCCCAAGGGATTGGATAAGATCTATTTCCTCTCCGGTGGGTCAGAATCGATTGAGGCAGCCATAAAATTTGCAAGGCAATTTTTCTTAGAATCCGGCCAATCCCAGAGATGGCGTGTTGTGGCGCGATGGCACAGTTACCATGGGAATACCCTGGGGGCCCTCTCCGTGACAGGTCGGGTGGGGGCAAGAAGGGCCTATCTTCCTCTATTAGTCGATTTTCCCCATTTCCCGCCGCCCTATTGCTACCGATGTCCCTTCGGGCTTGCCTATCCTGAGTGTGGATTGGAGTGCGCAAAAGCGCTGGAGCGGGTGATCCAGATGGAGGGTTCGGAGACGATCTCAGCCGTCATCCTTGAACCGATCTCTGGAGCCACCATCGGAGCGATCGTGCCACCCGATGGATACCTCTCGATTATCAAAGAGATCTGTCAACGTCACGGGATCCTGTTGATCGATGATGAAGTGATGACCGGAATGGGGAGGACCGGCAGGTGGTTTGCCGTACAGCACTGGGGCATCTCACCGGACATCATGGTCCTTGGGAAGGGGATGAGCGGTGGTTATTTTCCTCTTTCAGCAATGATCACCCGAAGTGAGTATGTGGACCGCTTGAGGGAGAGAACCGGGGGATTCGTTCATGGCCACACCTTCTCACACCATCCCGTTGCCTGTGCTGTGGGCCTGGCGGTGATGGAATATATTGAGAAGAACCAACTCGTCGAGAAGTGCGCCGGCAGAGGGGAATATCTGTTGAATCGGCTGGAAGAGCTGAAAGCCTTTCCCTTTGTGGGTGATGTGAGGGGAAAGGGCTTGATGACCGCTATCGAATTCGTCAAGGATCAGAAGACGAAAGAGCCTTTTCCCAGGAAAGGTAAATTCGCAGAGAGAGTGATTGATTCAGCCTTTGAGAATGGCCTCGTCCTCTATCCGGGAACGGGATTTGTGGATGGAATCAATGGTGACATGGTGATGGTTGGGCCCCCTCTGATCATTGAAGAGAATCAGATTGATGAGATCATCGATATTTTGAAGAAGACCTTTACTCGAATGGGGAAAGAGTAGGTTCCTCCACCGAGCAAGAAATAGAACCAGATTGATGAAAAAAGAGAAGAAGACTAAAAGCATCTTCTATGTGGATTACACATGGCCTGAATTGCAAAAAATCGTTCATGAGAACCGTGTGGTGATCCTCCCTTTTGGCTCCGTTGAAGACCATGGACCCCATCTCCCTTTGGATACTGACAATCTTTTCGCCTGGGAGATATCTGTTGCCGCAGCCAGTGGAATTCCTGATAAAGTCCTTGTCCTGCCTTTAATCCCTTATGGGTACGAGGAACACCACATGGATTTCCCTGGTCCTATCAACATTGATCCATTCCACCTGATTGATTTCCTCACCGATGTGGCAAAAAGTGTGGCAAGACATGGGTTCGAAAAGATTCTCATCGTTAACAGCCATGGCTCGAATGCTTCCCTGGCAGACATCGCGGCGCGCCGTGTCACCCTTGAAACATCAGCACTATGTGCACTTGTAAATACTTGGGTCCTCGCCCGGAAGGAGATAGGAGAACTGAGGGAGTCCACTTTCCCTGGAGGAATTTCGCATGCCTGTGAATATGAAACTTCTCTTTATCTTCATCTTGCAGAAAATAAAGTGAGGAAGCAGAAAATTGCAAAGGAGATAAACTTTCAAAAGTCCCAATTCATGTGGAGGGATCTAGAGCGGCCCTCTCCTGTTCAATTGATGGAACGGTGGTCGAGTTTTTCGAAAACCGGGGTATGTGGCGATCCTACCAAAGCCACTCGTGAGAAAGGGAAGAAAATATTTGAGGCATCCGTCCGCACTCTGATCGATTTGATTTGTGAATTTCAACGGCGTAAAATTCTACCTCCAAAAGATCATCACTGATCAACGAAATTGATGTGGATACGCATATGGAAAAACTTATTATCACGGTTGGAATTACGGGTTCACGAATTTCTCGTAAACAGACCCCTTATATTCCTATCAGTCCCGAAGAGATTGCTCAATCGGGGATTGAAGCCTGGAGGGCGGGGGCGTCCATCCTCCATATTCATGTGAGAGACCCAAAAACAGGCGTGGGGACTCAGGATTTAACTCTTTTCAAAGAAGTGGTTGACCGCATTCGTGGCGAAACCGACGCCATTCTCTGTCTGACCACGAGCGGAATTCCAGGCCGTAATCTACCGATTCCGGAAAGGCTGATCTCCCTTTCTTTAAATCCGGAATTGGTTTCGTTCGATGCAGGTTCGATCAATATGGGAGAACATCTCTTTCTCAATCTTCCAGATTTCTTGGAGGCTTTGGCAAATGAGACATTGTCAAAGGGAATCAAACCAGAGCTTGAGGTGTTTGAGGTGGGAATGGTTTGCACCTGTCTCCGTTATTTGGAGAGAGGTCTTCTCAAACCTCCCCTCCACTTCCAATTCGTCCTGGGCACACCGGCGGGGATGCCGGCTACTCCAAAATCTCTTCTCCATCTCTCAGAGGTCATTCCGCAGGGTTCCACTTGGTCCGTGATCGGTATTGGGGCTGGCCAACTTCCTATGGCAATGATGGGGATGATCATGGGAGGACATATCCGGGTTGGATTGGAGGATAATATCTACTATTCGAAAGGTGTCCTGGCAAAGAACAATGCGCAGTTGGTAGAAAGGGTCGTCAGGATCGCTGGGGAGTTTGGAAGAGAGGTAGCAAACCCAAAAGAAGCAAGAAAAATCCTATACTTGCCTCAATAAATTTAAAAAGTAGAGACTAGGTTCCTTCTTATTTTACCCATTCCAATTTATCCACATTCGTTGACTTTTTGTCTAAAAATAAATTTATCAAAAATTTCATATGACTACGTTAGGTTTCAACAAAAATTGTACAATTTTTTCACTTTTACCTGTCGAATTCTAAATTTCAATTTTTTAAAATCCATATTAATTTCAAATAGTTTTACACTTTAGATTTCCATGTTCTCTTTGGCACGGCGCTTGCTTTACCATGAGACGTCAGAAGGGGGTATTCCGGATGAACTTGTGGATAAGGGAGCTTGCGACAATCAACTTGTTTGTTATTTGGTTAATCATTGTAGGGGCTTTTGCATTTCTAAGGGTTGTAAAAAATCGTCTCGAAGGTTAGATCATAAATTTTTTTGTTGCACAAAAATGTGCAGCCCATCCCAATCGATGAATGGCGGGGTATGAAATGAACTATAATAAGGTGATTGGCATTGAGACGGAAAAAGAGGTTAGGAGAATCGAGATCAATATCGAAAGAGTCATGATCTGGTCGTTGGTCTTTACCAATCTGTTTGCCATCTCTTATTTCTTCGGCAGACTGCTTAAATGGATTTAAGGGGATATCCCCTTTGAATCGTTCAAAAAAGACATAACCCTCCAGTCCCAGCCTCCTTCATTAGTTGAAGGGCGGTGATTTCAACGGTCGAAATCACCGCCCATTTTTTTATCTGCTAGGAAAGGGGTCACATCTTCAAATGTCAATAGAGTCTTGACAAAGAGTAAAATTTATATAGGATAAGGCCATGGCTAGACCGATAAGATTGGATTATCCGGGTACCCTTTACCATGTCCTATCCCGTGGGAATGAGAAAAGAGAGATCTTCCGAGATGAGAAAGATTACCTCAAATTTCTTGACACCCTTGGCACGATGGTGGAACGTTTTAAATTGGAGATCCATGCGTATGTATTGATGAAAAACCACTATCACTTAGTTATTCGGACGAAAGAAGCGAATCTCTCCCGTGCGATTCAGTGGCTTGGGGTAAGTTATTCGGTTTGGTTTAATCGTCGACATCAGCGAAGTGGTCATCTGTTCCACGGGCGGTTTAAAAGTTTTCTTATAGAGAATGAACGATACTTCACAGCCATGTGTCATTATATTCATGGAAATCCCCTGCGAGCGGGTCTTGTGAAGAGGTTATCGGATTACAGGTGGAGTAGTTATCCAACCTATGCGGATAAGAGTCATCATTTACCTTGGTTGACAACAGACTTAATGCTTGGAATATATGGAGGGAGTCGCAGAAGATTCATAAGAGAACAGCAGTTATTTACTAGAGGAGATGAGGATTTATTAAGAGATCTTAGGCATGGGCTATATCTTGGGAGTGAGGAGTTTTCAGAGGAGTGCATAGAGAGAGTCGGAAGGGAGAGGCATCGTGAGAAGCCCCAGTATAGGTTATTATTGAAGGAGAGAGACCTTCGGACTCTTGCTTTGGAGATACTGGAGAGGTTGGGCGAGAAGGTTCCTGATAAAATCCTGGATTTTCGGAAAAGGCGTTCTTTGAGTAGGGATTTAGCCATTTATCTTCTCTATCAGCGAGGTGTATATCAGAACAAGGAGATCGGGGAGGTTTTCGGGGTTGGATACACGGCGGTAAGTGAGGCTGCCAAGCGAGCGCGAGAATATCTCCGTTTGGATAGACAATTAGAGAAGACTGTCAACAAAATATCAATTGACATTTGAAGATGTGACCCTACTCCCTCCATTCCCTCGGGAAGGAGGATCAACATTTATGGCTGACAAGATGACTTATACGGGTGTTGGTGTTGATTATGAGGCAATGGATCCGTTTAAACGGCTGGCGCAGCGAGCCGGGCGAGAAACGGCCAACGCCCTTTCGCGGCTCGGTTTCTCGGAAGTCGAAATGAGCAGGGGAGAAAGCGCCTATCTCCTGGATGCCGGGGATCACTATGTGGCGCATGTGGAAGAGGGTTTGGGTACGAAGGATCTGGTGGCGGATGCGATGTATAGGTTAACTGGGAAGTCTTACTATGATGCCATCGCGCAATGTACCGTCGCCATGATCGTCAATGACATGATAACCGTTGGCGCGTTACCGCTTGCCGTGGCGATGCATCTGGCTGTGGGTGTTTCAACCTGGTTCAGTGATGAAAAGCGCTGTGGGGATCTCATCGATGGCTGGAAGAAGGCATGTCAATTGGCCCGTTGTACATGGGGCGGCGGGGAAACGCCAACGTTAAAAGGGATCGTTCATCCGGATACTGCCGTTCTTAGCGGGTCCGCTGTCGGAATCGTGAAGCCCAAGAGCCGCCTTATCAATGCGGCCAACATTCAACACGGGGATGCAATTGTCATCATCGGTAGTTCAGGTATTCATGCTAATGGGCTTACGCTGGCGCGGGAGATCGCCGAAAAGTTGCCCGACGGTTATCTCACAAAGCTCAGCGAAGGACGAACCTATGGCGAGGCGTTGCTCGACCCGACGATGATCTATGTTCCCTTGGTTGAGGATTGTCTTAACGAAGGGGTAGAGATTCATTATGCAGTAAATATAACAGGCCATGGCTGGCGTAAGCTGATGCGAGCCATACAGCCATTTGCGTATATCATCGACCATATTCCCGCGCCACACCCTGTGTTCTCTTTCATTCAAGAGCATGGGCCGGTGGATGATAAGGAGGCTTATGCAAATCTCAACATGGGGGCCGGGTTCGCTCTTTATGTACGAGAGAGCGATGTGGCAAAACTCTTATCCATTGCTCGTTCCCTTGGCATGTCCGCTTTGCGAGCCGGCAACATTGCGTCCAGCAAGATTAGGAAAGTCATCATCCACCCATTGGGTCTGGAGTATCTTGGTTCAACCCTTGGGGTTCGTTGACGAACAGGTTCCCCGCAAGCCCCGCTTATTTTCCTTATTGACCCGTTCGACGGCGCTAACCCACGCCTTTGAAGGCGCGGGAGAAAAGGCCGCTCAGGGTCAACCCTGAGCCCCTCGGTTGTCCCCGGGGCCTTGAGTTTGGCGAAAGGCAAGTCCCAGCCTTTGGTTCGGCCCGGGAGTCGAAGGGTTGACTTTTTTTGCAAATGATTTAATCTGCACATATGAACAATACCTAAATATAAGAAGGGTTCGTTGAGAGTCATCACACCCACATTCTAATGAGGGGCGAGAGATGGAGTCAAACAGCGCAAGGATCAGGGTTTTAGTTTTTGCGAGTGGCGATGAGAAGGGTGGAGGCTCCGGGTTTCAAGAATTGGTCGAATTTTCCCGAACGGATCCGCCTGTTCTGAAGGCTCAAATCGTCGGAGTCATTTCTAACCACCAACATGGAGGAGTTCGTAAAAGAGCAGACGCCCTTCATATTCCTTTCGAGTATTGGCCCGGACCTTTTGATGCCAAAGGGTACCGCTCATTCATTGAAAAATATCAAGCTGACTTTGTCATGTGCTCCGGGTGGTTAAAGTTTGTACGAGGACTCGATCCAGCAAAAACAGTGAATATCCACCCGGGACCACTGCCACGGTTTGGAGGGCCAGGGATGTATGGTCATTATGTGCACGAAGCCGTCATAGCCGCTTTTCATCAGGGAGAAATCATCCAAAGCGCAGTGACCATGCATTTTGTTGACGAGACCGCCTATGATCATGGTCCCATCATCTTTCAAATGCCAGTGCTGATTAGACCTGACGATGATGCCGAGACCCTTGCCAAAAGGGTGAACGAAAAAGAGCGGGCCTGGCAAAGTCATATTTTAAACCTAGTCGTCCATCGGCATATTTATCTCAACCAGGGACAGGTCTTCTACGAAAGCGGTGAAGCCCAAAGGCTTTTTTATTAAAAGGGTTCCGTCCCAAGGTAACGGTAAACCTGCCTGCCGCAGGCAGGGAGGCCCGTTTGGTAAACCGGTAACGATAAAACATTTTCGTTGAAGGGTGAGGAAGCTTGTATCGAAGATCGAAACTCGAAACAAGAAACTCGAGCATCAACAATCTTTGGCGAGCATCGATACGAGTATCAACAACGATAAACTCTAACCGCATTTAAAGATCTAAGACGTTACCGTTCAATGATTCGGGCGTTGTTACCCTTACCGTGAGACGAAGCCTTTGTTCTCTGACAAAGAAAGGATGAGAGGAATGCTACACCTTTTCTTGCGCAGAAATGAAAATCTAGAATACTGCTTCAATGTGGAGACGTCCGCCCCCTTGGATGCAAAGGAACTTTTGGTTTTGAGGCAGCTCTTAGCCGATGGTTTTGTATCGGAAAGTATCTCTATGAAACCAACCCACTCTGATGGGCGGGACGTAGTGGAACTCGGCCCGCGTATGAATTTTGCGACTGCCTATTCAACCAATATCGTCGCCATTTGCCACACCTGCGGGCTTGACAAAGTTGTTCGCATAGAGCGTTCCCGGCGATATTACCTTCCTGCAGAAGTGGATAAGGAACGTTTTATTCGGGAACATCACGATCGAATGACCGAATGTGTGTATGAGGAACCGTTGGACACTTTCGAATCTGGAATTCAACCGGAACCTGTTTTTGAGGTTCCTTTGCTGGAAAAGGGTGTGAGCGCTCTTGCGGAAATACCGGGTCTTGCGATGGATGAGTGGGACAGAAATCTCTACTATGATTACTTTGTCAAGGAAGAGAGAAGGAATCCGACGATCGTCGAAATCAGGGATCTGGATAATGCCAACAGCGAGCACTCGCGGCACGGCTATTTCAAAGGGAAACAGATGATCAACGGTCTTGTTATGCCAGAGACGCTTTTGAATATCGTCAAATCGACTTTGAAAGCGAATCCATCAAACAGCATCATTGCGTTCAAAGACAATTCAAGTGGGATCAAAGGCTATGACTGCTGGACGATTGTTCCCGAACGACCCGGAGAGGCGGCACCTTTCAAGAAGCAGAAGGTACAATACCATATTATTTTTACTGCGGAGACGCACAATTTTCCGACCGGAGTCGCTCCTTTCCCCGGCGCTGAAACAGGGACAGGCGGTCGAATCCGTGACGTCCAGGCGACAGGAAAAGGAGGTCTGGTGGTTGCCGGAACAGCGGCATACTGTGTCGCTCACTTACTTATCCCCGGCTACGATCTGCCTTGGGAAGACAAGAGATCCGTGTATCTATC
>Ga0209427_10002764_pt1 | contig 20615 bp, 13 predicted proteins | sample DeeMarSWOR136_30_FD_187465 | JGI IMG/M metagenome (GOLD analysis project Ga0209427, IMG submission 187465) | Marine sediment microbial communities from White Oak River estuary, North Carolina - WOR-1-36_30 (SPAdes) (version 2) | ecosystem: Environmental > Aquatic > Marine > Intertidal zone >...
TATCGCTGGGATAACACGTATATGATGCCTCCGAGAGGAACACCGGCGGGAGGAGGCTATTCCACAGCCGAAGATCTTCTCAAATACAGCCAGGCACTGAGAAACTATCATCTCCTGAGCAAACCGTACACTGATTACTTGTTTAACCGCTTTGAAGGTAAGCCGGGAGATCCTTTTGTTCCCAAAGGCATGTACAGGGCTGTTGGTGGCGCTCCGGGAATAAACGCTAATCTGGCAATAGATTTTGTAACCGGCTTCACCTTCGTTATTCTATCGAACTATGACCATCCAACTGCCGTAAACCTCGCCCAGGAAATAATCACGATGTACGGTTTGAACTAGTATTCCCCCTTTTGAACACAGAGATCGTTTAATAGTGCCATGCTCATTATTTTTATATAAAGAGATTAAACCGCACATCGCAGCTTTCCCTTTGGCTGCGAAAAACTCCACGGCGGTCTTTGAGATCCCGTATGGTGCTATCCCCATGCCCGTTAACGGAACTGAAATCCCAGCTTTCAATTGGATCGACCTCACCGACCAGTCTGGGAGCTACGGCCTCAGGATGAGGTGCAGTACATCCTCCGGCAATTCGAAATATTCTGCAGATTTCTTCTATCATGAAGAACGATACGGAAAGACTGGATTTTAAATCGACCAATTCCTGAATAATCTTACTTAAAAAATTGATATGGAGAATAGTATTTTTGTTCGAATACGAACATTAATTGTTCAACAATGGACAGATTGTTCTTAAAAGGTGTTAGAAAGCCCATGTGAAAATATTGGCATATTTTTTGCTTATAAAAATAAGTGTGTTCAATTAAGTACTGTGAAAGTTGAGCGAGATGGTTAGAAATTATTTTAAAACATCCATCCGATACATTTTAAAACATAAGGGATATACAATCATTAATCTCCTGGGGCTAGCACTCGGATTGGCATGTAGTTTTTTGATGGTTCTTTATGTTTTGAATGAAATGGGTTACGACCGATATCACCAAAATGCAAATCAAATATATAGAATAACGGAAGAATATACAAAAGGGGACCGGCAATTTAAAACTGCGTATATCTCTGCTTTTTCTCCATTGCAAGATGAGATTATTGAAATAGAAAGGAGCGTACGTATTTTTACTTATTCTTGGAGAGAAAAAGCTCTGGTTTCAAGCGGAGATAAATTTTTTTATGAAGAGAACTTCTTTTTGGCAGACCCCTCAATTTTCGATGTTTTTTCCTGGAACTTTATAATCGGAGACCCCAAGAATGCGCTCCAAAGTCCAAACGCTATTGTGATAACAGAAAGTATCTCTCAAAAATATTTCGGCCAGGAGGATCCGATTGGAAAAATCCTGTCAGTAAAAAACCTCGGAAAATCCGATTTCGAGATAACAGCTGTGATTGAGGATATCCCTCTGAACTCGCACTTTCGGTGTGACTTTATTGCCCCGCTTGTAAGCGGCAAGAAATTATTCTGGGATGATTTTCTAACGAGGAACAACTTTTATACATATGTTCGATTAAGAAAAGGTTCATCTGCCTCCGGTTTAATTGAAAAGCTATCGGAATCTTTCTCCAGGTATTTAGGAAAAGAGGCAGAGTATTATAGATTCCACCTCCAGCCTCTTACATCCATTCATTTATATTCCCACCTAAGAGGAGAAATTGAGGCGAACAGTGACGTCAGGTATATTTATTTATTTTCAATTTTGGCCTTTCTGGTTTTATCGGTTGCATGTATCAATTACATCAATCTATCTACAGCGCGAGCCAAAAATCGAGCAAAGGAAGTCGGCTTGAGAAAAGTCGTAGGAGCAAATCGAAGGAATCTCATAACTCAATTCTTAGGTGAATCGCTGCATTTATCAATAATAGCATTTCCTCTTGCTGTCATGCTGGCAGAGCTTCTGCTTCCTGCGTTCAATTCAATTATAAATAGAGATTTATCTATAACTCCGAACAATGAGTGGGGACTCATATTTTTTGGATTAGTCATAACTGTTATTGTTGGTTTATTCTCTGGGATATATCCTGCGATTGTGCTCTCGGGCTTTCAACCCATCAAAGCCCTGAAAGGAAAACATGAGCCTGATTCAAAACGGTCTTCAACTCGTCATATTCTGGTAATATTCCAGTATTCGATATCAACAACTCTCATCCTGGGAACATTGATCATTCTCAATCAAATGCATTTTATAAGACAGAGAAACCTCGGCTTCCAGAAAGATCAGGTTGTAATAGTGCCCATGAAAGATTGGCAAACTGTACAAGGCTACGATTTAATAAAAACGGCATGGCTGCAAAGCTCAACAATTGCCAGCGTTACTGCATCACAATCTCTTCCTTCCGATATCAGAGTTAAACATGATGTAATAGCTGAAGGGGCATCAGGTGATGAGGAAATGAAGCTTGTCTGGAACTCCGTTGACTTTGACTTTCTTAAAACATACGGCATCGAACTATTGTCTGGAAGAAGTTTTTCTCGAGACTTTCCATCTGATAATAAACATGCATATATCCTTAATGAATCTGCAGCTAAAATCCTTGGCTGGGAAGCACCTCTGGGCAAAAAAATTCAACTTTCAAATAAAGGCTTAAGGAGAGCTGACTTTGAATTGGGAGAAGTCATCGGGGTAGTAAAAGATTTTCACCATCACTCATTACATGAAGAGATTGAACCTTTAATTATGAATATTTACCAAGGACAATTTAGATACATAGCCGTAAAGATCAATTCTAATCACATCAAAGATGCACTGAATTTCATGAAAACTCAATGGGAAAATATTATTCCAGGCAGACCTTTTGATTACTTTTTCTTTGATGAGAATGTGGAAAAAATGTACCAGGCAGAACAAAAGATGAGCAGAGTTTTTAAGTATTCTGCTCTGTTAAGTGTCTTTATCGCCTGTATGGGATTATTTGGATTGGTTTCTTTCAGCACGTCTCAACGAACTAAGGAAATTGGGGTAAGAAAAGTCCTGGGCGCATCAGTAAGTAGAATAGTGCTCCTCATTTCTAAAGAGTTCTTTCGGTTAGTGATAATCTCGAATTTGATTGCCTGGCCAATTGCTTACTTTATTATGGCTAGGTGGCTTAATAACTTCGCTTACAGAATAGAAATCGGATTGTGGACGTTTCTGCTCTCAGCAGTTTTTACGCTGTTGGTATCGATATTAACCATTAGTTTTCAAACCGTTAAGGCTGCCTCAGCCAATCCTGTCGATTCCCTGCGGTATGAGTGAACGGCTTTTCTGGCTAAATCCTTAATTATGTCACATTAAAGAACCAGAAATGCAGCCAAAACACGGAGCAAATGCAGTCATTTTTGATCAATCCAATAGAGAAATTGAGCAGCCAGAAGTATGGATTGATCCCGATAGGTCCAGAATTTAGGAAAGAATAGAATAGGAGAGGACAGGAGCCAGGTTTGAGCTTGTCAGTATCAAGACCTTCCTGCTGAAAGATACTATTTACTTCCTTAAACTTCAGGCTGAGAGGCATGAAAACTGTCTATGAAGAGAGCTCATCATTGTCGAGCTCTGTGAAGAATAGAAGTCAGTAAGACCCGGAACCAGTTCTTCTCAACCTGGATTGACAGGGCTTACGGCCGTCAGTAAAATGGGATTTCATGAGCGCAGAAAAGAAGAACTCCGAAGGCCTCAGGAGGTTCGCCCTGGACCTCGGGGCCTCCCTGTTCGGCGTGGCGGACATCACCGGAATCAGGAATGAATTCCTCCTGGATGAAGAGGTCAGGAATAGTTTCGACAGAGGAATATCGATGGGAAAAAGGCTCATCAGCGGTGTGCTCGAGGAGATAAAGGACAGGCCGACTCCCCTCTATTTTCACCACTACCGCCAGCTCAATTTCTTCCTCGACAGGGCAGCCTTCCTTCTTGCAACCCATATCCAGGAGAGCGGCCATAGAGCCCTTCCCATCCCTGCCTCCCAGATGCTCGACTGGGAGAACCAGAAAGCGCATCTCTCCCACAAGAAAGTGGGCTACCTGGCCGGGCTGGGGTGGATGGGCAGGAGCAACCTCCTTGTCCATCCTGAGTACGGGGCGAGGTTCAGGCTGGTCACGGTGCTCACCGACATGCCCCTTGAGACGGACAGGGCCTTTGAGGGCGACTGCGGCGAATGCAAGAAATGTATTGAGGTTTGCCCTGCCGGCGCCATCAAGGAGAAAAGAGAGGATTTCGACCACTGGGCCTGCTTCGATAAGCTCAAGGAATTCCGCAGGCAGGGGATCGTCGGCCAGCATATCTGCGGAGTCTGCGTCAAAGCCTGCTCAGGCACCTGCAGGGATTAGAGAGGCTGCTTCTTCTGGATTCAAGAAATTTTCCCTGTCATCCCTTAATTCTTTCTCTGATCAGGCTGCTTGTTGGGGTCATCAGCACTGGTTACATTTTCACAAATATTAAAATAGTAGAGTGATGAACACGGGGGTGGGTGATTAATGAAATGTCGCTTAATTTACTATTTTACGACATTAGGCAGAATGCTCTTCTCAGTCCTTCTTATCCTTTGGTTTTTTCCGGCTGAGGAGATGTTCTTTCCAGGAATCCAGATCTTTTTTTGAAACCTGGGGTAGATTTTCTAAGAAATCTCTCAAGATTTGAAGGAAGCGCTCAGGCTCATCAGCAAAAGGCCTATGGCCCGATTGCTCGAATATTATAAGTTGAGACCGAGGATGGTTTTTATGGAAAATACCAGGCTTATCAAAGCTTGCGCTTAGATCCCATTGGCCTTCTATGATGAGTGTTGGGATTGGGCAATTTTCAAAAGCGCCCTTCAAATTGATTCTGCGCGTATCCCGGCTCATAACGTCATTGAAATCGGCATCATGTTTCCATTCATAGAGGGCAATTTGCGAGAGCCTTTCTTTCGAGGGTTTATAGAAATTTTGTCGCTTCCAGTCCCCGTTTAAAAAAGCATTATATAAGGTCTGTTCAACGCTCAACTTCTTGGCTAGGTAGAGTTCATGGATTTCTCGAATCCTCTCCTTCTCTTCCTCTGCCAAATATTCATTCTGTCTTTTAGAAAAGCCCAGAAAGCTGAGGTGCAGGAAGGCTGGATGAGAGGATACTAAAACCAGGCCCGCGAAGCTTTCCGGATATTTAACAGCGTAGCTCTGGGCAAGAAGGCCCCCGTAAGAATGCCCCATAAGAATCCATCTGGGAAGATTCAATGCCTTGCGCAGAAACTCCAGGTCATCCACTGCTTGATCGACAGAATATCCTGCTCCCTTGTTGAATTCTGAAAGCCCACATCCTCTCTGATCGTAATAAATAATTTGGGCGAAATCCCTGGCCTGGGAAAAAAAAGGGTGGAAGTAATGATGTGTGGCACCCGGCCCGCCGTGAATGAGAATCAGAGGCATCCCTTTTCCTTCCATCTCTACATATAGCTCGCAGTCCCCGATGTTTATTCGACTCTTTTTGATGTTTAAAGTGTCACAATAACACGGGACATACGGAATATCGAGAATCAGGTCTTTTTCAATATGGATTTTTCGGTCGAGAACGGTTTCTCGCACTTCTTTTTCGGTCTGCGTCAGAGGGGCCGCTTTATTGGTTATTGTTCCTGAAATAAAAAAGAAAAATGCAATAGCTGTGATGATTGATTTATATTTCATGGTTTCTAACTCCCTTTAGATGCCTACGTAATTTTCATCGGAAAGGTTTTAAAAGAGACGCCGCGTTAAAAATCCAGCGAAAAAATATTTGCTGAATGATAGTGTGTAAGCTAGGTTGGATACTGTCAAATATTCGCTAGAATTTGACTTTCAATGGAATTTAGTATTGGGAGTATGTTAGCTGAAAGAGATTTTTTAGCGGACGATCCGGCTGACCTCCAAGGCTTTCTTGGAGATTTCGACCTTGTTTCGTCCCGTGTTCTTTGCCTTGAACAGGGCTTTATCAGCCAGGATGGTGAGGTCGGTGGCGACTTTTTCATAGTTGGTAGGGTAGACCCGGGTCTGGACTCTTGCCGGCTTGACTTCGGAATAGTAACAGTGGGCAACTCCCAGGCTTATGGTCTTGTGTACGATGGCGGATTTGGGCTTGAATTTTATGCCCTGGACGAATCTTCGGAGTCGGTCGGCTACGACAGATGCCTCGTTGGAATTGATTCCGGGCAGGACGATAACAAACTCGTCCCCTCCGAACCGCGCTGCCCAGTCCATGTCCCTGCGGATGACGTGGGAGATGACCTTGGCGGTTTCCTTTAAGACCTCGTCTCCCTCGAGATGGAGATACATGTCGTTGTACTGTTTGAAGTCATCGATATCGATCATGATCAGGGAAAGCGCGCTTCTCCACCTTTCCGCAGTATGGATCTCTTTGGGCAGGTTCTGGTTGAAGTATCTTCTGTTGTAGAGGCCGGTGAGCTCATCGGTGACTGAGAGGCGCTTGACTTCTTCCTCCAGCTTCTTGCGCTCGGTGATGTCCTCGATAACCGTGTCATAGTATATGATCTTCCCGGATTTATCTTTTATTGCCGCCGATGTGATGGACGCCCAGAAAGGCTCTCCGTCCTCCCTTTTCAGGGTGAAATCTTCGTTCTTGACGACTCCTTTTTCCTCCAGCTCGTTCATGAATGCTTTGTAGTCATCCGGATCCTGATAGAGCTCGATCTTGTTGATGTTGAGGAATTTTGCCGCGTTGGCAAACCCAAACATCTCCACTACGGAAGGATTGGCCTCAAGGATCTTGCCCTCGGGAGTCGCCCTAAAGATTCCGATCTTGATGTTGTTCACCAGCTCCCGGTACTTCTCCTCAGATTCGCTGATCTTTTTAGCCAGTTTGTGTCTCTGGATGATCTCGGAGATGAGGTTGGCGAAGATCTCCAGAGGCCGGACCGTTTCCTCGGTGGGGATCAGGCCGCTTTTGGAGTCGTCGACCGAGATGATCCCGATAAGGTCCCCGCTCGTGTCCCTCATGGCCACAAGGAGGTTATCTTCCCGGCTCCAGCGGCCCTCTTTATCGGGATAGCTCTTCTCTCCGGGGATGAACGCTTTCTTGTCGAGGATGCCCTTCATTTTATGGGGGATGTAGCAGGACTGGTTGCCGATCTTGAATCCCCGCTCGAAATATTTCAGGTACTTCTCTTTCGGCATATGGACTTTCTGGACTCTGTTGAACTCAGATTCCTTGATCCCTCTGTACCCGATGATTTCCCGGTATGGAGGCTTATCGATGAAGTAGGAGATGAGGACCCTCTCAAAGTCCGAGATGTCCACAACCGTCTGAGAGATGCGCTCGAAAAGTTCTTCCTCCTCTTCGATGGAGAGGATATCGGCGGAGATAGAGGAGAATCTCTCAAGCTGGTTGAGCATGTCATTGACTTTTTCCCTTGCCTTATGGCTGTCGGTGATGTCCATGTGCATGGCCACGGCTACCGACTGCAGTCCGGGGAAGACGGCGGGAAAGATATGACAGAGGACGTGCTTTTCGTCGCCCTTTTTGGTAATGATGGTCCACTCTTTTTTTGGAGAGGCCTTGCGGCTCTGGATGGTGTGGCTGATTTGTTTTTTGAATTCTTTCTCATCTTTTTCAGAGAAGATCATGCCCTTGAGGGTTTTCCCCTTAACCTTGGCCTCGGTGTATCCGAACAGCTTCTCCGAGAAGCGGTTCCAGTAAACCACTTCGCCTTTGACGTTGAAAGCCTGGATGGCGATGTTGGTGGCGTTATCCAGGGTGGATTTGAGGCTTGTTTTGGCTTTTTCCACCTCTTTGTAGAGGTGGTTAATCTCGTCCATCGCTTTCTTGCGGAGGCTGATATCTCTGGCAATCCCCTGGAGTTCGGCGGTCTTGCCGTTCTTGTCTTTTATTTTCTCGATGTGGATTTCCAGGGGAATGGATTTTGTGTTCGAGCCTATTATCTCGATTTCCAGAAGGGGAATGGATCTGGTCTTGAAATTATTCTGGAAGAATTTTCTCACTGTCTCCTTATAACTGGGTGAAGCAAGCTTGTAAAAGCTGCTATTGAGGAGCTTGGTCAGAGGGATTCCTGTTATCTTCTGGGCGGTTTTGTTGAGGTAGAGAAAATTTCCCTTCAGGTCGACGGTGAAGATGATGTCCGGAGCGTTATCCAGAAAGTCACGGTAGAACTCTCCCGCGAGTTCCGGAGTTTCCTTAACAGCATCGGGTTTCATAGCCTTTTTTCCGGTTAGAGCTGGATTTATGCAGGGATTTACACAGTATCCCTTACAACTTTTCCTGTAAAGTGAGAATAAGCCATTCCGCCTGGTATGTAAATAGCCTTAGCAGGTGAATTTTATGGGTGATTTATGCCCAAATCTACTCCCTTTAAGGATGATTTTATCTCACTTTTAACGGCTAGCCTTTTTTACTGCTTAAGGGGAGAATCTGCTGCTGGTGGCCCGGATTGAGCGCTGTCCTCACTTCTTTTTACAGGGGACCCATATCTCAGCTCTCATGTCTTCGGGTCTTGTATCCGGAGTGGGCATGGTCAGGTATTTCTCCAATACCGGACCAGCCTGGACATAGCCGTTTTCCTCCATCCATTCCAGTATCTTGGAGATGGTTTGTCCGGTCTCTTCGTAGGCGCCCTTGTGCATGGCTGCGGCCACGGGCGAGTACCTCCACTGCTTTTTCTCCAGCGGCTTGAGGACGTTGACCTGGGCGGACACGGGGAATCCCATTTCCCATTCCAGCTCCTCAGGCTTAACCTCGTCCGGACTGTTGTAGTAGATCCCGATGATGGCCCCGGCGGGATACAGGTTCTGGGATTGGGCTGCCTGCATCAGCGTCCCGATGACGTTCTCGACCTCAGTGAAAGGTCCTTTATGGCTAATACAGCAGTAGGAGAAGGGCGAGACGTCTGTCACCTTGACCTCGACATCCTGGGAAGATCCGGGTGAATTTGCGGTGGACAGGCCTCCAATCGCAGACAGAAAAAAGAGAACTGTTGTGATGGCGAATACTTTTTTCATTTTATCCCCTCCGTGAAAAACTGTATTTTAATCAAAAATGATAATTTTTTAAAGTAAAAATAAAGGGGTCGCGTCTCGACATCCGACATTTAGAAATTGGGGACAGTCCCCGATTAAACGATAGAAAAAAAGGCCAGGCCCCTTTTCTCCCGCTTTATGGGTGATACGTCTGTTTTGGCATTTCAGTGTTTGGAAATTCTGGAAAATTATGAGGGATTGGAGCAAGTCCAGATGAGCGAGCAGAGGGTTTTTTCTAATAGTAGTTTGTAAAGAGAACTTAATCATTTTAAATTTCGTTACCATTAATGAGGGAAATTTAAATTCAGGGAACGTTAGCCAATGTGGAAAAACTATTTAAAAATATCATTTCGGAATCTATGGAAAAACAGAAGCTTTACTGTTATCAATATTGCTGGATTGGCGATTGGATTGGCCGTGAGTTTTTCAATACTTTTATATGTGGTGAACGAAATCACTTATGACCGGTTTAATGAAAAAAGCGACCGTATTTATCGATTTGCAGCGAGTATGGATTTTGAGGACCGGCATTTTGAAATAGCCGAGATGCCCATTCCGTTTGGGCCCGCTCTGGCAGAAGAATTCCCTGAGGTGAAAAATTTCACCCGTATTCTGGAGGCTGGAAGCACCATCATTTCCAGAGAGGGCCGGCTTTTCAAAGAAACGGGGATTTATTATACAGACCCGGATTTTTTTAAGATGTTTACTGTTTCGGTAATAAGCGGAAATCCGGAAACATTCCTTGATGCTCCATTTAAGGTTGTGATTACAGAAGAAATGGCAGAAAAATATTTCGGAGAGGAGAATCCAATAGGCCAGATTTTTGAATGGGACCATAGTCATCAATTTACAGTGACCGGAGTGGTTAAGAAGATGCCAGAAAATTCCCATTTCAAATTCAACATGCTGAGTTCTATGTCAACACTGGAGAGCATGGGAAGAAATTTGAATGATTGGATGGGTTTCTCTATCCATACTTATTTGGAATTGAGCGACAATGTTCAGATAAAAGGTCTGGAGGATAAATATTATAATTTTCTGTGGGCCCATGTACCGGATCAGATAAAAAAACTCGGAGTTAAAATTGATTTATTTCTTCAGCCTCTTACAAAAATTCATCTTTATTCCCATCTGGAAGAGGAACTGGAACCACCGGGAAATCTAGTCTATATTCGTATTTTTACTGCCATTGCCTTGTTTATTTTGATAATAGCCTGCATTAATTTTGTCAATCTTTCAACCGCTTGCTCTGCAAAACGGGCTAAAGAGGTAGGAATGCGTAAGGTCCTGGGTGCTCACCGGAGCAGATTGGCAGCACAGTTTCTAGGAGAATCCATTATTATCAGTCTAATGAGCCTGGTGATGGCAGCCGTTCTCATAAGGCCCTGGCTCCCTTTATTCAGCCAGTTGATTGTAAAAGAGCTGACTTTTTTTCCCTTTAAGGACTGGGAATTAGGTTTAGGGATGTTAGGGATAACTTTGCTTATGGGGATTTTAGCAGGGATTTATCCTGCGCTGTATCTTTCTTCATTTGATCCTCTTGAAGCGATCAAGTCCCGATTCAAAACTGGCCGCGGTCATATATTTTTCAGGAGCGGATTGGTCAGTCTTCAATATGTTATATCCATTATATTGATATGCTGTACTTTGGTCGTTTTTTATCAGCTCAGCCATGTTAAAAATTATGATCTGGGATTCAATCATGAACGAATGGCTGTGATTTATCTTCAGGGTCAGGTCTGGAAGAAAAACCATATATTTAAAAACAAGATTTTGAGTATCCCCGGGGTGGTCAAAGCTGCAGGATCAACGACATTGATGGGCCATGGATCGAATGAAACCTATTTCAGGTTTGAAGGACATCCAGAAGGAGAAAAACAGCTTCTTCCGCATATGGATATCGATGAAGATTTCCTTGATACCTATGGAATAAAATTGGTAGCAGGACGTAATTTTTCACGCGAATACTCTACAGATAATAAAGCAGTTATTCTCAATGAAACTCTGGTCAAAAACCTTGGCTGGGAAAATCCTATCGGAAAAACTTTGAGAATGACAGAAATGGAAAACCGCGAATTTATAGAGGTCCCCTATACTGTGATTGGCGTGGTCAGTGATTTTCATTTCCAATCCATGTACCAAAAAATCCGAGGGCAAATATTGAGATTTACCGACGATTTTTACCGGGTATCAGTTAAGCTGCGGCCGGAATCCATCTCCACCACTCTCAGCAGCATAGAAAATATATGGAAGGAACTTGAATCTCAATATCCTTTTTACTATTCGTTTTTAGATGACACCTTTGACCGTTTCTATCGTACTGATCAGCGCCTTGGAGAGATCTTCTTGGCATTTGCCTTGATTACAATATTTATTGCCTGCCTGGGGCTTTTTGGGCTTGCGTCCTTTTCAACCGAACAGAGGACAAAAGAGATAGGAATCCGAAAGGTCTTGGGAGCTGGAGTGTCCAGGATTGTGATTCTTTTATCCAGAGATTTTATCCGCTGGGTGATCATCGCCAATGTGATAGCCTGGCCTATTGCTTATATTGCGATGCACAGGTGGCTTTCAAACTTTGCTTACAGGATAGACCTCAGTCTGTGGCTCTTTATTATCTCCGGATTCCTGGCGCTTGTTATTTCCCTTGTCACTGTGAGCTTCCGTACTTTTAAAGCTGCATCTATAAATCCTGCTGATTCCCTCCGATATGAATAAATAGAAAAATCGAGAACGTTTCGGTTTTGAAGAATTAAAAACGTCCCAGTTTTTCCTGGGTTGTTTTTTTATTTGAGTTTTCCACAGCAGCGAACTTAATACAGTATTCTCTGGAATCAAGTTCAGGAGGGTCCAGTTCTAAAGAGGCCATCAGGAAATTGGGGACAGTCCCCGATTAAACGATATCCCTGTGGTATCTCGTGTAGAGGCTGATCACCGGGTTGTGTCCTGTGAAGCGGTCCTTGACGATGAGGGTCGTCACTGGTGCCTGGGAGTGCTTGGTGAAGAGCATGTCATGACCCACGCAGAGGCCGATGATGATGTTGAACGCGGTTTTCGCCCTGTTGAGAAGCTCTGCCTGGAGGAGGGGATTGCAGCCGGCTTCGAATTTTTGCGGGTCTCGAATCTTGTAATCGGAGGGAACGCCCAGGTCGGTTTTATCCGCTGCTCCGCAGCAGCAGATAGTGGAGAAGACCTCGAGCCCGCTTTTTTTCAGGATGGCGGTCGCTCTGGCTGCTTCATCGATCAGACCTGAGCAGAAGGCGATGCCGACCTTCTGGGCGCTGATTTTTTTGGCGAACTCGGCGATTTCCCTGATCCTCGGCCGGACAGGCACGGTCCGGCCTTCTTCTCTTGCGGCTTTCTCATCATAGGCTTCTTTCTCTATCAGCGCAGCCTGAAGGTAGAAATCCTTGATGTCTTCAGCCCGGTATCTTTCCCTGACTTCATCGAGCAGGTCTTTGAAGTTCTTGATGGGGCAGAAAGAGGGAAGGATAGACTCGTCGGTTACGCCCCGGAGACAGGGTTTGGGTTTGCATTCGGCGCATTTCGGTTCATTCATTATAAATGTCCTTCATTGAATCATGAATTTCCGTCTCTATAAGAAATTCTCATGCCCCTTATTATCCTTTTCTGCTTTATCCCGCATGATTGAAAACTTCTATAGAGCTCTCTTTTATGCGTTATTCTTATTTCTCGGGATAGAGGGAGCTCCACCATTCCTGTTCGTTCTTGAGCCATTTATCGAACCAGGACAGGATGGTTTTGGTCCAGATTTTCCGCTTGGTGTAATTCAAGATGTGGTGGTTCTGGTCCAGGATCTGGATGTACTCCACTTCCCGTCCGAGGAGCTTGAGCGCTGTAAAGAGCTGGGTACTTTCGCCAGGCGGGACGTTGGTATCCTGGGAGCCGTGAAGAAGCAGGAGGGGCGTCGAGATCTTATCCGCATTAAACAGAGCGCTTTGGTACACGTAGATGTCCTTCCTGTTCCAGGGGAAACTGTTGGCTGCGGAGACGGAGTTATACCAGTAGCCCCAGAAGCCTTCGCCCCAGTAGCTGGCGATAGAGCTGATGCCGGCATGGGCGATGGCCGCGGAGAAAAGGTTGGTGCGGGTGAGGATGAGCATGGTCATGAATCCGCCGTAGGAGGCCCCCATGCAGCCGACACGTTTAGGGTCAACATAAGGATGGGCGTTGAGAAATTTTCTCACGCCGTCGATGATCTCATCGGCCACGACCAGGCCCCAGTCGTTCACATGAAGGGCAGAGAATTCTTGCCCGAAACCGTAGGCTCCGCTCGGCTGAAGCACGTAGACGATGTATTCGTGGGCGGCATAGAGGTTCTTGGGGTAGCGGCCCCCGAACTCTCTGGTGACCGGAGAGGCGCCGCCATAATAGTAGACAATGCACGGGTATTTTTTGTTCTTATTGAAGTCAGGAGGATAATACACCCTTCCCTCGATCCAGCGGCCCTGCCTGTTCTTGAATCTCCAGGGCTCGACCTCTCCGAACCTGACATCCGCAAAGTCCTCTTTTCCCGGGTCATGGAGGATGTTCCATTTCCTGTTCTCCAGGTCCAGGAAATAGGCTTTGGGCGGAGTCGTCGCGCTCGAGCCGACACACACAGCCGCTGGATTTTTCTCGGCGAAATCGATCTGTTGGATGACTTCGATCCCGCAATCTATATGGGAAAAACTTCTTTTCTGCAGGTCGAATTTATAGAGCTGCTGAAAGGAGCGGTCGATAGTCTTGAAGTAGATACAGTCCTCTGTCCGGCTCCAGAAGGCCTGGCTAATGGAAGGATCAAAGCGCCTCGAGATGGGGTCGGCTTGGCCGGTCTGGGGATCGTACAGATAAGCCTGGGTGTCCAGTTCGCTGGGAAGAGTGCCCTTGGGAACGTTGTGACCGATGGCTCCAAAGGTCGAGGGACCGCCGAGGACAAGAAGGGTCTTTCCGTCCGGCCCCCACTGGGCACTGTCGAACCATTTTCCCTTCCACCGCATCTTTGCTTCGAGCGTGGAGAGGTTAAGAGTGTAGAGCTCGGTCTTGGAAAAGGGGCGCTCAGTGTAGTCTACGACTGTTCGGGTGAAAAGAAGACTTTTGCCGTCCGGGCTGATGCTGTTCAGGGATGTGGAGAGCTCTCCTGCGGTCAGGCGCTGCCGGACGCCTTCGGGCACGATGAGCCTGTAGAGATAGCTGCGGTCCCGCCACCAGGGCTGCCGGTCTTCCATGTTCTGGAATCTTTTAAGGGTCTTGTTGTCCTGCTGTCCTTTTTCCGAGACCGAGTAGACGATGAAGCTTCCGTCCGGAGCCCAGACATGGCCTCCCAGGTCTTCAACATCTTTGAGGATGGGGATTGAGGTTCCCTTATCCAGGTCCACTATCCAGATGGTCGCTCTTGACTTATCGTGGCTGGTGTAGGAGAAGATTTTTCCCTGCGGCGCCCAGTTCACACTGGATATGGACATGCCTCCGCGAAAGGTATGGAGCAGCCGCCCCTCGGGGAGCTGGTAAATTTCCAGCCAGGATTCCGAATCGTCGCTCGGGGGCTGAGTCTGAGATTTGGACAGGGCGGCGAGCGTCCCGTCGGCGGAGATGGAGGCGCTGTTGACTTTGGGACCGTCGAGGAGATGCCTGATGGTCATCTTCTCTGCCGGGGAATGGGTGAGCAGCGGGGGCGGAGAAGCATAGCCTTCGTTAAAGGAGAGGGCTGCCTCGACCGTCCAGTCAGAGCCAGAGGCCGGGTCAAAGACAGTCTTGACCAGGATAAGGTGTTTTCCGGTCTCGAGGATAATGTCCTCCGCGGCGCTTTTTCCTCTGGGCGAATCTTCTCCCTCTTCGCATTTATCCGCGCCGGTTTTCTTTACGGCAGTGTTTCCGTCAAGATAGACCTGGAACAGTTGGGGGCTGACTACGGTGATCTTGGCCGTCGTCCACCTTGTCACCTCCACGTAGATTCCAAGGTAGGCGGTGGAGGGGATATCTGTGCTCTTGGGGAGCTGGACTCCTCTTCTTCCGGCATCGGTTTTTTTCCATTGAGCCTGGGTGCCGTCATGAAGCTTGAGCGAAGCGCCCTCTCTGGGCTTGAGCCAGGGAATGTCGATGGCTTCAAACTCGAGCAGCTTGTCTACGGGAAAGGCCTTTTTCTCGTCATCGTGAAAGACGGGGAGAGGAGAGGGAAAAGGGCCGAGCACAAGCCACGAAGTGATAGTCAACTCCTGGTCTTTTTGAACGGCTTCCTGGATGAAGGGGGAAGCCGGGATGGTGATGAGAAACAGCAGCAGAGCTGCCGCTGAGAATATGCGGATTTCATTGGCTCTCATGATATCTCCTTAGCGCTTATCTCTATCAGAGCACACAGGAAGGACCTGTATGAGGAAATTTTTGGGTGAGAGTGTTTTCTTTTTCAAAGCTTTCAATCGCGCTGTCTGTATTATCGATTCAGGGCTGCAACTTATTATTCTAAGCGGATTAGAGGGGATATTTCAATATGAAATAAAATCGGCATTTAATTGTGTCCGGTAAGAATGACTGTTGAGTAAACTCGGAATCGGGGCAGGAGACTTTAGCGCGGATTATCCTTTTTTTATCCAGAGATATATATACACATAATGTCTGGACCGGAATGAAAAGGAAGCTAGATGGCGTGATTATGAAAAAAATATCGCAATCGTGTTGACGGGACAGCTCACTTTCATTATCTTATATAAGCTAGCTCTTTTTTTGGGGGGAGATATGGAAGACAACAGCACAATCCAAGAGGCAATCAGAATAAGGGGAAAGATATATGATATCCTCCAGGCATTGGTTGCCGAGCATGGGATAGGAATGGTCCTTTCCGTATTTGAGGATGTCTGTTTTATCCAGGCAACTTCACTGAAGATTCATGATAATTGTATCGATAAAGCCAAATCATGGGACAAAATCGGCAGACAGATCGCCAGAATCGTCTCGGACTTATGAAAAGATGCTTATAAAAGTGAATTCATAAGAGATTTTTCCTAATATTATTAAATTTTTATGCTTACTATGACGGCTAATGCCCTTATTTGCATTATTGTATTATCGTTCCATAACCACACCACATCCCTATTAATATCAGAGAGCCCGATATGATATCGGGCCTCGATAAAAAATGATGCTCTTAGGATTTTGATATTATTCCCCACCCCCAGGATGATTCCGTAGTCAGATTTTTTATCTGTTAAATCCAATCCATCTCTTTTATGAGAAAGTATGATTGAAAATTCGCCACCTGCAAGAATGTAAGGAAATGAATCAGGTAAAAAGGAGAATTTGAACAGAAGAGGGAAGCTGATTGTATTCAGGTTATAAATGATCTTGTCACCGGGCATAAGGCCGTAATTGCTTCCTTTTTGGAAATATAAAGCATCTACTTCAAACCTGAGAAACTTAAAGACTTTGAATTCAATACCCATGCCTCCGATAAATCCGCTGTTATAACGCCATACTGGACCAAACGGAGGAGGTGCGTATACCAGGCCTTCCACATCGTACCTGGAAAGACTCATTCCTCCGATGAGGTTGATTTTCTGGGCATAAGCCCCGGAAACAAGAGTAAGGATGAGCAAAATAAATAGAGTTTTTTTCATCGGTTACCCTTTTCAAGCTAAATCTTGAATCCTGCAAAAACAACTATTGTTCTGGTCTTTGCTGTTTCCCAGTCGAGCTGAGAATCTTTTATGATGTTATTCAGTCCATTAAGGAACCTGGCTTCGATAAAAAAGGACGTCTTCTTCAATTTGATCTCGAATCCCCCTCCGTAGACAAGCCCGGATTGAAGGGTCTCGGTAGAATCTGTTATGCTGACGCGATCTCCTAGATGTCCGTCAGGAAAATGTCTTTCTCTATATATGTGTGAGAGGTTAAGAGACCATTCATGTCCGCCAAGGATGTAAGGAGATGAACCGCGCAGGAACCTGATTTTGAGCAGCACGGGGATATTGATGACGTGCAGAGTATATATTTGCAGGGGTGGGATTATTAAGCTTTGAGAAAAAATCCTTCGGGCTTCTGTACCTTTCTGAAGATACAGGGCATCGATTTCGAGAGATGCGTTTCTGGCCAGACTGAATTCTATCCCACCGCCAATCATGAATCCTGCTTTGTAGCTGATTTCATAGCTGTATTCATTTGGCAGAGACTCGAAATAGATTTCGGGCGAAATCTCATATCTTGAGAGGCTTCCCCCGACCATGAATTTGATGTCCTGGGCATGGATTCCGGTGACAAGAATGAGAATCGAAAAGATAAGCAGGAATTTTTTCAAGCCACCCGCCTTTTGTCTAGTCTTTATCTAATTATAGATTAGAACCTTTCTCCATAATGTGTCAAGCGAGCATAGGAAGAGAATTCGAGCCGTAAGGCGAGATAGAAGTATCTTACTTTATAGAGTTTTCAGCTCAGAAATCAGCAGGAAATCACTTCTTATTCTTCACGTATGTGTTGAACCATTCGAACATCTCTGCCAGCACGTGGAGGACGGATTCTCTCGCCCTGTAGCCGTGGCTTTCATGCGGCAGCATGACCAGCCGCGCTGTGGCCCCGTGTCCTTTCAGGGCATGATAGAGCCTCTCGGACTGAATGGGGAAGGTACCGGAGTTGTTGTCTGCCTCTCCGTGGATGAGCAGGATGGGTTCATTGATCTTGTGGGCGTGCATGAACGGCGAGACCTTGAAGTAGATTTCCGGAGCCTGCCAGAGAGTTCTACGTTCGCTCTGGAAGCCGAATGGAGTCAGAGTCCTGTTATAGGCACCGCTACGGGCGATCCCGGCTGCCAGGAGGTCGCAGTGGGCGAGCAGGTTGGCTGTCATGAAGGCTCCGTAGCTGTGTCCGCCTACTCCGACGCGCTGGGGGTCGATGACGCCCATGGAATCCAGCTTGTCGATGGCGGCCTGGAGGCTGGAGACGATCTGGTCGACAAAGGTATCGTTCATGGTCTTGGGGTCTCCGATGACTGGCATCTGGGCGCCGTCGAGGAGTGCATACCCCTGGGTGACGAAAAACAGCTGGGATGTTCCCCTGAAGAAAGTGAACGTATGCGGGGAGCCACGGATCTGTCCGGCCACACTCGGGTCGCTGTATTCGATCGGATAGGCCCAGATCACACAGGGCAGCCTTTGTCCCTCTTTATATCCCGGAGGCAGGTACAGGGTTCCGGAGAGTTCAACCCCGTCAGCCCGGGAATATTTGACGAGCTCCTTCTTCATGCCCGTGAGCTGAGGAGCGGGATCTTTGTAGTCTGTGAGAGCCTTTTTCTTTTTATTCTTCAGGTTAAGGAGGAAATAGTTGGGAGGCTCGGTCTTGGTTTGGTACTGGGTTATTATTTCGTTCCTGGATTTCCCGACAAAGTCGATGAAATATTCATAGCCGCCTTCGCTGGACTGGAACAGCCGCTTCTTCTCCATCGTCTTGTAGTTCATCATGTCTAGGAAGGGCATGTCTCCTTTGGGCGAGGCGCCGCTTCCCCGCAGATAGATCCAGTCCTTATCCTGGAGGATGACGTATTCTCCCTGGGGAGTGATCGTGGACACGGGGCGCCCCGGGTCGTTGTAGCGGTCCTGGGAGCTGATATCGATGACTTTTTTCGGAGCAACGCTCGGGTCATCCACATTCACCAGGTAGGTGGTCCTCCATCTTTTTTTCCAGTTATATTCGGTGAGGAAGGCCTCTCCCTCAGCCTGGAGCCAGTTGATTCCTGAGTAGCGGTGCTCTATCTTCATGATCTCTTTCGGCTCGCCTTTGAAGGGAGAGGAGAGTGTCATCAGCTTATCCCGGTGAGGGACTTCTTTCTCCGGGTCTCCCTCGTCCAGGGCTTCCACCCAGATCAGAGCGGCCGGTTTCAGCGAGCGCCACTGGACAGACCTCGGTCCGGTGGGAACTCCACGGGTTGGAACTTCGTCCTCTACCGGGAGGTCAGCGAAAAGATGGACGAGGTTTCCATCCCTGTCCCATATCTCCTCGCTGTGAGCGAAAGAGTAGTAGGGCACGCTGAAAGAGTAGGGCTCGTTGACTCTGTACACCAGCAGCAATTTTCCGTCAGGGGAAGGATCAGCGTAGGCGTAGAACCCGGGCTTTCCGATCTTTCGGCTTTTTCCGGTGGCCGCGTCGATTTCCCAGATCTGAGAGGTGGCGTAGTATTTGAACAGCTTCGCATCATAGGGGGTCTTCAAAAGATCCTGGTAAGTCCAGACTGGCGCGTATTTGCCGGATGTTTCCTGGATGTTCGGGCCGACCGGGACTTCGGGTTCTTTGGGGGGAGCGCCGCGGTCCTCCAGTATGGCCCAGACAAGAAGCTTGTTCTCAGGCAGCCAGGAGAAACCTGAGTTGATGGTGGAGTTGAGGATGGGTCCGGTCAGGGCTCTGGCTTTTCCTGTCTTCGTTTCGGCGACCCAGAGCTCGAAGCCTGTGTCGGTCAAGCGGGGAAAAGCCAGCCATTGTCCATCATGGGACCAGCTGGGATAGCCCAGTTTTGACCCTTCGGGCAGGGCGATCTTGATTTCTTTTCCGGTCTTGATGGATTTGAAAGTCAGGCTGGTGTAAAAAGATGTTTGCTGGCGGCTGTTGTAGTTGGGCGTGATCCGGGTGCCGGCCAGCCTGAGCAGGGGCTGAGCCATGTAGCCGATCGAGGGCATGGCTTCATATTCGGAGAGGAGCATCCATTCACCGCTGGGGTTCATCGAGGCGCGCGGTGGCGGAGGAGCGTCGACGATATCGATCACTTCTTTGGGCGGTAGCTTGTAGGGTTCCTGGGCAAAGAGCGAAACGCTGAATAAAAACGCAAAAATCAAGAATGATACGGAAATGATTTTTCTCATGGTTTCCCTCCATTTGGAATGAGTATTTTCATGATTGAGGTTATATTAATATACTATATACATAATAAAATATACATAAATTAGCTAAAAAATTTCCGTTTTAAATTTAGCTCTATTATCTATCTACCTCGATAGGTGTTCTGAATATGATTCAATTGTCTCCCATCCGTGGCGAAAATGAGAACGGTCATTCGATAAAAGGGCAGTTGAGTCGATGAGCTGTCGGAGAATTCCGGGCCTTATGTTGTGATTGCTCCGGAAACTTACCCTGGGGATATTCTTTATCTCCGCCGAGTCCCCTTTAGAGGGGAAATAAAGGGGTGAAAAATCCTCCCCCGAATCACCTTTGGAGAGGATTGATTTGATTTTAAGGGTTTGTGTTAGAATAACCTCTTGAATAGGCAGAGGAACTGCAAAACCGGTGGGAAATGCCCCCCTGAACGGGCTGAAGCCATTGCTTTTAAGCTGGGGATAGCCTTTTGAGCGGAAAGATCGAGCCGGGAACGATTTTTTTATGGATTGAGGATGGACAATTTTTGTTATAAAAAAAGCAAAAATCTGTTAAAATGTCGGGATTATTGGTAATATAGATAGACTTGGGGAAAATGGAAGAGCATAAATTCGACAATCAGGAAGGCCAGGTTGAGCCCGAAGAGAGGCCTGCTGCTGAGAAAAAGGTCGACCCAACAGAACTGAACAAGGTCAAGCTCCTCTTCAAGTATTTTGATACGGCGTTCTCCACCATGAAGCTTTACCCGCCGGGGAATCCCTCGATCAAGAAAACCGTTGGCTATTTTGATGAGAAG
>Ga0209427_10002765_pt1 | contig 20614 bp, 16 predicted proteins | sample DeeMarSWOR136_30_FD_187465 | JGI IMG/M metagenome (GOLD analysis project Ga0209427, IMG submission 187465) | Marine sediment microbial communities from White Oak River estuary, North Carolina - WOR-1-36_30 (SPAdes) (version 2) | ecosystem: Environmental > Aquatic > Marine > Intertidal zone >...
GCACACGTCGAGGAAGTTACTGCCTACCCGGCCGGCAATACGTTTAAGTTAGGCTGGCCATGCGGACCGCCCATACCAGAGAGTTTCTGATCGGATTCCCCAGCACCAGCGGGGGAACGTTGCCTGAGGATATGACGAGAGATGGATTCGACGGTATCGAGCCATATGCCGTTGGCGGGATCTTGAGCATATTTGCAAAGGGCCTGAAGTGTTGATGCCAGAGTCGTCTGGCGCCCGCCGTCGCCGATATCGTGACCGGCAAAGACCAGCCATCCTCCGTCTTTTAGAACTCGATCCATCACCTGCTTAACCTGCTCGAAACTCTTGCCGTCCAGTTCGACGCCCATCAGATTGGCCATATCGCAAAAGGTCGGGTCGTTCGCCCACTCGTTCATCCAGCCGCGCCCGGTCAGGAATTCCTCCGCGACGAGCGGCACATAGCTTCTGTAGTTTCGCCCCCGCCCAACGTATTTCTGCCCGCAGGGATAGGCAAAAGATATCGGCCTGACACCGAGCAAATCCTCAATCTTATCACTCGCCTGGCGAAGTTCGGATCGCATCTGATCGAGCGTGTAATCCTCAAGAGCCCTTTCGCGTGCGAATGGGAAATTACCCGAACAGGGATGGACAAGTGAATGATTGCCGATCTCATGACCGTTGGCCACGGCGGCCTTCCAGACCTCCAAGCGTTGTTCCAACGACCCGAACGAAACATAGAACGTGGCTTTCATGCCGTACTCATCCAGGATCGGTATGCCGCGGTCAACCTGGCTGAGGCGCGCATCGTCAAACGTCAAACTGATGGCGGCGCGCTTTCCCTCAGGCCAGTGGAAATCTTCCATCCTCTTAAAGGCCGCCGGTTCTTCGTCCTTCACGCAACATCGCGAGCAACCTGTGGAAGATACGATAATACAGCAACACATCACGATCAGACAAACGCAGACATTTCTCATTCATATTCTCCTTCTGTCTTTGTTACGGGAGACTCATACAGACAAGTATATTAGATTCGATGAAGATAGCAAGAACACAGTGATCTCTAAAGGAGCCAAGCATATAAACCCAGTCAAAGATGAACATCCTGCTCCAGAAGGCCAGCTTTCTTACTATTATTCTGCGTTTTTGTGATAAAAATGGTGGAAAAGCTTTTTTTTTCGAAAAATTCGCATTTTTCCCCTTGACACACCTACACATGTAGGATAAACTACAACGACATTTGTAGGAGTAACTAATTATGGCAAAGAAAAAGCGACAGGCGATGAGCCCCACGGAAACCGAAATCCTCAGGTTAGTCTGGCAGCTTAATGAAGCAACCGTCCAACAGATCCGTGACCAATTGCCTGCCGACAGGAGCCTCGCCTACAACACGGTTCAGACTTTGCTCTGTCGTCTTGAGCGAAAAGGCTATCTGAAACACTACAATAAAGGCAGGGCTCATGTTTTTTGTCCCCTGGTCAAACGCCGGGAGGTCATCAAAAGTACTGTTGGTGATTTCTTAGGTAGGCTCTTTGGTGGTGACCCTAAGCCGCTTGTTCAGTTTCTGGCCGAGGATGGTAAGATCGACGAAGAGGATATCAAGAGGTTAAGAGAACTGATAAAAAAGAAAAAGAACAAATAAATAGATTTTTGTTGCGGAGGCTTTAACAATGGAATCGTGGTTAATCCAAATCACAAATTATCTGCTCGTTCAGAGCTGGCAGATAGCCGTCCTGACCATAGCCCTAGCGCTCGTATCATTTCTGCTGCGGAGCCGAAGCGCTCATGTTCGTTATCTTCTCTGGCTGGTTGTTCTGGCCAAGTGTCTGGTGCCCCCTCTCTATTCGATACCGATAGCGGTCCTGCCTCAAGAAGAACAGCCTGTGCATGTTTCGACGCTGCCAATTACCGAGAGCATGGTTGCTGATTATAGAGTACCTGAAGCTGCTGTGACCGAATCCGCCGGACCGGCTTCCGTTCATTCTGAAGTAGCTCCATCACCCAAAGTCACAAAGAGGCCAGCTAGGTACGATATTCGTGCATGGTTGGCCATTGGATGGATTGCGGGAGTTTTCGCTCTGTCGTCCTACTATCTGCTGAATGCTCTTCGTACCCAGATATTGCTTCAAAAGCAACGCAAAGCACTTCCAAGTGAATCCGTGGGTAACATTGAGAGCTTCTTCATGGCACATGGCGTCAGACACGTGCCTCATATCTGGTTATTGGACCGGATAAGCCAGCCCTTTGTCTGGGGTCTGGTACGCGGCAGCATCTATCTACCTACCAAGCTGGTAGACCGCAAGCAGGCGAAGTTCCAAGCGAGTCTCCTGGGCCATGAATTTAGTCACATGATCCGTCTTGACGCGATGATCAATTCGTTGCAGGTCATTGCCCTGACGGTCTTCTGGTTTCATCCGTTTGTCTGGTGGGCGAACAGGAAGATACGCGCCGAACGCGAGAAGTGCTGCGATGAGATGACTATTGCCCGTTTCAATGCACTGCCTGAAGAGTACGGCGAAGCCATTGTGGAAACATTGGCTACCGAGCATGAATCTATCCGGCCAGTTCCAGCGTTGGCTGTAGCCGGGCCATTGAAAAATATCGAGGAAAGGATAGAGATAATGTTAAGACCAGGAAAAAAATTCTACAGACGCCCCAGCCTGACTGCTGCTGCAGGCGTCCTTTTGATCGCCTTGCTCGCCGTCCCAACAACGGTAGTGTTGACTGCCAAGGCAAAGAGCAACGTCAAACCGCAGCCATCAGGCCAGCGTTGGACGAACAGTTTGGGGCTGGTGTTCGTTCCGGTAAAGGGGACTGAGGTACGGTTCTGTATTTGGGAAACGCGGGTGAAGGACTTTGAGGCGTTTATCAAAGCCAAAGGCCATGACATGGGCAACAAGATGATGTGTTTTAACCGTGAGCTTAAACAGGGTGAATGGGAGGGGTATAATTGGAAGAATCCGGGATTTGTACAGGGGCCTAATCACCCCGTGGTTGGAGTGAATTGGGAGGATGCGGTGGCATTCTGCAAATGGCTGACTGAGAAGGAGCGGAAAGAGGGGATATTACCCCATGGGAGATATCGATTGCCGTCGGATTTGGAATGGAGCGCAGCGGTGGGATTTATACAAGAGAGGGGGGGCACTTCCGAGGAGCAGCGTGAGGAAGAAGGCGTCTATCCTTGGGGGAAACAATGGCCGCCGCCCAAGGGAGCGGGAAATTATGCGGATATGACTGCCAAGAAGAAGTACAAACCTGATGATTTGCCGGAGACTATCGAAGGCTATGATGATGGCTATGCCGAGACGGCGCCGGTGGGGAGTTTTGACCCCAACCCATACGGATTATACGATATGGGCGGGAACGTGTTAGAATGGTGTGGCTACTGGTGGGGTGATGACGCAAACGAATACCGTCCGTTGCGCGGGGCGTCATGGTTCCAAGGCGACCAAAACGTCCAAGGTCACGTCAGCTCTCTGCTCTCTAGTTACCGTATCGGCGTGCCAATTTCCCGCGCCGCCTCTCCTGAGAATCGTGGCTCCTGCATTGGTTTTCGGGTGGTGCTTGATGCACCTTGAGCGCTAAGTTGGACGCAAATTAGTACGTAAGCGTATGAAGAGCGGCCCATTTAGGCATCGCGTTCTAAGGGCATCGCTTTTGACGCGACACCGCAAAAGGTCATGTTGCATCTGGGCAAGGCAATGCGAGGCCAATTGTCCGCAAACCGGACTTTAAAGGCAACGCTTTCAGTAGGCTACAGGGTCCATCCGTTGTGATACTCCGAGCGGATATACTTGTCGGCCTCGGGAGCGTTGGTCGCTTTCATGTTCGCACCGTCCCAGGACAGCCTCTTGCCGGTGCGCAGAGCGACATTGCCCAAAAGAATCACTTCGGTCATCGGACCGGCGTAGTCAAAGTTCGAGCTTGCCGGCTTGCCGCCTTTACAGGCATCGATCCAGTCTCTATGGTGGCCGTTGGATCGAGGGATCGTCTTGGGCGGCAGCGTATAGGCTCGCATCTTGGCTTCGGGAATAATCCGGGGATTGCCGCCCCAGCCGGGACACATGATCTTGCCTTTATCGCCGACAAAGAGAATGCCATTGCCGTCACCGGTCAATTCCCGGCCCGGCTCCAGCTCCTCCGGGCGCGGCGGCATCAGGCCGCCTCCATACCAGGTCACTCTGACAGGCGGCATGTTTCGGCGCGCGGGGAACTGATAGTGGATGATGGACCCGAACGGCGTGGTTTCGGGATTGACGCCGGTCGAGCTGGCCTCCACGCTCACCGGGTGCCCCAGGTCCAACGCCCAGAACGCCGGGTCCATATTGTGGCAGGCCATATCGCCAATCGCTCCCGTCCCAAAATCCCACCAGCCTCGCCAGTTGTAGGGCGCATAAGCCAGATGGTACGGTCTGTGCTGCGCCGGGCCGAGCCATAAATCCCAGTCCAACCCGGGCGGCACCGGCGGCGTCTCCTTGGGCCTGGCGACTCGATACCCGGCCCAATCGACTCCCGTGTGGCTCCAGGAATGCACCTCGCGAACGTCACCGATGGCTCCGTCCCGTATCCACTCAACGGTCAGCCGGATCCCCTCGCCGCTGTGGCCCTGGTTGCCCATCTGCGTGGCCACCCCGGCTCGCCGCGCCGCTTCGGTGACCTTGCGGGCTTCGTGAATCGAGTGCGTCAGAGGTTTCTCACAATACACGTGCTTGCCGTGCTTGATTGCGGCCATCGTCGCCACGGCGTGGATGTGGTCTGGCGTCGCCACGAGCACGGCATCGATGGCTTTCTCCTTCTCCAGCATTCTTCGAAAATCAACGTAACAGGCACAATCTTTGTACCGGCCGCCTGATTTCTGCGAAGCATAATGTTTTTCAATCAGTTCCAGGACCGGCTTTCTTCCGGCCGTGCCGCCATAATAGAAGCGGCTGTAATCGGATTCTTCGTTGACGTCGCAAATCGCCATCACCTGAACGTCGGCGTGCCCGAGCAGCGCCCTGATATTGTGCTTGCCCTGGCCGCCGGTGCCGATGACGGCAACGTTGAGCTTGTCGCTGGGCGGCGCCGAACCTCTAAGTCCCAGCACGTACCGTGGAACCACCGTCAACGCCGCCGTTGTTGCAGCGGCGCCGCCGATGAAGCCTCGGCGAGAGATCTCTGTATCCCTTGATCTTCTTGTCCTGTTAAGATTATCCATTTTCGTTTTCTCCGAAACCGGTTGCGTCGCGACCCGTGTTAGGAACAGGCGTTGATCTTCTCTAATCGCTACATTATAGCTATGCACGGCTGCCACCGCAAAGGTTTCGTTATCCGCCGGGACTCTCAGCATCATGGTTCGCGTAACACTGCAAAGGCCGCCCGACTGAGCAGCGTTCCGAGAGAAAGCGGAGCATGCAGGATGTGAAGCGATGGAACCAATTGATACTCATCGTTGCTCAGTGATGGCTTGAATTATCCATCCTTATCTCTTATCATCCTATCGGTTTGGCATCTGCAAATCACATGTTGTGATGTTTGTCTAAGCTGATGAAATTACCCTTAGTTGTACAATTCAGGAGAGAGCTAAGTACCCGGCGGCAGAGTGCTCTGTTCGATCGTCACCCAGGCCTTATCGTATTAGTCGCCTTTGCCGGGCCCGTGTTGGCTGTGGCCGGTTTCAGTGCCTACCGGAGTATGCAAGAATATACGGCAAAGGGTTTGCCCATCGTTCCTCTGCTGCTGGTGGCGTGTGTCGCGTGGATTGGGATCGGACTAAGCAGACAATTGCGATTGAACCGAGATCGCAAATGGAACAACTTTATTCGTTACATGCCTGTCAGGCCAATTCACTTGGTCGCCTTACATGCCTATGTTGGGATTCCGGTTGGGATAATTGGGATCGTGCTGCTAACCTGTGGCCTTTGCGGAGCAGGTGTTGAATTCTGGACAATAAGGGCAGCGGTCAAGTGGTTGACAATAGGGGCGGTTTTTGTCTGGGTGCTTTCGCTTCAGTCCTTTTTAGGAATAGTCGCCTCGCGTTTTTCCTGGGGGCAGCGATTCCTGCTATCGGCACTGGCACTTTGGGGGATCTTGTTCTTAGGGCGATTTGCCTGGAGTCTTAGAAGTGGAAATCCGTATACCAGTTGCTTGACGGATGTTTGTCTTACTGATCCTGTGTTCGTGGCCAGTGGCATGATTTCGCTGGTGTGCACTCTGATTCCGCAACGTATAGCATTTCCAGCTAAGGGATTCTGGGCCGTCCTGCATCTTACGGCGGTTTCGGCAATATTGACGGCACTATCATGGAAGCTGATTCGACAGCCATTGTTGAGCATAGCTGCACGGCCTAAAGACCTGTTTTTTACCGTCCCTTTACGCAAGCTTATCTCTCGCATCTTCCCGGATTCGCGTGGTGGTCAGATTGCTGTCGAGCTGCTCCGCATGCTCAGAGGGCCACATATAAGATTGCTTTTCTATGTCACCGTCAGTGTGATTACCGGATTAGGACTGCAGTTCGCCTATCCTGATGGTAGCTATCATATCCTCATACTGGTCGTTTTTGCCGTATTCGCGGCCAACGAACGAGCCGATCTTTTGCAGATCAGACAAGCTGACTTTCTTTACTATCTGCACGGAGTGGATGCCCAGGATTATCTACGCGGTCTTACAGCTTCTGTGGGACTCCTCATTTCCATTCTGTGTATCATGCAAGTCCCGATATTCCGGGATTGTGATATCCACACATATAGCAGAATGATCTGTTTATGTATCGCCATCGCTTTTTCTTCGATGGGCATGAATGTTGCGTTTGACCACTATTCCCGCAATACGAAGTTCTTCAAATATCTTATTACCGTGATGCTATTTATTGCAGTTTTATCCAAAGCATGGGGTATGATTCCCCTTGTCGTTCTCTTGAGTTTCAACGTGATTCGCATACCCTGCTTTATATACAGCTTGATACTTGTTATCCTCTCTTTCAGCGCCAATGGCTTTCTTCCCCTGCTGATTGCCGGAATTGTCGTTGTATCGGAAATCGCCCGGACCCCTCCTAACACTGTAAAAAAATGGTACTGGAAAATTGTAGAATGATTCAACTCGAAAACATCAGAAAACAGTTTGACCAATGTGTCGCTCTCGACCGTGTCAGTCTTGATCTGGAGGATGGAAGGACGTATGGATTATGGGGAAGAAACGGTGCAGGGAAAACGACGCTCATACGGATTATTTTGGGGGTACTGCCCCCCGATCGTGGGTCCGTACGTGTTTTTGGCAACGATCCGAAAAAGGATTGGTCGGTTAGGAGAGAAATTGGTATGGTCACTGACGAAGATGAGTATTTTCCGGAAATTACGATTGAGGAATTTCTCTGGTGGGTAGGTAAGCTACGGTTGGTTAAGGAAAGCGTACTTGAAGAGCAGATTGAAAGATACACACGTGCTTTTTATATTGATGAGCATAAAAACCATTTAATAGGCTCGTTGTCGCATGGTACGCGGCGAAAGGTTTCTGTGATCAGTGCATTCATCGGCGCGCCTAAACTGATTGTGATGGACGAACCCCTCAATAGTCTGGACATTGATTCGATCGAAGCTCTTTGTCACTCATTGAAGAAACATCGACAAGACGGCGGGGCTGCTCTTGTCGCATGTCACGATGCCACATTTATCAAAGAAGTGTGTACGGATATCATAGAAATAGACAAAGGAAGAATTCTCCGGCACGGACCCGCCGAGACACTGGACATAGGATTTTCCGTAAAGAGAAAAAATAAACCGAGCAAAGAATAGTCATAAGCATCATAATAAGGTATAGATAACACAAGGACAACAACATGATGAATAGATATTCATACATTCTCTCGACCCTCATTGTTCTGGCCGGCACGCTTTCGCCGGCAGAGGAAACGAATCTGTCCCGCCGGATCGGGGTGGAGCCGATGGATCACGGCCTGGCGCTCGTCAATCCGCAGATGGGCTGGACGATGCACTTCTACTCCAACAGGATTGCCAACTACGGCTCGAAGCTGGCCCCTCACGATACCCTGGACGATTTCCCGGGCCTTTCCTGTGTCTATCTGCGGGTTCCGTGGTCGTTCCTCGAACCGGAGGAAGGCCGATTCAACTGGTCGTTGTTGGATACGCCCGCCCAGCGATGGATCGACAAGGGCAAGCAAATCGCCATCCGCATCAGTTGTGCCGAATCCTGGATGCGCTGGGCGACGCCGGAGTGGGTCCGCAATGCCGGCGCGATAGGATACAATTTCACTGTCGGCAAGGGCGTCGATGAGGAGGGACCGTTCTGGGAGCCGGACTACAAAGACCCTGTCTTTCTCGAAAAGCTCGACGAGTTTCTCGCCGCTGTGGCCAAACGGTACGATGGCAATCCCAATGTCGCTTTTATCGATATCGGCTCTTATGGCGTCTGGGGCGAGGGACACACGTTCCATTCGAGCCGGATAACCTATGATGACGATACAAAAAAAAAGCTTATCGATCTTCACATCAAGCACTTCAAGAATACGCTGCTGGCGCTGAACGACGACTACGTGGGCAACCAGGTACGAAGCCGGCACGCGCCGCTCACCGACTACGCGCTGAGTAAGGGCGTGACACTGCGAGACGACAGTATTTGCGTTCAGCCCCCGCCGCGCTCGTGGTACCATGCGGAAATGGCCCAGGCATTCTGGCCGAAGCTGCCCGTGATCTTAGAGCACGAGCACTACGGATCGAGCAAGAACAAGAACGCCTGGGGAGACGGCTTGCTTCTGCTTCGGGCCATCGAAGAATATCACGCCAGCTACATGTCGATCCATTGGTGGCCGCGGATCCTGCTCGAAGAAAACCGGACACTCATCGAGAGGATCAATCAGCGAATGGGATACCGGATTCAACTCAGGAAGATCAACTTCCCCAAACAGATTCGCCTGGATGAGACCTTCACGATCACGAGCACGTGGGCCAACGCCGGCGTCGCGCCGTGCTATCCGGGAGGATTCATTGCCTTCACCTTCAAGAACGACCGAGGCGGCATCGTCTCAGTCCTCTGTGATGAATCGTTCAACGTTCGCGATCTATCCGTCGGCCCGCCCGGCGAAGCGCCGACGAAGACCGTCGTCTCCACTCTTGCCGTAGCCTTGAAGACGTACGGCTACGCCCCGAATACGCAGCCGGGCAAGTATACGCTGTATATCTCGATTGGAAAGCGGGACGGAACGCCCGTGATCGCCCTGCCGCACGTGAACGAGGACGGCCACCACCGATACAAACTGGGAACCATCGAACTGCTGCCGGCGGATTCGTAAAGGATGGTGTTTGGAAAAAGTGACGAAAAACGAATGAGTCTTTGGAAGAAAGGGGTAAAGATCATGAATCAGCGAATTATCGACATGTACGATGAATACGGAAAGGGACGCATGGATCGTCGTGAATTCCTCGGGAGAGCAGCTCATCTGGGAGGTAGTACGGCTGCCGCTTACGCTCTGATAGCTCAACTGGAGAAAAATCCAGCCGGAGCCGAATTCGTCAAGAAGGACGATCCGCGGCTCCATGCGGAATACATCACGTATCCCGGCGAAACGGGCGACATTCGGGCGAGCTTAGCCAGGCCGAAGGGCGACAACAAGCTGCCTTGCGTGATTGTCATTCACGAAAATAGAGGTCTTCAACCGCATATCGAAGACGTAGCCCGGCGTGTGGCTTTGAAGGGTTTTTTGGCCATCGCTCCGGACGCCCTGTCTCCGCTTGGGGGAACGCCGAAAGACGTCAATGAGGCCCGGTCCAAGATAGGAAAGCTCGATAGTGAAGCGACAGTGAAGAATTTCGCGGCCGCGGTTAAGTACCTCAAGACGCATCCTCAATCGACGGGAAAAGTCGGATGTATGGGCTTTTGCTGGGGAGGTGGAGTGACGAACCAGGTGGCCGTCCATAGTCCGGATTTAACCGCGGCGGTTCCCTTCTATGGCCGACAGCCTGCCGCCGAGGACGTCCCCAAAATCAAGGCTTCCATGCTTATTCATTACGCCGGCCTGGATAAACGCATCAATGCAGGTATTGAGGCCTTCGAGGCGGCTCTGAAAAAAGCATCGGTGGATTACAAAATCTATATGTACGAAGGAGCCGGCCATGCGTTCTTCAACGACACGAACGAGTCCCGGTATCACAAAGAAGCGTCCGACCTCGCCTGGAAGCGGACCATCGAATTCTTCAACGCAAAACTTAAGACCTGACGATGCGTTGGCCTATCAAAAACCATTTTTTCAATCACTTGCCCAGGCAGCACTTTTTGTACTTCAAGCCGCTGCCGCAGGGACACGGATCGTTCCGCCCCGGCTTATGGCTGGTCCGTGCGGCGACGGCTTGAGGTGTTAACGCTTTCTCACTCAGGCGCTGCCGGCGCCACTGTGCGGCGACCTCTGAAACAAAAGGCCGGCAATGGGTGAAAAACCGTTGATAGCCCGCACACAGATAGTTCAATCCCGCTTCACCGTCCGGCGTCCTACAGAAACGGTTCTTCGGACACTCCCCGTTGCACATGTCTCGGACGCCGCATTCCCGGCAATAATCCGGTAGAGTCTCTAATTTGGCCTGCCCGAAGGCCTTTTGTGCCGGACTTTCCAGCAGCTCGACCAGCGGCGTCCGGCAGATATTCCCAAGGCGATGCTCCGGATTCACGAAGTGGTCGCACGAGAAGAAATCCCCGTTATGCTCGACGACGGGAATGTCACCGCAAACCGGCCGAAAGATACATAACGAATGTTCCTGCCCAAATGCCGTTCTGGCGGCCTCCTCGAAGATCTGCACCTTGATTCGCCCGATATCCTTTCTTACCCATTCATCGAAGATCGTACAAAGAAAATCGCCCCAGGCCTCAGCCGGCACGGTGAGAGGGCTAATACCGCCTCCGGCGCCAGGCTGCGATTCGACCATCGGCAAAAAGCTCACGTATGGAGCTTCGATCTGCTTGAAGAACCGGTACACCTCAGCGGGATGCCGGACATTGTCCGAATTGACCACACACAGGATATCGGTATAAACACCATGCTTTTGCAGGAATTCATACCCACGGATGGCCAACTCGTGAGTGGGCCGGCCGTCCCTCGTCATACGGTATCGGTCATGCATCTCTCGCGGCCCATCCAGACTGAGACCGACAGCAAAGCCTTCCTCAGCCAAAAAATGGCACCATGACTCATCAAGGAGGATTCCGTTGGTCTGTATCCCGTTGGCGATCTGCTGGTTCGAGGGCTGATACTTGCGTTGCAGTGCGACAACCTTTCGAAAGTAATCCAGCCCTAATACGGTTGGTTCCCCGCCATGCCAGGAAAAGCGAATCACCTCGTCGGGACAGGCTTCGATGTGCTGAGCGATATACTGCTCCAAAACATCATCCGCCATGCGAAATGACTCGCCCTTCGGATAGAGGCGCTCGACCTGCAAATAATAGCAATATCGACAGCCCAGGTTGCAGATCGAGCCAATCGGTTTGGCAAACACTTGGAATCCGTGGGATGCTTTGGCCATTATCGCGAATCTCGATTCTGGGTTCCGGATACTCAATTCCCGTTGAGTTTCAACGGCGATGCGGTTCCAATGGGTGTCACCTTTTTATTCGATTCTTCAACAAGATAGAACGTGCCGGCGCGAGGCGCGTCAACGGTTATCTTTCCGAAGCCGGGCACAGTAATCGTCACGTCCCGCCGATCCTCCAGCGGCGAGTGAGCGTATATGAGCCATTGCCGTCTCTCCTTCTCACCGCGCACCAAAGCCAGGCTAAAGACCGGGATATTGGTTTTCTGCGTCCAGGGGCGCGGTGAATCCAAACTCGTATCCAGCAGGAACCAGCGATCCACGTCATGATATTTCGAGGGCACATTTTCCTGGTATGGATGTTGATGCGCCCGATTAGGCACGAGCTTGCCATGACGCCAAAATTCCCGGAGTGTGTTGTCGGTGTAAACACGATCGACGGCAAACAGCAAACGCTCGAAGAAAGGCCGCCACGGTTCCAGCGGCGTCGTGCTCCCTCGGAATTCTCGAACGACGCGCGGCCGCAAAAGCCACATCCCAAACTGCACCCAGCCCAGGTAGCGGTCCGGCGTATACGTCTGGCCGTCCTGCATGTACTGACACGCCTTGGATTCTTTGATCGCCTCCGGCGTACACTTCATATCCGGCGTCCAGTTGGAAGCATTGCCGTCCCAAAGGGAAATCTCCCACCAGAAATTCGGATTGATCTGCCAGGCCTCGTCGAGCTGGAAGATCCAGTTCATGGACTGCACCTGCGTGGACCAAACCCAATGGTCGCGATTGTCACACCAGTTATGCGTGTAGTAGGACGGGCTGCCGCCGTCCCAGATGTGCCAGTTGGGGCTGGTCCACTCATCGGTAATAAGCGAGTAGTCCTTCCAGCCCGACCAGCGCCCGAAATGGGACGGCCCGAACGCGCCATAACCCACAAATCGCACGTTCTTTTTCCACGTGTCACTCTCGAGCGCCTCTCGCATGGCTTCAAACATGACCGGATAACGCTCCATCCAGCCTTTGGCCACAACCTTCCGCTTGAACGAGTCCGGCCGCCCTTTGCCATACTTGTCCAGGTAGCGCCGCGATAATTCCACCTGATGCCACCGCAGATCGGGTGCCTCGTTGTTGGAGACAAACAGAACCAGCGGCGGATCAGGATACATTTGCTGGAGCGCCTTCATCCCGGGCGTGCCGACGTATTCCTTCGCCGGATCGTGCCAAGGCTCGATGGGCCCGAAGGGGCTGAGCTTACGAATAACTTTACCATCGGCGCCAATCACAGCAGGACATTTCTCGGCCGGCAACTCACGATACTTCCGACCCAGAAGCGTCGCCTCCCACTGCGTCCCCCGGAAGCTGATGGGCAAGCTGAGCTCGCGACAGCAGGCAATCAAGGCATCGTAGTAATCGTGGAACCGCTGCGTGCTCTTTTCGGAGGCTTTGGGATCGCCTCGCGGCCAGCCGAGCCACGGCAGAACATGGTGACCCGCCTCAAGCAGGTCGATCTGATAGTGTGGCGTCCAGCCCCGTCCCTGGCTGCCCATATTCCAGTGACTCACGAGCGGCAGCGGTCGGCCGCTCGGACCGTTGGGTGGCCGTACGGCTTCTCTTCGGATTTCGACCGCTACCTCCCTGGCCGCCGAACCGAGTGTCACGACCGGCGCGACGACCACACCGAGCAAACCGCAGACACCCGCTGCAAATCTTGTCTTCATCGCTTTGGCTGCCCTCAATAGGTTATGAGGTCGTCGCTTCCTAATGACTCGGCTGATAGCCCAATCTCCCGAAGGTCGCTTTCTGCAATCGGTACAAATCCTGGAAGCCCTCGGCGGTCTCGGGCGTGTAGTTACCAGGATGATTTCGGTCCCTGTCCCTGCCCATCTTCACCGTGTCGATCCCTTTCCACTTCCAGTACTCACTATGGCCGTCTGCATAGGCGTAGGTTGTCCCATCACCGTGCCGAACGGCAGGATCGTCCCACCACGCCTCCTGGACATAGTGGACGGCATAACTGTAGGACGTCGCCCAACCTTCGTCAACGAAAACGATTCTCGCAGCCGGTGCCGGATTGTAAATCTGCGCCCTATTCTTAACCCACAGCCATATACCGCCCTCCTGCTTCGGGAGTCGTCGACCCCCTGCTTCCCGGTACGTTCCGTCCGGGGGATTACCATTCATCGAATGGACAATAGCATACGCGAGCATCTCCCCGCGATAGCCGGTCGGGCAACTGTAGAGTTTCAGGTTCTTGCAATACGGCCATAACGCCCCGGAGATGATCTCTCGTATTTGGTCGGCCTCCGGCAGTTGCTCGCCGCTGGCGTAATTCGGGGCCCAACAGACGCCGACCCAGGGCGTCTCGTTCGGATGTCTCGCATCCGTAGGGCCTCCGTAATGACCTGCGGCGCCGTTGACAAGGTTGCCATCGTTATCATCGGCGTACAGAATCCACGCCAGTCCGAGCTGCTTGAGATTACTCAGACAGACCGCCCGTTTGCCCTGCTCTCTGACTCTGTGCAGGGCGGGCATAAGTATCGCTAAAAGAATCGCAATAATAGCAATGACAACCAGAAGTTCTATGAGTGTGAAACCTTTTCGCTTATCCATACCACGGCCCTACCTTCTTCAAACACGTCATCATCGACCCCAAGGAGAGGATACACTTTTCAGGAATAAAAATCAAGAGAAATGCGCCTAATGTACACTGCGGACTCTCATGTCGGGATTCACATTTCGTGACTAAAGGCACCCGTGGGGCTGTCAAAAAAGTCCCACCGTGACGTTTGAGATTGCCACGCGATTCTTTGAATCGCTTGCAATGACGAGAGAATGGGCCTTCTGTCGTTCTGAGGAGCGTAAGGACAAAGCAATCTCACGTTTTTCAACAGCTCCCCGTAACCAGTAAAAAGTCCCTGGACGTACGCGAACAAAGCTGTATCATACAATCACCAGAGCAATTGAATACATCGTTGATAAATTCATGCCTGGAGCGCAATCGGAGGGTGGGAGAAGAAGGATCATGGAAAACGGATTGAATCGCCGCAAGTTGTTGAAGCAAACCGTGGCCGCCTCGATGGGAACGGCATTAGCTCTCAGTCTCGAAGAGAAGATGCTCCTGGCACAAATGCAGAAGAATCAAGCGGCCCCGAAGGATGAAGATCGTGGGAGTCTGCCGTGTGGAAAAATCGGCAACGTCAAGATAAGCCGGCTCATTCTCGGCGGCAACCTGATTGGCGGGGCCGCTCACAGCAGGGACATGATCTACGTCTCCCAATTGATCCGGAACTACTTCACGGAGGAAAAGATTATGGAGACCTGGCAAGCCGCCGAAGAAAGTGGTATCAACACAATGTCGGCATGGTCGAGCAAGCAGATGTTACGCGTCTTCAATCGATACAGGAAAGAGAGGGGCGGCAAGATACAATGGCTTGGACATACGAACTACAGCAAGGAGAAGATTAAGATAGCGATTGATCATGGAGCGGTGGGTGTCTATGTATGCGGCGATCCAACGGACCGATGTGTCAAGAGCGGCCGATTGGATCTGTTGGCCGACGCTATCGCACTGATTAAAAAGAACGGATTGTTCGCCGGGATAGCCTGCCACGCCATCAGAGTTCTCAGGGCCGTGGAAGCCGCCGGCATCGACGTCGATTTCTATATGAAGACAATACACGCCGGGAATTACTGGTCGGCCGCACCGGAGAACCACCGAGAATTCGACGTTCGGGTTTGGGACCCGAAATGGAATCCGAAGGAGGAGACCTCCGGCTATTATCATGACAATATCTGGTGCATCAATCCTGAGGGAACGATCGAGTTCATGAGCACGATCAAAAAGCCATGGATGGCCTTCAAAGTCCTGGCCGCCGGGGCTATCCATCCACGGGACGGCTTCAAATACGCATTCGAGAACGGTGCTGATTTCATCCATGTCGGGATGTTTGATTTTCAGATTCGGGAAGATGCCATTCTCACCAAGCGAACGTTGTCGGAAGAACTGAACAGAAGACGTCCCTGGAGAGCATGAGGATAACAACCGTTTTGGTTCCGATTAGGCTGAATCAAGGTGTATATTAGAATGCCCGACGAAGACACAACCCAACAGAACGGACACGTTGTGTTTGCTCCGAAGAAAGTCTTGCTTCTTGTGGTCGGCGTCGCACTTGTCATCGCTATGACATGCTTTATCGTCGTCGCTATCTTGCCTCGGCCGGAAGGCCCGTTTTTCAAGGCCCCGCTCAGAAGCTTCTTGACAGGAATCGGCATGCTCGGTGTCGCCTGTCCACCCTACGTTGTCGGCCGTGTGCTCAAGAAGCGTGCCGCTGCGTCACCCTATTTTGAACTGGCGTTCATCAGGACGGGATTCAACATTTTCGCATTCGTGTGTTTCATCGTCGGCCTGACCTGTATCGGTCTGAGCGCCTACGCCTTGATCGCGAGGGCACTCGGTTCCAGCTAATCCGGTCATCGAGAGAGATTAACCCGAGCGCTATCTCGCCTTGATATCGTAGCAGTAGAGGAAATCGCCGTGCCGGATATAGAGGCGCCCCCCAGCAACAACCGGGTGCGCCCATGTTGGACCTCGACCTTGTTTGGGAATCTCAAAGGAAGAGACGATATCAAATGCCTTCGTGTTTGCCTTAACAAGTGCGACTTTGCCGTGATGGTTCAGAAGATAAAGCATCCCGTCCGCATAGCATAAAGACGCCCGCCCAATACCCGGGCACGAATGCGTGAACCGGCCTGTCTCAAAAGAAATACACTTCCACGCAGCATGCCTGTTTGTCATACATGCTCCACAGAAGCACCTGTCTAAGCATATGATTCCTTCGTGATGATTCTGAAACTCTTGCTCGGCCCAAGCCTGCTCGACGGATGCGTTATCGCCCTCTACTCGTATCTTAAGCAACCTCGATCCGGACGTTCGCGTGGAAGTAAAAATATGCCCATCGTGATAACATGGACTTGTAATATTTTCATCGAACTTCGCCGGATTCCTGAATTGCCAGAGCAATTTTCCGTTCTCCGCGTTGAGTCCTACGATGGATTCGGCCATCACAGTAACGATCTGCCGCAATCCTTCGTATTCGAAGACGATGGGAGAGCAATAGCCGGGTTTTTCGTTTATGCCCGTGCACATCCAAACCGTCTTGCCTGTTTTGGCGTCGAGGGCAGCCACGCCGACGTCTTCTCCGCCCGGCGTGCAGATCACTCTTCCTTCATCGATGAGCAACGACTCGGAAAGCCCCCATCTGATATTCCGGCCCTTGAATCGGTCAAGAATATTTACAGACCACACGCGATCGCCTGTCTTTGCCTTCACGCAAATAACATCTCCGTCCGCATTCTCATGATACAGAAGCCCTTCTCGTATCGTGGGTGTACTGCGAGTCCCGGGGTGAGAGCGGCGGTAGGCCGGGCCGTTTTTGATCCGCCATCGTATCTCGCCTGTTGTATCCAGCGCCACGATAACGGTATCATGTCCAACGTTGCCGGTTGTGTACAAAAGACCGTCGGCACAAGCAACCGAGGAGTATCCTTCGCCCAATCCCTGTTGCGTCCAGAGCAGCCGGGGACCCGACGCCGGCCATTGGGAAAGCAGGCCCGTTTCAGAAGACTTGTTGTTACGATTCGGCCCCTGAAACTGCATCCAGTCGGAACCATCGCCGTCTCCCGCTCTGCAAAAGCCCGATACACACATAAACAAAAAACAGAACAATAGAGGGAATGTCTTGATGGAGTTCACGATATACCTCTTCTTTTCAAATGATCCACGATAATGACTGTCCCATTAGACGTCGAACAATCCGGGGTCTTCGATTTAACTTCACCAATAGGTATTCTTGCACCTGACACGGTCAATAATACTACAATCGGGGCGGTGATTTCAATGTTTATGACCATCAAAATGGCCCTTAGTCATAAGGACTATGAGCGCGGTGTATTGAAGCATATTGGTGTCAATATTTCGCTTTGGGATAGGAAGCTGCGCTGGTGGAGGCGGGCGGGTCAGTCGAAATCCGTCGGTAGATTCGGATTGCGATAGTGCTCGAACATGCGGGCGATCTGGAAGGGCAAGGTGCGCGAGATGGATAGTTCGGGAATCCGGTCCTCGGCGAAGAAATCCACCGCCGTCGTCTCATGACTGGTTTGCGCCGAGCCACCGGTGATTTCGCATAGAAAGAACATTTTGTAGATATGGAATGGCACGGGTGGTTCGTGCGGATGCTTGCTGCGGTCGTAGACCGCCAGGAGCTTCCGGGCCTCGGTCTCGTAGCCGGATTCTTCACGGGTCTCGCGGACGACACACTCGGAGGGTGACTGGCACGGGTCCGCCCAGCCGCCCGGGAGCGTCCAGCCGCCGTCGATCTTCTCTTTGACAAGCAGAATCTTTCCATTGCGGAAGACTACCCCGCGGACGTCCACTTTGGGTGTGGCGTACCCTCCTTCCTTTGCGAAGATTCCCAGCAGCGTCTCTGTGTCCAGGTTCGATTGAGTCGACATCATCTCGGCGGCGATCCGACGAACCGCCTCATAGCGCTCGATATCGTAAGCATTTTCAGAAAACGTCAGGCCGTTCTGGGAAATAGCTGCAAGCTCTTTGGCCCACTTGAGCCATACCGGATCCATGTATCCCGTCCTCGTCGATGAGGTTTCCACAATGCAATGCCCATCCGTCAGGATTGCCGGAATGCACCTTTGCTACTGACCAAAGAACTGCCGGACTGAGCAATGCGACTATTTTTCTATAAGATCCTCGCAGGCTTTTCCGACAGATGTAATATCCTTGCCGATGCCCTGGACCGTCTGGCAGCCCATGAGCGAAATGATCACTATCGCTAAGGCAATTACCAGAATAATCCTTCTGACCATCTTTTTGACTCCTCAAAAATACATCGAGAGCCGTGATACACCACTATGGGTATATCGGCAAACGCTCTGGATTTGCTTCAGCCCCAATACCCAAGGCATAAAACGCCTGAATCATCATTTGGGCATGGGGACTTTTGCATCCGGATAGGCCAAAATGTCAAACCGGCGACGGACTTGCTTGCCGAAGAAGAACTTGTCGGCGAAATCAAGCAAAGCCTGCCAATCCTCTTCGTTTTGTGCGTGCCCGCCTTGACGCCAGTGGATGCCCTGGTGCTCGCCGGCGTCCAGCCAGTCAAAAACCTTTTGAGCCGCTCGATAGGTCAGCTCCGTGCCATAGGGATTGGCCCAGTAGTCCTGCCGGGCATGACAGTTGATGAGGCCGCGCGGCGCGATCAGGGCCTTCATGAAATGTGAATCAAAGGGAAGCCGATCGGGCCGGCCGGCAAAATCGGCAAACCTGCAGACCCACCAATAGCTAAACGCGTCGACCAGATAAGATACGGTCTGCGGGCGCTGGCCCGGCTCGAAATATCGCATGCTGCCCGTTCCGCCGGTCCCCGAGGAATTCGGCGCCGTGATGGCGACGCGTTCGTCATAAATGCCGGCACACAGCGCCGTCTTGCCCCCTCGGGAGTGGCCGGTCGCGACGATCTTATCCATATCCGCGCAGCCCAGCCGGTCCAGCGTATCCACGACGATTTGATGCGCCCATGCCCACGCCGCGATCGTCCCCCAGTCATATTCCGGATAGAGAGCAAACACGCCTTCGGAGCGATTATTTTTTCTATCGGGAGCGACATCGGTCCGGATGAACTTAGACAGGATATATCCACGTTCGACCGCCATGCGAGCCGCGTTTCTGTCCCTTTCGGCCGTGGCCCGTCCTTTACGTCCCTCTGGAAGAGCGTTCGGATCAAAAAACGTCGTGCAATTCTTAACGATAACCGGACAGCGCGCCTTGCGAACGGGGCGCACCAATGCCATTTGAAACGACAGGCTCTTGTCATTTCTGGTGATGGTCAATGTGTAGTGTTGTTCGAGAGCCCTACCGCCTAGAAAATTAGCAGTTGAGACGTTTTCGATTTCAATCTGTTTAGGCCGGGGCGGCATATGTCCATAGAGATAGTAGGCCAGCATCCGCTTGAGATAATCGCGTTGTTTGTCCCAATCCTCTCGTGTCGAGACGCGCGACCCATCACGCATACGAAACGGATCCGGAAGACCTTCCTGGATGGGCAATTCCACCACCTCTGGAAAATCGTAATGATGAGCTTTGGAATCACTCGGCTGGAATTGCAGGGAATACAAATCCGCGTCTTTCATAATGACATGGAGCCGGATGGGCCGGCCGGCCAGAGCGCTCACATCGGTCCCGGTTTTCCAGCAGGCGGGATGCTCGATAGTGTTGCCGATCAATGCCTGGGCCTCTTTCGCAGAATAACCGGGGATGGGCGCGCCTTCAGCATCCTGGATTTCCACCCGAACCGAACCGGCAGCGGATGTAGCGAAATTGAGCAGGAGTTTCTCACCCTTGAAGACAAACGGCCTGGTGGTCATGTTGCCGCCCCTGTAAGGAGCACACACCGACACGAAGCCGTCAAGCCGCAGCGAATAGCGACGCAGATGGGCGGTCGGCTGGGCGTAGTCGTGCTGGACGTAGAGCGACATTTCCGCCGGGCCGGTTTGTACGACGTTCAGAGCGGGATAATTCGAGCGGGAAACCCAGTTCTGCAAGCCGATGCCGGGCCGGTTAAAACCCTCCATGAACGTCCTGTCGTAAACGTTGCCGCCGCGAGAGGTCATCAGGACGGCGTCCGAGCAATCCTTGAAGTAGTTGGGATTCACGTTCACCTGCTTTGCTTGCTCTTCGGTAAGAACCTGCCTGCCCGGCATAAAACGAGCGGCGATGGCGATATAGATATGAGGCGCCCGGAAATACGGATGCGTCTGGTTCGTGTAGATATGCTCACGGGGCGTCTGGCCGAAGCTCATTTCCACCGGCTCGGTCCAGTGCACAAAATCCTTCGATGTCGTCCGGCTAACGCTTCGAAAACCGCCATAATTCGTTTTCGTCCACGTGCGAAAATAACACAGATAGCATTGCTCGCTCTCGGACCAAAAAGAAACATTCTGCGAATCGAAAATGCCTTTGGTAAAGACAGGCTGTTCCTGGAGCCGTTTCCAGCGGATTCCATCGGCGGAGACGTATGCGATCAACCCACTTCTTCTTGTGCCTCCCAGGGCCTTGAAGCGCTCAT
>Ga0209427_10002766_pt1 | contig 20607 bp, 17 predicted proteins | sample DeeMarSWOR136_30_FD_187465 | JGI IMG/M metagenome (GOLD analysis project Ga0209427, IMG submission 187465) | Marine sediment microbial communities from White Oak River estuary, North Carolina - WOR-1-36_30 (SPAdes) (version 2) | ecosystem: Environmental > Aquatic > Marine > Intertidal zone >...
CAATGACGGTTAGGTTGGAGCACGGTGGAAAAGTTCACGGTCTATTTTCTGTTTCGATCCCCGCTGAATTCACCACGGATGAGGAAGAACAGTCGTTGTTCAAAGAGGTTGCCGATGACATTACTTTTGCTCTTCATTCCATAGAACTAGAGGAGGAGCGCAAGCAGGCAGAGGAGACTCTTAAGGCTGAGAGGAAACGCCTTTTCGCGCTATTGGATGGCCTCCCTGCATATGTTTATCTTCAGGGCCGTGATCATTCTATCCGTTTTGCGAACCGGGTTTTTCGGAAGCACTTTGGAGACCCTGCTGGGAAACCCTGCTACAAAATCATTACCGGCCGCGACAAGCCCTGCCCGCGGTGCCGACCATTCGAGGTTTTTGACACAGGAGAGCCTCTGGAGTGGGAGTGGGCTCAGCGCGATGGCAGGACTTATCAAATTTATGATTATCCCTTCAGCGATATAGACGGCGCCGCACTTGTGCTGGAATTGGGTATCGACATAACAGAGCGCAAGCGTGCTCAAAGAGAAAAAAGAGAACTGGAAGCCCAGTTCCTCCAAGTTCAGAGACTGGAAGCACTTGCTGCCCTATCTGGAGGGGTTGTTCACAATTTCAACAACATCCTCATGGGTATTCAAGCTCAAGTTTCGATGATGCTCTTAAGCCTTGATTCTGAGCATCCGAATTACAGAAACTTGAAAAGCATTAAAGATCTGGTTCAGAGCGGATCAGGTTTGGCCAACCAATTGTTAGGCTTTGCCAGGGCTGCGGAACACCAAGTCAAGCCGACCGAGATAAACAGGTTGGTTAGTAGTACTATTGACATGTTTGCCCAGACAAAACAGGAGATAAGGTTTCACAGGAGATTCCAGGAAAACCTTGGGTGCGCAAGCGTTGATTATGGCCAAATAGAGCAGGTACTCCTTAACCTTTTCCTCAATGCAGCAGATGCCATGCCTGACGGCGGAGACCTTTACGTGGAAACTGGTAACATTACGTTTGATGAAAAGGATGTCAAGCCTTATCAGACCAAGTCTGGAGAGTACGTGAAAATATCTGTCATGGATACAGGCGTCGGTATGGACAAGAAGATCCAGGCCAAGGTATTTGACCCATTCTTCACGACAAAGGAAGGGGGAAAAGGGACGGGACTGGGCCTTTCATCTACCTACGGCATCATCAAGAAACATGGCGGCATCATCAATGTTCAAAGTGAGAAGGGCGAGGGGACAACATTTAATATTTATCTGCCTGCATCCAAACAGAAGATAGAACAATAGGTCCGGAGGAGAGATAGTGTGAGATCCGGTGCCAGGTCTTGACATGTGACACATGAAAGAGATGGGGTCAAACATTGATTAGTGATTAGTAAAGTGAATTAATCACAAATCAAGGTTTGACCCCAATCACCAATCATTAGTAGGATTTATCAGAGTTAGACATTTACGGTCAGGAAAGCAAATGGCCAAGCTGCCTAATGGCATCCCGCCGACGCGGTAAACCCAGCGGCTGATGCCAAGTGATTGGACCGCTAGGTTGAAGCTGAACGATCTCAGTTTGCAAGTATTGCGAAATTCCATGGAGGAAATAGCTGCATGACCGGGAAGGCATTTCAGGATTATTACCCAGATCAGGTAAGTCACTGTTACGGTTGCGGTCGGTTAAACGAGCATGGTCTCCAAATCAAGAGCTATTGGGATGGGGAAGAGAGTGTCTGTACATTCCATCCAAAGCCTTATCATATGGCTGTTCCTGGGTTCGTTTATGGCGGTCTAATCGCTTCGATTATTGACTGCCACTGCACCGGCACGGCTGCGGCTGCTACATACCGCGCTGAGGGACGTGCGATGGACACGGAACCGCCCCTACGCTTCTTGACTGGCTCATTGCATGTTGATTATTTGCGGCCAACTCCACTCGGTGTGCCATTGGAAGTACGGGCAAATGTGAAGGAGATCAAAGGGCGTAAGGTCGTGGTTGCTGCTACACTATCTGCAGAGGGACAGGTATGCGCTCGTGGGGAGGTGGTGGCTATCCAGGTACCCGAGCATTTGATCCTAAATACAAATGAACATAGGAGACGTTGTCTAATACCTAATAGGGTCGGACCACGCCAACCGGTTGACAGCGCGGGCGAAACCGTCAGAATTTGTGTCAAATAAGGCCTTAGAACAGCATTTTTAGGGCCAAAATCATCCTTCTAAGCACAGTGGAAGCACTTCTCGTTCACATCTCTCGAGAACTAGTCTCAAGCTCCAGGGAATGGGGACGGTCATGAAAATAAAACTTTCCTTTGGGCGTGCCAATGGGGGCTGCGCCAGCAAGGCGGTGCAATGCGGCGAAAAGCCAGCCCTGGATAACAATTTTAAGCTTATCAAGGAAGGAATCTTATAATTTCATGACCGTCCCCCTGTTTCCACCACGCGGTTCGAGACAGACACGCCCGCCGGGCGTGCTCCTCACCCGCACCCCGTTAAGTGCCGAAAAGGAGAAGCTGGAATTTAATGATTGGGCCATTTGTTCATAACATCGACCCTATATTTGGTAATATTGGAGGTTTTTACCTCTGGTGGTATGGACTGAGCTATACGTTTGGATTCGTAGGCGTTTTTTTCTGGCTCCGTAGAAATCGTGCGACCCTAGTCATGAATATGAATGAGGTATATAATTTAACTATTTTCATGGCCATCGGTGTTCTTGTCGGAGGCCGGATGATTGAAGTGATCTTTTATGAATGGGCCTACTATGGGTCACATCTCTGGCACATCCCGGCTGTTTGGCTAGGGGGGATGTCAACTCACGGAATCCTACTCGGCGCGATCATTGGAATAGTTCTGTTTTGTAAACTGTACCAAAGGAGCTTTTTCGAGATTGCTGATATACTTGCAGTTGCCGGTGCTTATATTATGGGCGTCGGTCGAATAGGTAACTTCATAGATGGTCAAATTGTTGGAAGTGTTACAGAGGTATTCTGGGGGGTCAAATTTCCTGATGCAGAGGGATTCCGCCATCCAGTCGTCCTTTACGATGGTGTAAAGAACCTACTGCTGATTCCTTTCCTGCTTATGATCAGAAGAACAAGGCCCCCTCGTGGAGTCATCGTCTCACATTTTTTACTGTGGTATGGTTTCCTGAGAATCTTTGTAGATTTTTTCCGTGAATACAGAACAAGTTTTTACGGTTTCCCTCCAGGGCAAGAATTCAATATTTTAATGACAGTACTTGGTTCGTGCCTTCTTTTTTGGTTTTATAGGAAAAGAAAGGATACAAGTATTACCTCTACTGCTTCTGACATGCCTCCAGCTGAGCTTGAACGTCTTATCTGGTTCAAAAGATTTGTTTTCGCTTCGCTTTTAATGTTGCCAATTGTGATTCCGAGCGATTGGACCCAGGATGTTCCAGCGCGTTACGGTAAACGGCATCCTGGTTTAAGCTACTCAGTCATATATCCCAAAATAGATTTTCCAAATAAAACACAAGCATCAGACAAAACTGTTAAGCAACAGAAAGTAACTCAAAAGAATACTGATCTATCAAATTGAAATCCAAAGGTACTTAACGATTGCATGCACAAGGACGGGAGTTGGCTCGTGTGGATAGCGGGGACATTCTATAGTGCCTCCTGTTAAGGAGAAAAAGGAACCAGGTTTAAAGAAAGGGGGAAAGATGAAAATCAGAATTGAAAAGAATCTAGTCGAGTTCGAGCCGGAAAGCGACGCGGAGACAGCCATGATAGAAGACCTATGGAAACTGATGGTTGACTGCGCGAAGTTTAATAAGAAGCTTGTGCCCGTGGGAGAATTTTTACCACAGAAGAGAAACCTTGCACGGTTTGCCATTGAGGACTGATCCTCATTTTTCATCTCCGTTAGTTTTATTGAGTGAATTTTTCCAATGGTTCTGCTTAGATTCATCGGCCTCGTAGTTTTATCGTCCGTCCACTGAGGGCCTCGACAAAGGGGTTTTTTGAGCTTCTTGTTTCCTTTCCATTTAACTGGTCCGAATTCTTTCTCATAGAAAGAGAAATCCGCTTTCTTTCCAGGTCAACACCAAGTACAGTCACAGTCACCCTCTGGTTGACTTTGACTACCTTACGGGGATCTTTGACAAAGCGGTCAGCTAGCTGGCTTACGTGGACTAAGCCGTCTTGGTGAACTCCGATATCCACGAAAGCACCAAAGGCCGTGACGTTTGTGACCACTCCAGGCAGCTTCATGCCAGACCTGAGGTCTTCAATTGTTTCTATGCCCTCTGTAAAGTGAAAGCCTTCAAACTGCTTTCGGGGGTCACGACCGGGCTTGGCAAGCTCAGCAAGGATATCAGTTAGAGTGGGTACCCCCACCTTGTCTGTTACATATCTTTGCAAATCGATTCTTTGTCTGAGTTCCTCATCTTCAAGCAAACCTCTCACTTCACAGCCGAGATCAGCAGCCATGGCCTCCACAATGTGATAGGATTCAGGATGAACTGCGCTGGCATCAAGAGGGTTTTTACCATTTTTGACGCGAAGGAAGCCTGCCGCCTGCTCAAATGCCTTAGGGCCAAGGCGTGGCACTTTCTTCAAATCCTTCCTGGATGTCAGCGGACCATTCTCATTCCGGTAGGCGATTATATTCTTTGCCAGCTGAGGACCAAGACCTGAGACGTAGGTGAGAAGCTGTTCGCTCGCCGTGTTGACTTCCACACCCACAGCATTGACGCAGCTTATGACCACATCATCCAGACTCTGCTTCAGTGCCTGCTGGTTCACGTCATGCTGATATTGCCCAACGCCAATGGACTTAGGGTCTATCTTTACCAGCTCCGCCAAAGGATCCACGAGGCGTCTCCCTATGGAAATCGCTCCTCGAAACGAGACGTCCAAATCAGGAAACTCAGCCCTCGCTACTTCAGAAGCTGAGTAGACTGAAGCACCACTCTCATTAACCATAACCACGGGAACATTGTGGGGAAGACTTAGGCTCTTGACAAACGCTTCGGTCTCTCTTCCCCCAGTTCCGTTTCCTACGGCTATGGCTTCGACTTCGTAAGTGTTAAACAATTCCCTGAGCTTTGCAGCCGCGTCCTTCTTGGCATGTTCGGACTGGAAGAGATACAAGGTGGCCGTCTGGAGTAATATGCCTTGGCGATCCAAAGACGCCACCTTACACCCTGTCCGAATACCTGGGTCAATGGCCATGACATTCTTTTGGCCAAGCGGCGGCGCAAGGAGAAGTTCCCGAAGATTATCAGCAAATATCTTTATCGCCTCCGAATCGGCGCGCTGTTTTGTTTCCACGCGGATCTCTGTTTCCATGGAACGACAGAGAAGCCTCTTGTAGCAGTCGTGTACAGCGGCCTTTACTTCTTGTGAGGCAGGCCCTGTGTCCTTAACGAACATGGACTCCAAAAGAGCCAATGCTTCCCCCTCTGGGGGCTCCGCCCGCAAAGTCAGAAACCCTTCCTTCTCTCCCCGCCGCATAGCCAGTATTCTGTGAGATGGTGCCTTAGTTACGGATTCTTCCCAATCGAAGTAGTCCCTGAATTTGGCGCCCTCTGTCTCCTTGTCCGCGGTGACTTTCGAGCGGAAAGAACCCTTCTTCATAAACAGAGCTCTCATCTTTTCTCGGGCTTCCTGGTTTTCGTTCACCCACTCCGCAATGATATCCCGGCTGCCGGCCAGAGCATCCTCCAGTGTTTCAACTCCTTTTTCAGGGTCAATGTAGATACGTGCCTCGGCAACAGGGTCAGTGTCCTCTTTTTGTTCGAAAATGAGTTCTGCGAGAGGTTCCAGTCCCTTTTCCTTGGCGATGGTTGCGCGTGTGCGCCGTTTTGGCCTATAGGGCAGGTAGATATCCTCCAAAGTGCTTAAGGTATCCGCAGCCAGAATCTTTTCTTTCAATTCGTCTGTGAGCAACTCCCTTTCTTGGAGCGATTTCAGGATGCTCTCTCGCCGTCTGTCCAATTCCTCTAATTGAGCTGTTCTGTCACGGATTGCGGTTATAGCCACCTCGTCTAAGGATCCGGTGGCCTCTTTTCTATATCGAGCAATAAAGGGCACCGTGGCGCCGTCTTCGAGCAGGCTTGCTGTTGCCATGATCTGTTGTGGGCTGAGGTTCAGTTCGTCAGCGATCTTTACAGCATGTTTTTCGTTCATCGTCCCTCCAATTTCCATTCGTGTTCCTTCCGTATCATGACTCTCCGATAATTACACCCCATAATAAACCCTATCCTCACAAGCGTTTCCACACGTAGGGCAAGGAGGAGCGAGGACTTGTGGACGTCAGATTGTCAGAAAAGAGGGACGCTGATAAGAAAATAAGTTGACCACGTTAGCCAATTCAATGGGGTCGGACCATGCCAAGTAGCAGATATCACAACGGAAACCGTCAGAATTTGTGTCAAATAAGGCCTTAAAACGGCATTTTTAGGGCCAAAATCATCCTTCTAAGCACAGTGAAGCACTTCTCGTTCACATCTTTCCGGAAAACCAGCCTCAAACTCCGCAAAAATAAGTATTCCCGTTTTTCCCCTAACCGTGACCGGATCTGTCACACTTCTCTGGTATAATAATCTCAAAATACCATTGAAAGGAATAGTCATGAAAGAACAGAACATACCATATACTGCAAAAAGGACCAGGCCCATTATTGACTGGGACTGGATGCGTTTTCAGGATGAAGTCGAATCAGTTGACGTGGCGGTTATGGGAACTGTTGCGGCAGGGGAACTGATCGAGCCTCTTCCTTACCATCAGACTATCTCCATCCCCAAGAACATGGTGGGTCGATATGAGGCTTATGCCCTGCGTGTGGAAGGACACTCCATGGTGGATGATAATATCCAGCACGGGGACTATATCATCATCGAAGTCAGAGAAAGCGCTGAAAATGGGGAGACTGTGGTGGCTATGGTGAACAACGAGAAGGTGACTCTCAAAAAGCTATACATCGAGCCGGATCACATACGCCTGCAACCTGCCAATAACAGCATGAAGCCGATTATTCTCCACAACCACGAGATCAGGATTCTGGGTGTGGTAGGAGCCGTGATCCGGAAATATCAATACCATTGAAACTCTGGCTTCATCGGGAACGCTGTTTCCGACTTGAGGAATCGGAGGGAAAAAAGATGAAACGACACAACATATTGGTGTGGCTGTTCTGTTGTGGCTTCTGGCTGCTTGCCTCATCCGAATACCATGTCTACCAGAACCGTTTCTTAAACCGCACTGAGATTAGGGACCGGTCGGGGAGAACAAAGTGTTATCTGTATGAAAACCGATTCACCGGTAGGACTGAGATTAGAACCAAAGGCGGACGAAAAACTGGTGAGATCGACTACAACAGATTCCTGGATCGGGTAGAAGTCAGGGACAAGAGCGGCCAAGAGCGCTGGTATCTCAAGAAGAATCGGTTCCTGGACCGTGTCGACATTTTTAGGAGCACTGATGGACGAAGAACAGGGGAGATACGGTACAATAAATTCCTGGATCGAAGCGAGGTGACAATAGAGGAAGTGAAATAGGGCTACGGTTGATTTGCCATGGCCGAGCGGTAAGACTCAATGTGTGGACGCGGACTGGTCAAAATTGGCGTGATAGCGTGCCCAAAACTCTTCCTGGGAAAAGCGATGCTCTTGAGTGCCGTGGCATTCTACGGCATAGCTGGCACAGACTGCCCCCATCCGTGCGGCGTCTTCAAGGTCTTTTCCCATGACCATGCCCTTGATCAGACCTGCTCGATAGGCATCTCCCGCTCCGGTGGGATCCAGAACCTGAGAAGCTCTGGCAGCAGGGATCTTGACTTCCTGATCGCGGGTACAAATGCGAGAACCAATTTCTCCCAGAGTCGTGATAATGCCGCCAGTGCGCTGGAGGAGTTGAGCTCTTTCGAACCCGGTGGCTCGCATAATCATCTCCAACTCGTAGTCATTGGAGATCATCAGGCTGGAACCCGTGAGCATTTCCGTCAACTGGTCTCCCAAGAAGGCTGTGATGGACTGGCCTGGATCAAAGATATACGGGACCTTTTTCTCTCTACACATGCGGGCGTAGGTGCGCATGTCTTCGAGGTTGCCCGGGGCGACAATGGCCAGTGCTTTTTGAGGGTTTACTCCATCGAATTTGAACAAGGAGGGGTACTTCATAGTCCCTGGATTGAATCCGGTAATTTGATTGTCGGCCTGATCGGTCGTAATGTAAGCGCCGCCGGTCAATTCCTCTGAGATCCGACGGATCCCTTGCAGGGAGAGTTGATGCTTGAGCAGCCAGGTTTCATACCTGTCAAAGTCTTTGCCGGCTGTAGCCAGAATCAGGGGCCGTTCCCCCAGGAGCGCGAGGCTGTACGCGATGTTGCCGGCTGTGCCGCCAAATTTTTCGTTCAGACCATTTACTGTGAAACAAACATTGAGAACATGGATCTTATCAGGTAGGATATGATCAGCAAACTTTCCAGGAAAGTCCATGATCCGGTCATAGGCCAAAGATCCGGATACGAAAATTTGCATATGCACCCTCTTTGCTGTAAGGCATGGAACCAGAGTTCTTGTAACCTTCTTGTAACCACTGCAAGAAACACACCATCCCGTGAACGGTTACGGGAAGGGAACATAGCGTTAAAAGGTCTATGAGTCAATGGAAAACGGTTCGGTTAAGGAAATGCAACGGCAAGCAGAAATCTTTCGGGCCATGGAAAGGCCTGATTTTTATCCTCACCCCGTGACCACTCTCAGACAACGTGAGACCCATATCTCCAAGGTCTTTTTGACAGGCACCTACGTCTATAAAATCAAAAAACCAGTCAACCTGGAGTTTCTGGACTTCACCACGCTGGCAAAACGGCTACATTTTTGCCACCAAGAAGTGATCCTCAATCGTCGCCTAACCCGCAACGTGTACCTTGACGTCATCCCTATTACCTTAAAAGAGGGTCGGTATCACCTGGCGGGGTTGGGCAGCCCTGTTGAATATGCGGTGAAGATGCGTCAACTCCCTGAGGACTCTTCCATGGTTCGCTTGTTGCGAAGAGGAAGGATTGACACGGGAGCTCTGCAGGAGCTAGCGCGCTTTCTTGCCAGGTTTTATGGCCAGGCCCCCACTGGCGGACACATCAACACCTTTGGGTCATGGGAATCGGTTCGGGCCAATTGCGAGGAGAACTTCAGACAAACGGAAATGTTTGCAGGAAGTATGCTTGACGAGCGAATGTTTCAAATTGTTCGGGCCGCCACGCGATCCTTTTTGCGCAGATGGCAGGAGCTCTTTGAGCATCGCATTGAAAAGGATAAGATTCGTGATTGCCACGGGGACCTGAGATCCGGGCATGTCTATTTTACTGATGAGATTCAGATCCTTGATTGCATCGAATTTAATGAGCGATTTAGATACGGAGATATCACGTCTGATCTGGCCTTTCTGGCCATGGACCTTGATTACGAAGGCTACCCGAAAATCGCCCACTCTCTGCTCAAGGCTTACGTTGAGCATACAAAAGACCAGGATGTGTTTGTCCTGCTCGATTTCTACAAATGCTATAGAGCCTTTGTGCGGGTCAAGGTCAATTGCTTCCGTCTCCAGGAAGGGGGTCTTGTCGAGCAGGAAAGGAACAGTCTTCTCAGGGAAACCCGCCAATACATGGACCTTGCCTACCGGTATGCCGTGCAGTTCACCCGCCCCACCCTCTGGGTGGTCTGCGGCATGCCGGCTTCGGGTAAGAGTACCATTGCCAAAGAACTGGCCAACATACTTGGTGTCAAAGTATTTCGTTCGGATGTGATCCGCAAGGAGTTGTTTGGCGTACAACCCCACCAGCAGATCGACGTTCCATTTGAAGAAGGCATCTATTCAAGGGGGGCCAGTTCGCTCACCTATGGAAAACTCCTCCTGCTGGCACAGGAAGAGATTGAGAGGGGTTATTCCGTCATCCTGGATGCAACATACGGCAGCCGGCACCAGCGTAATGAAGTCCTTCGTCTGGCAAAGGATATGGACACAAACCTAATGTTTGTAGAGTGCGTATGCTCCGAAGCCGCACTTAAAGAACGTCTGATAAGGCGGGAGGCGACATCTTCAGTTTCCGATGCACGTCTTCGCCACCTTGAACACATGAAGGCGAGGTTTCAGTCCCTGAATGAGGTGCGTAATGAGATGCACATCGGCGTGGACACCGAAATGCCCCTGGAGGAAAGTATGGAGCACATCCTTTCCCGGGATTATGTCCTCGAATGCCTGCAAACCGGAGAGGCCATGAAAAGGTAACATTTGGAGGAAAGCTACGATATATTCTTTCAGAGAAGATTTTGGGGTAATCCATTCTGGTAAACGGATACTGGATGCTTGATACTGGATACTGAATTTTTGGTTCTTGATTTTTCATCCAGCATCCAGAGACCAGTATCGAGTATCCACTTGTTGATGCAAAAAAAATTTTCTGATGGATATACGATCATCTACCCCAAAAAGATTTTCTGAAAATTTATAGATGGCATCACTCAAATGGGAGAGAAATAGTAATTGTTACAACGTTGTTGTTTTCCTTGCTGACATTAATGATTCCGCCGTGCTTGTGGATGATGACTTTACACATGGGGACATCCATAATGTCTGTATCTGGCTTGTCCTTGGCAAATGGGTAGTCCACCACAAAGGGATAAAAAAAGTGGTCAATGTCGTCATCTGCCATATAAGGCACTTTGTAGGCCAGTGTTACTTTTGCATATTCACCGTTCTTGTGAGTCGCAACTTGAATCTCGCCCTTTTCTTTCATTCTAAAGAAGGCGTTTTCCATCAGATTGGTCAGGACCTTTTCAAAGAGGTCACAGTCAAGTTTTATCTTTCCAAGGATAGGACCCAGGCGCAATTTGACAGCAAAAGCTTCATCTGGGAACTTAGATCTTATAGTTTCAACAGCGTTGTTCACCACCGTGTTGAGGTCACATGACCTCAACCGAAGCGACTTGGGTTCAATGTAGGCGGTCATCATCTTCAATATCTTTTCGAGCCTTTCCACCTCCTCCACAACCAGTTCGGCCTTTTCCCTTCTTGGGTCTGAGGGATCAAAGGATTTGAGCAAACGTCGGGTCAATCCGCCTACGGAAGTCAGGGGGTTTCTGATCTCGTGGGCCAGACGGGCTGAGATCTCACTCAGCGTCTGAAGTTCTTCGGCTTGCATGATCTTTTCCTCAAGCTCTCTTCGGGCGGTCACGTCCACAACAATCCCGTCCAGCCTAACAAACTCATTATTATCATCAAATACAGGAATGGCGTGATCAATCACGTAGAGGACACGTCCGTCTTTATGAATCATCCTGTATTCGGCAAAAAACTCCTTGCCCTGGGTCGAACATTCATCAAAATGGTCAAGAAATCGTGCCCTGTCATTCGGATGGATGTGCTCGGCCCACAGCTCGCGATGCCCTGTTAACTCGCGAGGCGCAATCCCAATGGTCTGTTCAACAAATCTGTTCAAGAAGATTGCCATTCCGTCGGGCATGACCAGGTAGACAATCAAGGGCACATTTTCAACTAAGCTTCGATAGGTTTTTTCAGATTCCTTTAATGCATGGGTCCGGTGCTCCACCATTAGCTCTAAATTCTGAGCATAATCCCTCACCTTTCTGCGCGATTCTTCTAAGGACGTTAACATCTCATTGATCGCCCTTGCCATGGTGCCAAGCTCATCAGCGCTCTTTACCGCAATCCTTGCATCACGGTGCCCGGCCGCAATCTGGTCCGCGGCCTGTACAACCTCTTCTATACGCCTGGTGAACATTACAGATATGAACCAGACAAAAGATATGGACAAGGCAAGGCCCGCGAGACCGATGACAACAGCGATCGTGCCATATCGCTTAAGAAGGGCCAGCGTGGGGCTTCGATCCACGCTGATTTCCACCACAGCCACGACCTTTGAAGAAAAGTCGCGAACCGGCCCTGCAATGATGGCCATATCCCTGCCGTCTAACTTGGCTGTGTGAAATACGACTTCTCCCGTGTTAAAGGCTTGGTTGAAAAGCTCAATTGGAAGAAGCGCCTTGTCAAGAGTTGAGGAAAAAACTTTCGGTCTGTTTACACCAAGTTCTTCCTGCACATAGAGGGTCAAATCTGAGCCGTAGTTTTTCTTAAAATCTTCGAGCAAGGGCTCTTCAAAGGAAAGCCCGAACTCGACTGTTCCAACTTGCTTCTCGTCATAAAACACAGGGACCACGCTTCGGATACCAAAACCGAAGACTCCCCGCTCCAGGCCGCCGACACCGCTGCCGGTTTCTCTTGCTTTATTGATAGTATGCCTGTACGCCTCCATCCTTTCCCCGTATTCGTCCAAGGCATGGAGGCGCAAGAAAGATGTGGCGGGAGGCACATGAAAGTGAAACTGCTTGACCCCAAGGTCTTGGTTTAACCTCTGGTAAGCCGGATGAAGGAGGTCTATCAATCGTTTGCGGTCTCTTTTGGCAAAAGCCTCGGCAACATCAGGGTTCCCGGCCACCAGATAGGCAAGACTCATAGCCATATTCGTCTTGAAGTCAATGTCGTTTAAAAAATACTGGTATTGATTTCTCAGGCGTTCTGCTTCGTTGACATGAATCAGACTAGCCTGGAAACGGTAGGAAACCGCGAAAAGAGCGGTAGCTCCCATAGATGCAAGGAAAAGGAATGGAATGAGAAGCTTCCATTTAAGGCTGATGTTGTGCAACCGAGCTAGCTTCAATGACGACTCCTACCTGCATTGCCGCTCTGATCTTTGGATGGTGAATAAAATAACTGAAGCTTTTTGTCGAGTTAAAATTGTTTCATGATTTTATACTTGTTTTTGCTTGACTCGTGCTCTTTTCTTATCATAGTTTCAAAGTAACAGTTCTGAAGGGTTACCTGAAATCTTTGTAAAGGAGGAAAACACCATGGCTAAAGCAACGAAAGCCAAGCAACTGACCTTTTATAAGGCCAATAAGGTTGGCCTGCTGGCTCAGATCAGCGCCGTCCTGGCAGCGGCTGATGTCAACATTACGGGCCTTTGCGCGTACCAGATGAACAAAAGGGCGTATTTCATGATGATAACAGATAACAATGCCAAGGCCAAACGCACTCTGAAGAAGATTAAGACGACGGCCAAAGAAGAGCCCGTCATCATCGTCGAAATGCCCAACAAGGTAGGCGAGATCGAAAAAGTATCTGCTATTCTCTCGGAAGCAGGCATTGACATACAGTATACTTACGGGACCGCTGGGTCTAAGCGTTCCACCTTTTGCGTAGTCAAGACAGATAAAGACGCAAAGGCCATTAAAGTGATAAATAAGTAAATCCTATTCCTGCGCGAGAAGCAATGTCATTAAGGCCGAAGCCATTTCTCTCAAACAGATTAGCTCAGCCAACTTGCTAACGGACCAGTATCGCCCAACTGTCAAAGAGCCGGTTGTAGCGGATAATATAGGTGCCCCCGTCATCAGCCTGCACCTTGAAATAATCTGCGACCTCGGTTCGGGCGTCTACGCTGCTATCATACCACCGGTCAACGATCCTGGTGATGTTATAGATCCGCTCGCCCCACACAAATGAGCGGGGAGATTCATTCGATTTGTAGCCCGCGTAACAGGTCACCCGTATAGGTTCAAAGATGATCGAGCGGCTAGACAGAAACTCAATGAGACCTGAAACTGCGTCCTCAATATCAAGAAAACAAAATCGGTATGCGTCGTATTCAAGACCGTAAGGGTCAGCAATGCCCCGCCTCCTTGAACCAAAACGGGCAAAATACCTGAGTAATAGAACCTTGCCTGCTGCTTGCGGAAAGGCAGTCAGGAGCCCATCCTCGTGGGATTTCTCCATGACTAGGATAAGATCGGACCAGGTCACAAGGTCTTTGGACACGGATTTGGCCTCGTGCTCAGCCAGGTCCACACCGTATTCAGCAGCAACCTGTTGCGCCAGGTAGGTGGCCGCATTGCCTGGAAGTGCAAGTAATCCCGCAGAGTCTGCTGTAAGACCTTTGAGACCATTTTGGGGCACAATCTTTGTGAAAAGGCCCTGAGCAAAAGGACTGCGACAAATGTTGCCTTTGCACACAAACAAGATATTTGCTATCTGTCTGGCCATGTTGCCAATCAATCAATCTGCCTTACAGGGCGGTACCCTTTCCTGCAGGGTGGCTTGCTTTTCCTTTGTAAGTGCCCGTGGAAGAGTCCACTTGGCCAGGCTGTAAGCGTCTTTCTTCTTGATCAGAAGCCAATTGTTTTCGCCCCGCCCTTTCATCTTTACCAGGGTAAAACCCCCTTTGAGTATTTTCCCGCGAAGTTCAATGATGATCTTTCCACCTTCAAGGACCTCCAGGGGATCATCTCCTTCAAGGAGGTTGTACTCACCATGGTCCCACACCACCACGATACCGGCTCCGTACTGGCCGGCAGGGATGATTCCCTCAAAGCCAAAGTAGTCAATGGGATGGTCATCCACCATAACCGCCAGCCTCTTATCAGCCGGGTTTAACGACGGCCCCTTGGGCAAGGCCCAAGACTTCAATACGCCGGCCATCTCCAGACGAAAATCGTAGTGGAGCCGCCGCGCATGATGCTCCTGCACCAAGAAGCGCATCCGCATAGAACGATCCTGTGAATTGAATATTGACGATTGAAGAAAATATCAACCCCAACCTCTAATCTTCAATAGTCAATAGTCAACGGGCTGTTGCCCGAATCCCTTTTCGCTTTGTCTAAAACGTTTTTTGATAAATCTAAGGCTCGCTCCAGGCGATTTGGCACGTAGTGAACCTTTGCGCTATACTCGCCCTCCGGGCTCAAACAGTTCAAATCGTTCATCTTCCGCTTCGCCAAGATTTGTTAGCAAAAAACGTTTTAATGACCGCTCAAAGTCATTTTTGTTTGGGCAACAGCCTGTCAATAGTCAATCTTCAATTTTCAATAGTCAATCGTCAATCCCCCTTGGTTCGAGGATCAAGCAAGCCAGAGGAGGCAAGGTCAGAGAGATCGATTGTGACAAACCGTGAGACGGAATTTCCTCCACCTCAAGATAGCCTTTGTTGCCCATGTTGCTTCCTCCATAGTAATCAGAGTCGCTGTTGATACGTTCACGGTAGCCTCTATTTCCGGGTATACCGATTCGATAGTCGTGTCTGGGCACAGGGGTGAAGTTCAGGACACAGACCAAATGATCTTTTCTACCAAAACGGATGTACGAGACCACACTGTTTTCGGAGTCGTTACAATCGATCCATGAGAAGCCTTCCGGGAATGGATCGAGCTCCCACAGGGCAGGTTGTTGAAGATACAATCTGCCAAGGTCCAGCATAAATTGCTGGAAGGCTTGACGCAGGGGGTCTGACACGATGTGCCAGTCAAGGCGCTTTTCGTGATACCACTCGTCCCATGAGGCCAGTTCCGTGCCCATGAACAGAAGCTTTTTCCCTGGGTGTGTGTACATGTACGCCAGGAGCAGTCTTAGGTTGGCAAATTTTTGCCATTCATCACCGGACATCTTTCTGAGAAGGGAGCCCTTGCCGTAGACGACCTCATCGTGGGAGAAGGGCAGGATGAAATTTTCACTGTAGGCATACATCATGGAAAAGGTCAGATTATTGTGATGGTATTTTCGGTGTATAGAATCCTTGCTAAAGTAAAGCAGCGTATCGTGCATCCATCCCATATCCCATTTGAAGCCAAAACCAAGACCTCCCAGGTGAGCCGGCAAGGTGACTCCTGACCAGGCGGTTGACTCTTCGGCCACGGTAAAGCAGCCGGGAAACATACTGTAGACCGCTATATTCAGTTTTCGGAAGAATTCGATGGCCTCCAGATTTTCATTTCCTCCGTACCGATTTGGAATCCACTCCCCGTCTCGCTTACCATAATCGAGATAGAGCATGGAGGCGACTGCATCGACCCTAAGGCCATCAATATGGTACTTGTCCAACCAGAACAGGGCATTGGCCAGGAGAAAATTACGCACCTCATATCGGCCAAAGTTAAAGATAAGAGTTCCCCACTCTGCGTGCTCGGCCTGACGGGGATCACGGTGTTCGTAAAGGGCACTGCCATCGAACAGCCGCAAGCTGTAATCGTCTTTCGGGAAATGGGCAGGCACCCAGTCCACAATAACCCCAATGCCGTTCCGGTGACACGTCTCCACAAAATATTTGAAATCGTCCGGTGTCCCGAAGCGGCTCGTGGGCGCGTAATAGCCTGTCACCTGATAACCCCAGGAGGCGTCGAAAGGATGTTCAGCCACAGGCAAAAGTTCCACATGGGTGAACCCAAACTTCCTGACGTGTTCAACCAGCCTATGAGCCAGCTCTCGATACGTGAGCCACCTGTTTTCCTGCTCGGGCACGCGCATCCATGAGCCCAGATGGACCTCGTAGATGGCCATCGGTTCCTGGCGCAGGTTTCGATCTCGCCGGCTCGCCATCCATTGGTCATCATGCCATTCATAGCGGTCCGGATCCCACACGATGGAGGCTGACCCCGGCCTCAGTTCCATGGCGAAGGCATAGGGGTCGGTCTTTATCCTCAGATCTCCTTTGGGGGTTTTGATTTCATATTTATAAAGGGTGCCTGCTTTCAGGCCAGGCACAAAGAGTTCCCAGATCCCGGAAGCGCCCATCTGTCTCATAGGAAAAAGCCTACCGTCCCAGTTGTTGAAATCGCCGACGACACTGATTCTCTTTGCGTTTGGGGCCCAAACGGCAAATGAGACGCCCGATACACCATCCATTTCACACAGATGGGCTCCAAGCCTCTCGTAAAGGCGGTGATGGGTCCCTTCTCCTGCCAGATAGAGGTCCATATCCCCTATGGTCGGCAGGAACCGGTAAGGAGCATGGCTTTCCCAGTCGCTTCCATCTACAAAGGTGAAACGAATCCTGTAACGGAAGGGTAGGCGTTGCTCAGGAATAAAGGCAGCAAAAAGTCCACCCGTGTGGCACTTCTCCATAAGAAATGGCTTCCTTCCGTAAATGAGAACCTCTGCCTTGATTGCCTCGGGGTGGAAGGCCCTTACCACTATCCCTGCTTTGTCTTTGATCGTATACCGGTGTGCCCCCAGAATGCTATGCGGATCAGGGTGCTCGACCCTGATGAGCCTTTCTATGTCTTCGGGAAGAATCCCTTTCAGCAAAGATTCTTTTGTCATTTTAGTTTACCTGCAAATTTCGGTTGAGATGTGGAATTCCTAAATCCGGTCTGCCACTGCGTCTCTGGCCTTATACCTCCCTGTCAGCCGGAGTTGAGGCAACACGAGCTTTCGGATTGGTACTGGTTCCAAGACGCAAATTTATATCAAACAAACATATATAAACGTTCGCTGGTAATCAAGTCGAAATCTCAAAAGATCTCTTGCTGGCCCATGGCGTTTCGTCGTTTCTGATTTGCCGCAGGGGTGGAGGGTTGAAAATGTTCTGGCATTTTTCTATGGTCGTGATAATATTCCGGGCCAAGCAGGACTTTCGGGTTTTCGTGCCATAGGCTACCACAACCCCCGTCCCCTTGAAGAATAAGGAGAATGTGCGCACATCAACTCATTTTGGGAGAAACGGTCGATTTCATAACCGGCCAGACTCTTGTCGATACCATTGACGAAAGGGCCAGGCAGAAGATTGCACGGTTCCTAGTGGAGGAGAAGGGGTATTCAAAAAGTGATATCGTAGTGCGGCAAGAAATCACACTAATCATAGATGGCAACACTGGGACCTCTAATGTGGACTTTGTGATCAAGGCAGCCGGCAAGGCCTTCATGATTATCATCTTTGGGCCTGGTTCCTTGGTCAGTCGAGAACGCTCCACAGTGGCAGCGGCGCGGCTTATTGAGAATCACGAAGTGCCGTTTGCCGTTGTGACAAACGGACAGGCAGCCGAGGTGCTTGAAACCAGATCCGGTAAAGTGATAGCCGAAGGGCTTGAGAACATTCCGTCAAAGGCCGAGGCCTTGAGAAAATTAGAAACGATCACTTTTGAGAAGCTATCGGAGAAGCGGTTAGAGAAGGAAAAAAGGATCCTTTATACGTTTGATGTGCTCGCAAAGTGCGAGTGCGACGAGTTTACCTGTAGTCTGTATTAAGGTAAAGGTTTAGCTATTGCCCATCCACAAATGAATCCTTGGATAATGGGCACTACTTCGTTCCTCGCAACGACTTCATCGGTTTGCTTCGGCTACGCCTCGCAACCGCTATCGCTCCCTGGCCCAGACCGGGTTTTTTCCCATGGGCATGGTCCAACTTCTGTCGCGCCAGGGCGGGCCTCGCAATGACAGGTAATCACAGTGCCAGAGAATTACCCGGGATTCTTGAGAAGATACAGATCGCACTGAGACTTTATAACTTGCTATTTTTGTATATATTCCTAATAGCTGTCTGCTGTTTGCTTACTGCTTGATACCGTTGACTATGAGGAGGAGATCATGGTTGCTCTGTACATTACCTCGATTGAGAGGCACGCTGGCAAGAAATTAATGACCATGGGGTTGATTGATCGGCTGAGACGAGATGGTTTCAAAGTCGGTTATTTCAAGCCTGTGGGACATTTGCCCATCAAGGTGGAGAACGTTGTCACGGATACAGGCGCTTGGCTGCTTTACAGGCTCTTTGGGTTGGAAGATCCCATAGAACTCATATGTCCTGTCATCATCACCCAGGACCTAATCATGCAGAACTACGAAAAAGCTGTTACAGGATTAGTGGAAAGGATACAAGGTGCCTTTGAAAAGATATCTCAGCAAAAAGATGTGGTGGTGGTCGGTTGCGACAATAATTTCAGTGAGGGTAGTTCCCTCGGCGTATCTGGCATAGAGCTGATCAAACTGCTGAATGCCTACGTGCTATTTGTAGAAAGATATGCGTGTGATTTCTGTATTGATTTCCTTCTAGAGCTCAAGAAGGTCATAGGGGATCCCATGATAGGTGTGGTATTAAATAAGGTCCAAGCCCTGCATCTGGACGAGATCAAGGAGTTTGTTTCTCCTTTCCTGAACCGCCAGCATTTAGACCTATTCGCGTCGTTGCCCCATGATACATTGTTAGGCTCGACCCGGGTGGGCGATCTTGTTGACCATCTCGGTGCAGATGTAGTCTGTGGCAAGAATCAACTGGATGGCCTGGTGGAAAGCTTCTTGGTAGGCAGCATGCAGGTGGACCAGTTCATAACCTACCTGCTGAAAAGTCCTGGTTCCGGGATTATTGTGGGTGGCGATCGAACAGACATTCAGCTTGTGGCTATCGAAAATGGGGTGAGATGTCTGATTCTGTCTGGAAATCTCTATCCCAATGATATCATCATCGCAAGGGCCGAGGCAAAGGGTGTGCCGATTTTGGTCGTCAGGGATGACACGTACACAGTGGCAAAGAACGTAGAAGCCATGGCCGGACGGTTCAGGCTGCGGAAAAGGGAAAAGATAGACCATGGTATCAAGCTGGTGGACCAGATACTTGATTTTGGAAAGCTTTATAAGAGGTTGAATCTTGTGCCGCTTTCCAAAACCTCTTGAATCTTTTTGAGAGTATGCTTAAGCCGATTTGTCTCACTTTGCCTCAAGTGATCAGCGGCTAAGGCCAAAGCCGCCTGATTGGCAACCATCGTCAACAGCTTCACCTGATCCCGTAAATGAGAGATATGCTGCTCATCAATACCTATGACTATGACGCCAACACGGGCCTTGTGGGCGACCATCGGAAGGCAAAGCATTGCGTCTTTTTCAAGGAAACGAATGATCTGCTGGTCGATAATGGTGAGACCGGGTGCTGTTGAATAGCTAAGAGCATCGAGAATGGTTTCGTCGCGAAGCGACCTAACCAATACGCTTCCTTCCTTTTGCATGGGGATTGCTAGACCATTGATCAGATCATGTCTTCGGTTGCCTCTTGTTCCCTTGGCAACCAGTGCATCTCTTTCCCGGTCATACAGCAAGAAGAGTACACTGGGAGCATCAAATAAGACCTGAAGGCCTTGCTTGATAACCTTCAGTATAGACTCTTCACCATGGGCTTCTAACAGATTTTGAAGTGTGCCCTGAAGTAGAGAAATGTCTCTGACCGCACGGACCAGATCTTCTTGCCTTTCAGCATCTTTTTCGGAAATTGATCTGTCAGAAGCATTCGGGGGCTCAACCTCTATGCCCAGTGATTCTGCTACCTCCTTCACGTCTTCCTCGGCCCGCGATATCAGCTCTTCTACCTCAGAGCGCGTAAATTCAAAAACCTCTTCTGCTGCCTTAAACTTGGCATCAGTGTCTTCAATAGCCTCTGAGCACAGGGTATTGGCTACGAATACGATCTTTACCAAAGGGAGCGCATCCAAAATTCTATGTACTGGTTCATGGTGATAAAGAACGGCATCCGCCATAAACGATTGTAGATTCCACCGATTGATCATCCAGGCCCCCACCTCGCAGTGGGTGGCCCCCAACCGCATCTCACCAGCCAAGAGCAAATCCGGCTCGCCCCTGTGGGACTGCAAAATCTCAGAGTATTCCTTTGAAAAATTCACCCACAAGACCAGCTTTCCAATATCATGAAGAAGCCCAGACAAAAATGCCTCGTCAGGAGCAGGATACGAAGTTTTTCCGGCAATCTGCTTGGCCAAGCTGGCACACATAAGGGAGTGCCACCAGAACCGCTTCAACCTGAAGATAGA
>Ga0209427_10002767_pt1 | contig 20607 bp, 22 predicted proteins | sample DeeMarSWOR136_30_FD_187465 | JGI IMG/M metagenome (GOLD analysis project Ga0209427, IMG submission 187465) | Marine sediment microbial communities from White Oak River estuary, North Carolina - WOR-1-36_30 (SPAdes) (version 2) | ecosystem: Environmental > Aquatic > Marine > Intertidal zone >...
TCACTGTCTTTGGTGTCATCGCCACCCTGATCCTGTAGGGTGAAAACATAATCCGCTGGCTTTTCAAATTCAATATAATAATCGCCAGGTATCAGATTAAAAAATAAGTAGAGACCATCATTATCGGTAGTGGTGGAAGTGAGGAAATTATCCTGACAATCATAGAGATTCACTGTAACACCTTTCTTGCCCGGTTCACCTTCATCCTGTATACCATTCATATTCATATCGATCCACACAAAATCTCCAATCGCTGCTAATTCTATTTCACATTTCGGTATGGATAATCCTGCAGTAATCCAGGACAATGATGCGCCACTGTTTTCTGGCTCCTCAGCATTATTTTCCACAGAGATTAACTCAACGGTTAATTCGGAGGCACCTGCGGGAATTGTGATCAACAGAATTTTGGCATCAAATGCGTCACCCGCAAAACTACCAAGTTCATTATCATACTCAGTTGTCACTCCATTAACGGTTACCACAATTTTATTATCTCTTGGAGCATCCGGATCACTTACTTTCCTAGCTACGCTTCCTGAGAAAATTAGCAATTTGGCGGTTCTTTCCTCATCAGAAGCTTCGAAAGTAAAAGTTTGTGGTTCAGTATGATCCAGAGGATCTTCAAAACGAATATAGGCTAGGTCCTGACCATCCCTTAATTGAATATCTGCACTTTTTTCTTCATCATCATAGATCACAAAAATCCCTACACCATTATTTTCATTCAATGTCCCCTGATTAAATTCCATTCCGGATATGCTGAGAGAATTTACTCCAGGTGAGACCAATTCTTCGTCGGTAATATCCGCACGATAGGTTGAGAAATAATATTCCTCTACATTGACATTAAAGAAGTAGGTTGGACCACCAATGAGCTCTCCAGGGATTTGTTTACCATCTATAAGGATTTCGTCATCACCTTCATTCGGGACACCATGGTTCTCAGCCACTGCACCTCCCGTCCAATAAAGCAACACCTGTTTAATTATCACATTGTCTGGGATGGTAATATTCAAAGTAGCCGGTTGATTAACCATGCCTACCCCGGCTGCCACGAAGTCAGAACCCTCTGCGATTACAATTATCGGTTCTGATAAGGCATCTTCCATTACATTGGCCACCACCAGAGAAGGTTGGCCCGTTTGCGATTCAGATTCAAGCGGGAGTTGTGCATCTTCGCAAGTGAAAAAAAACAAGCTACACATACAAATAATTACTAATGAAAAGAATAATCTTTTCATAGCTATGCCTCCTTAATAAATTGTGAGATGAATGCTGTAAATTAGTTTGGATTGGCAGAGAAAATATGAAAGATCACACATCATTTGATGTTCATATTATTATAAAAACTAATCAGTAAAAGTGCAATGTTTTATATCACAAAAGTTTATTTTGCAAGTAAAGTATTCTATTTTTAAGTCGATTCATGTAATAGATAGATAAAAATAGTATGGACTAAAATGAATTTAGCAAGCACTATTTTACCAATTGTACTCTTTGTGAGTGTCTTTTTTGTGTTCAGTTTCTTGATTCTTATGAGGGATCTAAAAAGAATCAGAAAACACCTTCGGGATCGTGTTTCAGAGACATGAAATATTATAATATTTCCCAGTTATAAAAAAGATCTACCTCTGATATTTTGGAAATCCCACATTTTATTTTTGCTATTCAATTTGTTGAGAGTTAGCACACTAATCAATTATGAATTTACTTATGATTCTTATATAACTATTTTGAAGAGTCGAAGGTCATTTATGCCTGATCAAATTTCTTAAAATTGACTATCGTAGGGAATCTTTATTAAATATGTTAAGATTATTTTACTGGATTGTGTCAACAGTATTTATTTTCTGCTTGATGTGTTCTCAAACGTCTTTACCGCAAGATAAATATAAACTTACCTGGGATAATAATTCAGAACTAGATATGTCTCATTATGAGATCTTCGCGTGGCATGGGGCAGATACCCTTCAATCTCCTTTTCGTGATGACACACCTGCGGATAGTTATTCTAGATATTTATTAAAGAAGAACATTCCATATCATAAGCAGGATTCTCTGGTTAAAGTAGATGTTGACTATGTCGCCAATGGTGATTGGATACAATTTGCAGTAACTGCAGTCAATAAAAGAGGAATAAAATCAAATATAGCAGTTACTCCATTTATTAGATCGGAGGATTTAAGAACCAGGGAAAAGCATAACCTCTAATGCATCTTTTAATTGATTGTTAATTATAAAGGATCAGCTGTATTCATCATTATTCATTTTGCTTGATAAGTAGATAATCCTTCGACTTTGATCGATAATGGAAGATTATCAGGGTAAGTTTTTTAGAATTACCACCAAGGCGGAAATGGTAGATATTGTAAGAACAGCAGGGCGTAAAAATCTACCATCCAGTATCTTCGCAGTATAGCCTGACAGAAAAAATCCTATAAGGGTACCTGGAAAAAGCTCGATTGATAACAGAAGTTCAGTTAATCCAAATTTTCCGATAATGATAAGTGCTAAAGTGGAGAGAATTGTACCTATTAAGAAAATTCCTGCTAAATTGCCCCGTAGAATAATGCCCCTTTCTTTCTGATAGAGTAAAGCAAGGGGAGGGCCCCCGATAGCTGTTGTAGTTGCCATGAAACCTGATAAAGTTCCTACGCTGATCAGATTTCTATTAGTGAGTGGAATATGAACTCCACTCATACTCATACCCACCGCTGATAATATTAAGATGCCAAGCATCATTGAGACATGTGATTTTGGTAGTAACACCAGTATGATTGCCCCGAAAAGTGTTCCAAAAAGTCTGCCAATAATGATCCAGCCGATCTGTGAAAAATTGATACCCTCTCGTTCTCGATGTGATACCAAGATATTCAGAAAAAAAGAAGTAAGGATAAGCGGTCCTGGAACAAAAGCAGGGTGAATGAGCAGGAGCAATGGAACAGCTATAAGTCCCATACCAAATCCTACTGAACCTTGTAAGAGTGAGCCTGCAATAATAATGAACGATGCAGATAAATATTGGCTAATAGATAGGGGTAATTCCATTAGTGGTCACTATTATTCTCAAATTAAGTTGTCAATAAAATGAAATATTTATGGAAATGCAAATAAGGAAATTTGTAATCAAAATATATGAAAACCGGCATGAAAAAATATTTAAAATAAATTTAATAAGAATGTAAAAAAAGCCGCTGCATTCCTTGCGGATCACAGCGGCTTCCCCGTTAGGGGTGGTATGAAATGCGCCATTTATCATCATCGACCTTACTCCAGTCTACTTTAGTATATAATTTCGAATGCAAGGATTATTCACTATGTTTGGTATGAAATGTTGATAAATAGCAATTTTCATCAATTCATCAATGATATTATGTTAATTGATATTATACTTATATAGCCAAAGAATAATTGAATGAGAAAATTGAATAGTGATAATTATTAATAAAAAAACCGCCAGAACTCTTTCCGTAGAGTTCATGACGGTCCCAACATTGAGGGAGTTTGTCCCATTTGGGAAATAATTGTAATAAAATTGAATAAAAATGTCAAGTACAAAATAATCATTTTTATTCAGAAAGCTTCTCCTTGACAAATTAATAATTAAAATGTATAATAGATATTGATTTGATAATCTTTTACCCCAGTTTATCATCTAGAAATCGAATTAGTAAAGTTTAATAATTACATAAATTGATGATATTCTTTAAGAGGTAATGATGATGATAAAAAATCTGGACCTATTATCGCTATTAATTATTTTCCTTTTATTCGTGGGATGTCCATACCTTTCGAATATTCCGCTAGATTCTAATCAGAATGCTAAGATTGATAAAAAATTAATAGGTACCTGGGGGAATCCGGATGAACAAAACGATTCACTTACTGCGCTGAATATCTATCAATTTAATGAGCGCGAACACTTAATAATGATTGAGGAAGAGAATGAGATTGCCCTATATGGAGCACATGTAACTCTACTCGATGGTCACAAATTCCTGAATGTGCACCGATTGGAAAGTGAACCCCAGGAAAAACTGGAATATGCCTTTGTTAAATACCAAGTTCATAATGATACCCTCTTCTTACAGATAATTGAAGACCAGATAATAAAAGAACAATTCAACAATTCAAAAAAATTACGCAAATTCATCTCAGAAAATCTTAAGAATGATAAACTTTTCGGGGAGAAAGAAAGTCTGATCCGCCAAAGAGAATGATTCCATATGAAGTATTTTTTTGTCATAATTTTAAAATAAAGAAATATTTTTATTGCTTTTCTTTACCTAACAATTCTTTAGGTTATGATTCAAAAATATTATCAAATGTAGTTCATTTCACAGGTTTGTGTCCATATAGTCGTAGTATTCATTTCAAGAAAAATTTGTTCCATTCTGAAAATTTAGTGTAAAAAAAATCTTTATCAGATCCGTTCATTTAGAGGATCGTAGTAGCAGAAGTGATTTAGTTTTTTAAAACCTTTTTCCCACATAATGTACTCCTACATTCCCTCAAAAGCAGTTTTAAATAGATGAAAACTTCATTATTTCCCCTCTGAAAACTTTGAAATTTCATGATTTTATAGTCTTTTAATTACTTTTGCTGAATAAAGATATGACTGTAAATTTTTATAATTTAAATAACATATATAATATAAAAAATATATTTATTAAATTTATATTGCTTTTCTCAATTTTAAGAAATAAATTATATTGTTATTGGGGGCAGAGAAGCTTGAGCCTGAATGATAGGTAGAATCCAGGTGAATTTTTATTGAGTAATTTTTGCATTTTGTTCTTATTTCAAGTATTTGAGAGATAAACTGAAACCTATGAAGGAGTATTATACAACCAAAGATTTGTCCGAAAAATTAGGCACGAAGGAGGTCACAATAAGAAAATGGGTTTTTGAGAAAAAGATACCGCATTACAAAATTGGTGGGGGGAAGGGTTTATTACTTTTTAAAGTTAGTGAAATTGAAAATTGGTTAAACATGCAAAAAGTAAAACCAAGATTCCGCATTAAAATTGGGTAAATATCGTCATTAAACTAATAAATTGGGGGTAATCGTGGCGAGTTATCAAAAAACTATAAAGAAGAAAATAAAAATTAAACTAAAAATAAAAATGAAGTGAGCAGAAAATTTACTGAGATTTTTGACAATTAATGCAAATCCAAGGGATGGTCAAACACAATTCACCCTTCTGATGCGCAATTTTGTTCAAGTCTTTTTCAATCATTCCGAAAATTGACTGCAAATCCCTTTCATGCAAGACCTGTTTCCAGTTGTTAATAAATCCTACCTGAATGAGAGAATGATTGAACATAGTAGTTCCATCAAGAAATTTTAATTGAAAAATACTTTGTGATATATTAGTAACATGGAAACCCGCTTTTTTAATCAATGTCTTGGAATGATCAATCGGTTTCCGTTTATGAAAAATATGGTTTTTTAATTTTTCAATTTCCCTTTTTTTATTGAATTTATATAATATATCCTTGAAAATATTATAAAATTCCTTCATAGAATCCGGTAAATTCATGGTTAAAACCATCTGGCAAGCTGGTTTGGAAATCCGTTTTATTTCCTGATATACGAATGCTTCATTTTCAACATTGTTTATTCCGTTGTTGGAGATAATGAGGTCAAAAAAATTACTCTTAAAAGGCATCTCCTCAGCTACACCTTGGATGATGAAAGCATTTGCTATATGCCATGTTTTTATTTTTAAGTCAGTTCGATCGATAGCCTCTTTCCACGGATCTATTCCAATAACACGACAAGAATTATCTACTCTCTGTGACATTTCAATTAAGGGAAATCCTGTTCCACTGCCAATATCAAGCACATTCATATTCCTCTTCAACTTAACCACATCAAGTAGTTTTAGGCCGAATGGAGCCGACCATAACGGTAAATCATCTAATGCAGATACCACTAACGGGTTATCTAAAGGATATTTCGATTTTAAATATTCTTGCACTTTTAATTAAGTATTCGATGAATATATTTTACAATGATTTGTTTTAATATAACAGCGTACTACCTTTGGGTTGTCATTAAAAAATAAATTTATATATTCTGGAGTTTTAATAGATCTGGTATTATAAGTTATTATTGTGAATGAAATAAACCTTTTCCTCTATACTTTTTTTATTACTACCCTGATCTAGGCATTAATTTTTTCCAGTGATACAGCTATAAATATGGCCTGTACTGCATTGAATTTTTTATATGTTTTATTTATCCTTATGACAATAAAATAATTCTTGTATATGTTAATGTAATAAAGGTTTTTTCCCTTTTATCTTGGCGCTCCAGATCATGTCGTTTAATTTCTGCAGTAAATCTTCTATTTTGGAAGAAGATTCATCATTATTCAATAAAAACCGTAAAACATTTGAATCGTAATGAATACGAGACTCCACTATAACATCAACTAGACCTGCCTGATGGAGTCCTGCAAGATACTTTTCTTCTGTTACAGCACCGGCGATGCAACCAGTCCAGGCCTTAATATTATTGACTATAATCTCTGGTAAATCATTTCCTAAAACTATATCCCAGATTGAAAAGTGCCCTCCTGGCTTCAATACACGGGCAATTTCTTTAAAGACCTGTTGCTTATTTGGAGAAAGGTTAATAACACAATTAGAAATCACCCAATCTATTGAGGCATCCTCCACCGGCATGTTTTCTGCATCACCGAGGCGAAACTCAACTTTGGTGTAATGCCCCACCTGAGCATTCTCTTCGGCTTTCTTAATCATTTCAGGTGTCATATCCAACCCGATCACTTTGCCGGTTTTACCTACCTGTTCTGCTGCTAAAAAACAATCAATCCCTGCTCCCGATCCAATATCCAGGACTGTTTGTCCATTTTTTATATCTGCAAAGGCAAGCGGATTTCCGCATCCAAAGGAATTTTTCACAGCATCTACAGGGATGCTTGCTAATTCTTTATCAGAGTAATCAGCGAAATCCACCAATTTTATATCAATATGGTTTTTCTGCAGACTCTTGCAATTGGTAGAATCACAACAGCAAGATGGAATATCATTTTTGATCAGACCAGCATACCTTTTTTTCACAGCATTCTTAATATAAGTACCATTCATATCTTTTTTCATTCTTGGACACCTCTTATTGTATAAGTAACTATAAAAAAAATTATAAAAGTCTTAAGTGCATGCAAATTGCCGATTGAGGACAAATAAAGGCAAATTCAGATGAATGTTGTATTGCTATTGGAACTGAATCTCTGGATACTTTACGAAAACCCAACCTGGAAAAAAATAATTCAGCAGTTTCGGTGAGTAAGAATAATTCCTGTATCTTTTTTTTCCGTACTTCAATATGCATCATATTGAATAACTTCAAACCGTATCCCTGACCGCGAAGGGAAGGATGGACTGCGAGAGATCGAAGTAAGGCAACCGAACCATAAATTTCTAAGCCAATAGTACCGAAAACTTTGTCGGATTTTAGTAAAACCAAATAATTTGTTAAATGTGCTTGTATATCCTGTGTTGGTAAATTCACCAATCTAAGAAGTGCTTGAATAGCTGGAAGATCTGTAATCTTGGCATATTGTATAATGATATCATGGCTCATATGCAGACTTCATTACCTCTAAAGTTCTTTGGAAATATCATATTATATATTTCTTTATGGATTATAAATATTTCCTAATTTGAATTTCCAGGTAGCTAACTTCCTGCTTAAATTTTACAACCATCATTTTAGGAAAATAACCGACAATTTCTGCCTTATTGTAAAGTTGATATAAAGTTTTAAGTTCTTTTATTGATTTATTTGTAAATTTATTGAAACTTGCTATATTGCAACTTTCGAATCCCCGAATAATATTAACCATAAAACTTTCAGTGTGATTTCTGATCTGATACATTAGCTGTGTGTCATGTTTTGTTTGAAGGCAGTAGAGATTGAAAAGCATTAGACGACTTCTTTTCCAGATTGGTAATTCTCGAAAGTTTTTCTCACACATATTGGTATATTTATTTGTTTGATACAATTATATAAATAAAAAAAAACTTGTTATTTTGTTGAGCAGCGAGCCTGTCAATGGTTTACTGATTTATTTAATTGATTGAGAAGTTGAATAAGATTTTCTCTCTGTTCAAATGGAATATTGCTGAGGATTGTTTTCTCAGATTCGAAAACATTCTTCCATGATTTATGAAAAACGGCCTGTCCTTCCTTCGTTATGGAGATATATCGAACTCGCCTGTCATCGGGATCCTCCTCGCGCTTTACAAAACCCCTTTTAACCAAGGGTTCTATCACCCTGGTTATGGTACTTATGGAAAGGTGCATTTTTTCTGCCAATTGATTCATGTTTAAAGCACCATAGCGTTTCAAGGTCTCAATAATATAACACTGACTAACTGATAAACCGCAACATACCATTTTATTACGATCACGAAACTGGTATTTCTTAATTAATTCCACTATCTCCTGATGAAATCTGATCACTTGATCGGTAAATTTATTATTATCTTCCATAAGTTGTATATACCAATAATTGTATGATACAAATATAATAAATTATCTGCTATGTGTCAACTTATTTTTAAAAATCTAACTGATTTACCTGAATATATGTATTCTATAAAATAAAAGCTTATTTATTTATTGTATATCATATCAATCTAATTATCTAACACTTATGCGAAGTCCTGATTACGAGTTTAAAAGAATTCACCTTCATATCGTAGCACACTTTCTCGAATACCTGTTCTCGCTACGAAATAATTCTTAGATGAATAAGGAGAACAGTCATGAGTTCGTTTAATTTACCTGGCTGGTTAATGTTTACAAAAATTGGATAATATACCGCGGGTGTTTTGTAGTATGAGATAATTTATCAATGGAAAGAGTGTTTATAAAAAAGTATGCCCCTACCCGCATTCATGGAGGTGGTGGGGGCAAGGGCATACAAAAATTTAAGAATGGCTATTTTCTAAATCTCGAAGCGTAAACCTAAACGAATCTGGCGAGGCGGACCATAATTAAAGGGATTCACGTTTCTCTTCTTATATAAGGCAACCTCTTCCGGTGTGGCACTCTCCTGCCATAGCTTTCCGTCAGCAGTTTCCAACCAGCCGTTGTTGTCTGCCGTACCGGTGTGAGGATAGACCGCATAGACATTTTCGAAATTAAAGAGATTCAGAACCCACAGATAGACATTCAGTCTGCTTTTGCCAAGCAGGTTGAAATATTTATCAATCTTCATATCCACCATCTGATTCCAGGGAGAGTAATTGCCATTGATGGCTGATTCGGGTCGTTCACCGGTTCCACCGCCCCAGAATGGTTCACTGACCACTCGCACGGCAGTGTAGGGACGACCACTGCTGAATGACCACAACAGGTTCACCCCGAAATCACCAAACCAGTGGAAATTGCCGGTGGCCGGACCTGCGGTGGAAGGTAACCGCCAGTCTAGGTTGACCACTCCGGTATGGCGTTGGTCAAAATCGAGCGGATTGGTGGATTTGGGATAATCACCCTGCAACCAGGTCACATTCCGCAAGGTATTGCTGTTGGATCCGGTTCCCTTGGCAAAGGATAAAGTGTAATTGATGGTGGCTGCTAGGTTGTGGAATCGGCGTAATGTGAAAGCCAGCTCAACACCCTTCACCGAACCAAAGTCCAGGTTCTGCATGAAACCAATGTCCTGAATGTCGGTGGAGAAGTTCTGCTCACGCACCAGATCAGCAACCTCTTTATAGAATGCCGTTACGTTAATGGCGGAGAAACCACCCAACCGCTGCTTTAAACCGATTTCATAGGCAGTGGTACGGGAGGGTTCCAGGTTCGGAAAACCAATATTGTCGTAGTAGGGATGATCGATAAGAAGAATTTTAATATAGTTCTTGCTGGCATAGAGATCGACCAGTCGTGGTAACTGATAGAATTTTCCGTACTGGGCATGGAATACAGTAGTTTCACTCACCGGATAGGCGAAACCTAAACGGGGTGATATGAAAGTATGGACTTCCGAATCCTTCACATCGGGGGCGTCGAATACCTTGGGATCGCCACCATAGGAGAAGGGACGAAGTGGATCCTGGAAGGCCCAGTCATTGGCGTTGAGATAGTCCCAGCGCACACCCAGGTTCAGGATCAGGTCATTGTATTCGATCTTGTCCTGAATATAGAGTGAACCGATGATGGGATGTTTGGCGCCATCGGGACGACCGTATCCGAAACTGCCATCTGATTTGGCAAACCAGTCACCTTCATCAACCTCGTTGCCGTAGAAATCATAGCCATAATAATCAGCACGGGTGGAATTTGTATAAAGTTGATAATAGTCTTCATTAGAACCGGTAAATCCTTCAAATGGATCAGCCAGTCCCACTACACCCGGATAGGCACTCAGGGCATACCAACGCAAGGTATTGTAACGAAGTTCGCCACCGAACTTAATCAGGTGGTTTTTCCCCTGCTGACGGGTGAAGTCCAGATTGACTGAATATAACTGCTGTTTTTGCATGCTGTAGGAATTATAGAGATAGCCCTGTCCATGCCAGGCTCTGGCAATGGTATTGTTTAAAGGAACTCCTGCAATTCGTTCACCGGTCTCCAGATCAATCGGCAAAAATGGATTTTTCTCCGGATCACCATAGGCAAAAACATCATCAAAGAAAACGCCATCGCCTCTTTCCCTGAAGGTGTCATAGTAACCGAGTCTCAAATTGTAGAAGGTGGTGGGATTGAGGGTATGGGTAAAGGTGAGATTGGCAGAATAAGTGTCATAATGAGTCAGGGGATTATGTATTGAATTTATCATCATGGCGGAGTTTCTAGATCTGTCATACTTAGAATTAATATCACCCTCGGAAGAACCCAGATTTACATTCTGCAGTCTCCAGCGACTATACAAGCCGGAAACCTGCAGATCCAGGTTGTTGCTTAGCTGCCAGCGTAATTTTGCATTGAAATTTTGCTGATTTTCCCAGTTACCGGGTTTGGCGTTCTCATCCAGGGTAACGCTTTTCATTTCCCTGATGGGAAGGTCGGCGGTATCCAGGCCCACAATAAAGGGATCCTCAAAGGTATAGGTCTGACCGTCTGCCCAGTTCTGGCGGGGATCACGGTCGCCCAGAAACAGCGCTTGATAGGAAGCAAAAAAAGTCAGCTTTTTGTACATGGGGAGCAGGGGACCACTCAGGGTGAAATTGAAATCGTTATAGTCATAGGAATAGGCACCAAAATCATCATTGTCCTTTGGCAGAAATCCGTCACTGATGGCTTCTGCTGTGAAATGGTAATCGGGACTACCGGCCTGGGTTGTCACCACCACCAAACCGGACATGATGCTGCCATACTCGGCCTGGAACCCACCGGTCTGTACCTGTAACTCTTCAATAGAGTTGGGATTGACAGTGGTACGGTTGGTGCCACCCCAGGCTTCATTCTGTACTACCCCATCAACCACATAGGCAGTCTCATTGGAACGGCCACCGCGAACGTACACGAAACCGTCATAGTTGACCGTGCCGGAGGTCAGAGATGTCAGGCCATTCAGATTACGGATAGGCAGGGCCTTGATCTCCTCTGCGGTGCGGATTTCAATCTTATTGGTTTCATCTTTACGAATGAGTTCACGTTCGGCGGTCACTACAATGGTCTCACCCAACTCCAGGGTGGTGGGAGTCATTTCGAAATTCACTTCACTGGTCAGGTCAGCGGAAATTTTTACTTCCTGTATTAAAAATTCCCGGTAGCCTATATAAGTTGCCCGAATGCTATAGAAGCCAACCGGTACCTGCAGGATAACATAGTAACCATCCAGGTCGGTTGAAGCACCCAGCGATGTTCCTTCCACAACTACGTTTACGCCGGGTAGCGGTTCGCCAGTGGATTTATCGGTGACCACACCGGCGATCTTGCCAGTCGTACTTGCCTCCAGACCAACAAGTACTCCCAAAATGAGTACAAAATTACAAACATAATAGAGAATACTTTTTTGCATCATAACACCTCCATTAAAATTTTTGGTATAACTGAATTAAATTTGGTTAAGCACTCCCTTTAATGCCTGAAATATTGATGTGACTAGTCTCACCTCTTTTTTTGTTTACACTATTTTTCAACTAGCTTTCCAATTCTAAATCCCTCATTTATCGCGTATTGAAATTCAATACGTAATCAGCTGTTCTGAGTTGTTTTGGTATTGTAAAAGAGTTGTAAAAGTTGTAAAATTTATTGTAGCGTTTTTATTAATTGCCTATAATTATGCCATGCAATTAAATAAATTGAAATTGCCACTAATCGCTGCTATTATTGTTGGGGTCATTAGTTTATTTGGTTGGTTTCAATATTCTCGTTTACAGGATCTAAAAATAAAAACCCTCTATTATACCGAGAATAATTTCAATAGACTCTACTATGAAGTAAGATATGAATTATTAAAAGAATCGTATATGGGAGGATTTGATACCTTACCCAAACTTACAGAAGATGTAATTAATAATCCCCAATCAGCAGAGCTCCTTGATATTGCCCAAAAACTCAAACGGGAGAACAGCCTTTCCCATCAGGTTTTTTTGGGTTTACTTAAACTGCCTGGTCATTCAATTGATCTTTATTATTTGGATTCAACATTTATCCCGGCCCAAATAACATTGGAAGATACCCTGGTCATAAATGCCCTCGTGGCTTTTCGTGATTTATTGCCTACTGGCGATTCATATGGGGAAGATTATAGTTTGCAATTAACAGATCAAAAAATATTATTGACCGAACCTTTGCTTTTACAAAAGAATAATCAAATGATTGGTTTTATCGGATTACTTATACATACTGAAAAAGCAGGTAAACAGCTCCTTCCAAAAATATTCAGTAAATATGTCTTTCCGGAAGATTCCCTCAATTTTGCCATCAGGGTGCGAGATCATGCCCTGGATAAATATATATATGGTACTACCAAGCAAGTATTAAACGAAAGCAGAAAACCGGATATGATCTATTCTATACCCCATGTGTTCAAGAAATGGTTTATTGAAGCCTTTATATTGAAAAATTCTTTTAAGGATATAGCTATTAAAGAATTTTATCAGAACCTGCTGATTACAGTATTTGCTCTTTTGGTTGTCCTTATTGGTTTTCTGGTGATTATTCGCACTGCTCATAAGGAGCAACGTCTTTCTCAAATGAAATCTGAATTCATTGCAAATATATCACATGAATTAAAAACCCCTCTATCAATTATCCAGGTTGCCGGAGAAAATTTAAAAAATCAAAAAATATTAAATAATGAAAAATTAAAACAATATGGATTATATATATTTAAAGAAGCACAAAGATTGATAAAGATAGTGGAAAGGATATTGAATCTGGTTCAGATGGAGGGTGGAAGTCTGGTTTATCATTTCGAAAAACAAAATATAAATAAAATTATCCGGGAAGTTTATAAATCCTATGAGTTTCAACTTCGGGAACTATCATTCCGGAGTTATTTACAGCTCCAAAAAAAGCTTCCCGAAATTGAGATTGATAAAGTTTTATTTATTGAGGCACTGCATAACTTGATTGATAATGCCATTAAGTATGCCAATGAAAATAAATATTTAGGAATTACCTCATCTACCAATGAAAAAGAAATTCGGTTAACGGTTGAGGATAAAGGAATCGGTATCCATCCCAGAGATCAGCGATATATTTTTGAGCGATTTTACAGGGTAGTAACTTCTGATAAACATAATCACAAAGGAGTAGGTTTGGGACTTGCTTTTGTAAAGAAGGTTGTCAACGCACATCACGGTCGAATTGAGGTGAGCAGTAAGATAGGAAAAGGTGCAATTTTCTCCATTTATTTACCGGTTAAATGAAATGGGACACAAAATTTTAGTGATCGAAGATGAACCCGGTTTGTTATTCATGCTTAAGGATAGTTTGGAGACAGAGGGGTATCGAATTGTGGTGGCAGAAGATGGTGAAGCAGGAATAAAAGCCGTGGAAGAAGAACATCCGGATTTAATCCTGTTAGATGTTATGCTTCCAAAACGAAATGGTTGGGAAGTCTGCCGAATCCTACGAAATAATGGTGTAGAAACACCGATTATTATGCTCACTGTGAAAAACCAAATTTCTGACAAGGTATTAGGTTTCAGACTTGGGGCAGATGATTATGTGACCAAGCCGTTCAGCATGATGGAATTGATTTCCAGGATAGAAGCCAGATTACGTCGAAAACTGCCACTGGATCAACAACCCGAATTATATCATTTTGGTAATGTGAAAATTGATTTTAAACATTTTCAAGCGTTTAAAAATGAAAATCTCATTCGTCTTTCAATTAAAGAATGGCGAATTTTAGAATTTTTTATTAAAAATCGAAATAAATTAATAACTCGTGATCAATTATTATCTGCTATTTGGGGATATGAATCAGTACCCTTTACACGAACAGTTGATATGCATATATGTAAAATTCGTCAAAAAATTGAGGATGATCCCAAAAATCCAGAATTTTTGATTACCGTACACTGGGCTGGTTATAAATTTTGTAGTGATGAGGATATTAAATGATACTACATGTGGTGAATATGGTATACATCAACTTCATCAGGGTATCAGATCTCCGAAAGTATTTCTTGTGATTGATCTAAACTCACCATTAAGCGGGTTCGTAGTACTTCATTCATAATTTCTTTGCAACCATTATCAAATTCATTTTTGAGGCAGATAAAATCTGAATCGCTCAATTTTTCGCTAATACCTTCTGTTAATACCATACTTATAATTTCCTCTTTAGTATAGCACTTGGGAATTATAATATCAGATTTTTTCCGGATATAATCCAACAGTCTGGTGAGTTCTCTGCTGTCTAATTGTCTAATAAGTAGTTTTACTTTATCCAACTTATTCATCTAAAGTTCCCTCTTATTGATGATTTAATATATATTATCAACGGACGGTTATGGATAAACTTGAAGTAGAAAAAATTATGTCAAACCAATAAATTCCTGTGTATAGAGGTAAAAATATTGTGAGCCCAGGTTCTACCGGGAGCTTTCCCTAAAAGTAAGTATATGATTTTTTAGAAAACGTAACTTACATAAAGATTTTCCGTTTATCAAGATTACTTTTCGATATATCTGGTGAAGATTTATTTGATAGGGATACTTATGAACAACAATATTGTCCCAGAATCTCTTAATACCTGGGTATTTGCTTATGAAAAAATTGGTGAAAATGAATATGAGTTTTATTTACGTGACCTTCCAATTAAGCGACTGCGTATCAAAGCAATTAAAAATATTAATTTCGGTTTCTATGAAGCTGTCACTAATTATGCTATAAAGAGTAATATCTATCATTATGCTGCGCATATCCCATCTGGTAAATCTGAAGATCCAATCTGTGCCGTTATCATGGCATTAACAAAATTCTTACTTCACGACCGCGTTTATGAACTCATCGAAAATCTTACTTATCCAGGCATAAGATCTTAATGCTACTGATTTAGTTGAGAGTGTTAAATTCAGTAGGTTATTTTTAGGTGTTATCTGAGAAAAAACTGGAGAAGGTTATTTTGCTATAAGCTCTTGTAAAGGGATCTTTAAATAACGATCCATAGTGGCAAAAAGATCATGTAAAAAGTCCAGATCAATCTTGGGATTTTTAGTGAATTTTAAGCTTTGTATATAAAAACCATATAAGGATTTTAATTCGGAAAGTTCCTGCTGGGTGCTTTGAGATATTCTCATCTTTTTATGTTTTTTAATCAACTCCTGTAATCTATTCAGGTAATTCTCATCAGTAATATTTTGAATAAATTTATTCTCGATGAAGTGCATGTAAGCTTTATTACCTGAAGTAGCAGCGTCAAGATACCTTTGTATTACAATCTCAGGCGGCATGTTTTTATGTATATGAGCCCAAAATTGAAATTTTGATGATAATGTGGTACCTTCTTCATTATCCGATGTCATTTCTTTCATAGTTTTATCCAGGACGTCATTGAATCTTTTCTCATATTCGTTTTGAAATGTCAGGAATCTCTGCTGGGCAAGTTTTGTTAATTGATCATAATGAACACTCTTCAAACGATTGAGTTTTTTATGATCATACATATAACCTGAGAGCAGCTGGATATCATTCAGGTGTTCCTCTAATTCTGTGAGAATTGCTTCAGAAAATGATTTTAACTTTTTTGCGTCCATCCTAAAAGATTTTAAAATTCTGTTAATTAGATATTATAATCGATAAAAATTACCTAATCTTGACTCTTTCACTAAGATTATAGAATTCGATTTTAATATTTCCTCTATCGTGAATATTTAAACTATTTAGATAAATGCAGATGTTGAATATTAGTAATCTGTAAAATAGAATTATCGAATAACATGAGGTTTTTTTCAAAACATAAGGGAGGTGAATGAGGAACTTAAAAACAAAAGAGATAATTGCTTGATTGAAGAGTGGGAATTTTATAACTTTCTATGGTGGGAATGGCGACAATTATAACAAATTATGACCACAACTTCGTCAGTTCATTTTTAATCACATCTATTGATTGGAGAAACAATTTCAGAGGACTTTGATCGTTTATAAAGGCAAATATAATAATTACAATTACTATACATACTGTGACAATAAATAATACAATCAAAAGTCTCGTAATGAACGCCTTCAATATGCCTGAATAACTTCCCTTGAACATGAATCCAACGAACATAATAACCATAAAAAGAATAAAAGCGAGGCCCATTGCGTTTAATAAATCACCATACATAATAGTTATACTCAATATAATCCATTCGATAAATATTGCAAAGAATATGCCAGACTGATGATGAGCTTCACATTTTTCACCAATCTATTAGTCCTAAGAAAAATGCCTTCTTTTTACAAATTTTTGTCAATTGCAGGTAATTTATATTGGAAAGTTTTTAGAGTGTGTTTGTTTGATATCCAAAATAAAAGTATGAGATTATCAGATTTATACTTAACAGAGGAAGAGTTATTTCGTTTTCAAAAATAGCCAATATTAGAATCATTTATCTGATTTAGTGTAATCAATAACCATTTATCATTTCAATAGTTTTTTAAAATTCGGTATTAATTTAACAAGATCTTCTGCAAAATTTTTTATATTTCCCTTCATATTACCGAAGTCCTTTCCTCCACAGTGATAAATGATACCATTAAAAATTTCTTTCTCACCATGTAATAATGATAACTTTTCAGTGGTTCCACCGGTGCAGCCATCCTCATCACCTAAATTTTCATTTCCTATCTGATTTTTAAAAAATGATTCCAGAATATATTCAAACTGTCCTTTTTTAATATCATATTCTCTCTCAGTTAAAATTTCTCCATAACTATCCACAATAATTTTCACCTTTTGAAAACTAACTGTAATCGTGTAGCTTCTATGATATTCAGGTGGTACTGAAGAATCAATGAATTCATAGACAATTTTCCGGGTCTGATTTTTTAATTCCACTTGTTTACTCATCGATTTATTATCAATATCACAATTATCAAAACAACTAAATATATTTATTATACTCAGGGCAATACATATTAAAACAAGATTCAAAATATTTTTCTCATAAGTATACAATTTTACTTGAACATGAGGATTTACCAAATCTAATGCTAGGATTTAAAATGTATTATTCTTCGAAATAATGTGATATTTTTTTTGTAGTGCGATCAATATGAATAAATAAAGAAAAGATTATCCTTAATTACCAGAGATGATTCCCGCTCCAAGGCAGATTTCTTCATCGTAAAAAACGGCAAATTGTCCCGGTGCAATTCCCTGGTCTGGTTGCTTTAAGATTACTCTGACACAATCTTCTTCTTTGAATTCGATGGTACAATGATGATATTCTTTTCCGTGACGAATTTTCACCTGCAGATTTTCTATTTCTGGTGGCTTTCCGGCAATCCAGTTCAATTGTGTTACAGAAAATTCCTTGTTATATCGATCTCTGATTTGCGGATTACGCGACAGGTAGATCAGATTTTTATCAATATTTTTACTCACCACAAACCAAGGTCCTCCAGAAAGACCCAAGCCCTGTCGTTGTCCGATTGTATAATACCAGTATCCTCTATGTTGACCAACTATCTGATGAGTTTCTATATCGATAAAATCTCCCGGCATTTCTCCCAGATGATATTCTACAAAATCTGAATACTTAACCTGGCCCAGAAAACAGATACCCTGGCTGTCTTTCCGATCTTTATTTGGCAAATCAAAAGATAGGGCCAGATCCCGAACTTCTTCTTTCTTAAATTTTCCCAGGGGAAATAAAGCTCTGGCTAGCTGTTCCTGTTTCAGGTAAGCTAAAAAATAGGTCTGGTCTTTTATAGGATCAGGAGATTTCAGCAGAACATATCGGTCATTTTGGTATTTAATCTTTGCATAATGCCCTGAAGCAATCTTTTCCAAGGATTTATCAATTTTATCATAAAATAAGCCGAATTTTATAAGTCTATTACAAAATATATCGGAATTGGGAGTTCTACCAGCTTTCAATTCTTTCAGGGCATAAGTTACAATAATATCCCAGTATTCCCGTTGCAATGATAAAACTTCCAAAGGAGTATGAGTTATTTCACAAACCTCTCTAGCAAAACGAAGATCATCCTCCCAGGGGCATTCACCCAGAAAAGAAAGCTCATCCTCTAGCCAGATTTTAAGATAGAATGCCGTAATATCATACCCCTCATTTTGAAGAAGTTTGAGGGCCACCGAACTATCAACCCCGCCCGATAAAAGTAGTGCAATTTTCATTTTTGTTGATGGTTTCAATTAAATAAAATATAATTTTAAGAATAATTCCAGGAAATTCAAGGAGAGAATAAGTAATTTAATTTTCCAGTTCTATTACGGCAATCTCTGCTGGAGCCTGGTAACGCAAAGGAGCCAAAGTCAAACCTATACCATTGGTAACAATCAATGTCATGTTATTGACCTGGTAACGACCCGAGTAATAAGGTGTCTCGAACATGCTGGGTGTGATGGTGAATCCAAATGGCCGAAACCGTACTTGCCCACCATGAGTGTGGCCCGATAGGAACAGGTCGTAGCCAGAATTTGCAGCAATTTCCACCAGATTTGGTGAGGGTTGGTGAGAAAGTAATATTCGCAAATCAGCTGCTGGTGCATTGGCGAAAATCTGTTTTAATTCTGCTGATGATATTTTCCGACTGTAAATGTTAGTAATACCTGTTATTAAGATTCTTTTATTGTTATGTTCAACCAACTGATGGGAATTTTCCAGGAAAAACCATCCGCCTTTTTTTAATCCATTAGTAATTCGAGTAGCATCGGCCCAGTAATCATGGTCACCTATGCAAGCAATTCTGGTCGATGAAGGAGATAAGCTGGACAATAGTCTTAATCCCTCATCAATAAAATATTCTCCCCGAGTGACCAAATCTCCACTGAATAGAATAAGATCAGCATTCAGAGCCTCAATTTTTCTTTTCATTCTATCTGTTTTAGTTTCTCTGGTATATCGGTCTACCTGCACATCTCCAAGCAGGATTATGGTTAAATCTGCTAATTCCTCTGGTAAATTCTTAAATTTTATATGATAAGTGGTATTCTGAATATGATAAGTATCCATATAAGTCTCAAAACCGATATAAAGCAAAAAAATAACGAATAATGCTATCTTAATTATATGTAAACCGCTCTTTAGTTTTGGTATGGACTTTTTTCGAATAATAAGGAGAGTAATATCAAACAGGAGATAATAGGGGAATAATTCAATCGCCAAAATTAATCCCAACCAATAAGGGAATAGCACGAGGTAGTCAAAAAGATTTAAACGAGAATTATAAATAAATAGATTTGTATAATTTCCTGTCTGATAGTAGATAAGGTAAATAACTGGGAGTGCATTCACAATCAAGATAAGACCGAGCAGGAAATATTTTATTTTTATTTGTGAAATTTTTGTACAATTTACAAGAGCAAAGTATAAACCGGTGAAAACATACAAGTGCAAAAGGAAGATAAAAGGTGATAAATAAACAACTGTTCTAATCATCCAGGGCATGGCAAAAAAAGAATTTATTATGAGATTACCGTTTTTATTCTTCTATAATATATTTCTTTTACTATTATTTATATTTACCATAATCTGATACAAATTTTCGGTATTTAAGGTGATCTTTCATATCAAATCAACCTTTACAAACTTCTAATATACTCATAAAAAAGTGTTTATTAAATAACTTCATTATTTTCTAAAAGGTGATAATATAAGATGTTATATCAGTGAGCTATTTTTAGAAAAAGGAGAAATTAAAATGGCCACAACTAAAATATTGAGCTTCTTCATTATATTTATCTGCCTAGCAAACAATATAATTTCTTCTGATTTCCAGATTCCCTTGGAACGAAATCAATATACAGCTTTAACCACCTATCAGGAGATGATCACATTTTTGAGAGCATTGGATAAAAGTTCTGATAATGTAAAAATAGAAGTTATTGGTCAGTAGGTAGAAGGAAGGATATAGTAGCGTTATTTTTCAGCGTAGAGAAGCAATTTGCAAAAAAAGAGAAGAAAAATCGGTTTTACTTTTATTCTGTCAAC
>Ga0209427_10002768_pt1 | contig 20600 bp, 19 predicted proteins | sample DeeMarSWOR136_30_FD_187465 | JGI IMG/M metagenome (GOLD analysis project Ga0209427, IMG submission 187465) | Marine sediment microbial communities from White Oak River estuary, North Carolina - WOR-1-36_30 (SPAdes) (version 2) | ecosystem: Environmental > Aquatic > Marine > Intertidal zone >...
AAAACTGAATCGGTTTCGCAGCGAGAACTCCAGCGGATAAAGAAACTGAACCAGCGAGATTTCTTGGACAGAATGCGTAGCAATGAGCAGTTGGCAGGCACTCTGGCGACTTTAGAAGTCCAGGTGGGATGGCCGTACATGAAGACGTATCTGGACAAAATAGCGGAAGTCACGCCGGAGGAGATCAGGCGCGTGGCCAACAAATTTATCCAGACGAGAAACCAAAGCAGCGTCTATATCATCCCTGGTGGCAGGCCCGAGCGTCCGCCTGAAGCATACACCGAAGAAAGGGCTGTGAGTGGAGCGGCAGCAGCCAAGTTGTTCATGCCCAAAACCCTTGTCAACCACTCAATCTATCCTACGCCTCTTGGCTGGGAGCATCCTCTCTCCTTCGAACGCCACCCTGAAAAGATTAAATACCCCAAAGCGGAAACTGCTCAAGTGGAAGGGGCGACCCTATTCTATTTGCCTGACCGCGAACTTCCTTTGATTGATTTGACCCTTCTTGTGAAGGCGGGGGCCGTTGATGTGAAAGATGCAAAAACCGGCTTGCCCCATGTGCTAAGTGGTTCCCTTATCCGCGGTGGGACCGAGAAATACTCACCCGCTGAATTGGCGCTGGCTTTGGACGAAAACGCCATACAACTCTCCGCTTCAGTCCACGCAGAGGAGGCGGTTGTAAGCCTCTCGGTGATGAAAGATGACTGGGAAAAGGGATTGGCCTTGCTGGAGGAAGTCCTGATGCGTCCCAGGTTCGATGCCCGGGTGGTTGACGTGGTCAAGCAGCAGGCATTGATCGGGCTCAGGCGTCAAGGCGGCGACGCACAGACTGTCAGCAGCCGCGAAGCAAAGATATGGCATTTTAAGGGTCATCCTTACGGGCGCGATCCACTCCAAGGTCTGAAGACGATCCCAACCATCACGCCGGACGATCTAAAGGGGTTCGTAAAGGCGTATTTTGTGCCATCAAATATGGTGGTGGCCATTTCAGGCGACATCGAAAGGGGCAGAGCCACAAATGGGTTAAAGCGACTCTTCCGGGGATTCCCTGAGAGGGAGGCACCCGTGAGGGACCTGGATGATCCGCCCGAGACCCCGCCCATCTTGGCCTTGGTCCATAAGCCCGGCCAGGTTCAATCTCAGGTGGCACTCCTCCTCAGCAGTGTAAGGCGTACACATCCAGATTACTGGAAAGTGAGTCTCCTCATGAATGTCTTTGGCGGAAATGATTCTCTTCTATACACCCGCTTGCGAGACGATTTGGGGTTTGTCTATGCTGCATGGTTTTATCAGACGTACAGGTGGAAGGCGGGCATGCTTGTTGGATACATTGGCTGCAAAAGTGAAAGAACAGGCCGTGCCATTCAGGAGACAGTGGAAATCATGGAGGGTCTCCGGGAACGCGTTCCCCAAAAAGATCTGGAACTGAAACGGCTCGATGCCCTGAATAGTTTTGTCTTCAATGTGGACACGCCGGCCGAATTGGTGGAGGTTTATGGCCGTTATTATATGCGCAAGGAGCCTCTGGACACCCTGGAGCGAATCCAGGATGCCTACATGGGCGCCTCGGGGGAGGAACTGAGGGCCCTAGCAGGAAAACTCCTCAAGCCGGAAAAGCTCCAGGTCTTTGTCGTGGCGGATAAGACGACCCTTGTGAGAAGGAAAGATGGGACACAGGTCACCCTCGAGCAGGATCTGAAGGATCTGGCAAAGAGAATAGCCATTCCGTTCACAGAAATTGAGCTGCGCTGAGTCAGGATGCTCTTGCAGGGCCGGGTCTTAAAGTTCCCCTCAAGATTTTGGGAGATTCCATGTTGCACATTACCTAACATGTGATGCTGGATCCTTGATCCTGGATCTTGGAGTCCAGAAACTGCATCAGGAAGAACTTCTTGATTATCCAGCATCTAGCATCAAGTATCCAGTATCGCTTCGCTTGAAACAGCGGGACATTTACTCCATCAAGTTGTCGACTTGACCCGGAGCTTCATTACAAGAAGATTTTGGGGGAGTTTTTGAACGGCTTTTTCAAAGGTCTAAAATGCTATCCATGGTGAACAACGCCAACAGTCACCGTTTGAATTTCGAAGATAAGGAAATCACCCTCCTGGGAACAGCTCACGTATCTAGGGAGAGCGCTGACCTTGTTGCGCAGGTCATTGCAGAGGAGAAACCCGAGACGGTCTGTATTGAACTCTGCGAGTCCAGATTTCAATCCCTTACAAAGAAGAAAAAATGGCAAGACACGGATCTTCTCAAGGTTATCAGAGAGAAGAAGGCTTTTTTGCTCCTCTCCAATCTCATGCTTGCCTACTTTCAGAAGAAAATCGGGAAGAAGTTGGGCATAAGGCCTGGAGAGGAGGTCTTACGAGCCATTGCCTCGGCAGAGGCCATTGGTGCCCATATACATTTGGCGGACAGGGATATCCGTACCACCCTATCCCGGACGTGGCGCGTCATGGGTTTTTGGAGAAAAATAAAGCTGTTAGCACAGCTCGTGACTTCAGCAGGGCAGATAGACGCTATCCAAGAGGAAGATATCGAGAAGATAAAAAGGAAGGATGTCCTCGAGACCCTCCTCTCAGAAATTGGGGAATCCTTTCCAGAAATTAAACGCATCCTGATTGATGAAAGGGACCAGTATCTCGCCCATAAGATCAGAACAGCGCCCGGTGGAAGGATCGTGGCCGTGGTCGGGGCAGGCCATGTACCTGGCATTCAGGCGTATTGGGACAAGCCCGTAGATGTGGCTGCGCTGGAGCGAATACCTCCCAAAGGCCAGCTGTCCCGCGTGTTCAAGTGGGGTGTCCCAGCTCTCATATTGGGGTTTATCATATTCGGTTTTTTTGTGGCTGGGACCAAAGGTGGTACTCACATGATCAAGTGGTGGATTCTGGCCAATGCCGTACTAGCAGGCCTCGGAGCCGCCATTGCCCTGGCCCATCCATTGACGGTCCTATCCGCCGTTGTTGCCTCTCCTATGACATCCCTGAATCCCATGATTGCTGCCGGCTGGGTTTCCGGCCTGGTTGAGGCCTTTTTGGGCAAACCAAAAGTGAGAGATTTTGAAAACCTGCCTGAAGACATCTCGACACTAAAAGGATTTTGGAAGAATAAGATCACCCGTATTTTGCTTGTAGTCGTATTTACGAACCTAGGGAGTTCGCTGGGAACCTTCGTGGCCATTCCCCTCATGATGAGGGTGTTTGCATAGCCCCCAATACATCACAGGGGATTCACGAATTTGGAGCAATGGCAGGGATGATCAGCCTACGCTAGGGGCTTCGGCTCGACAGAGATGGCATCCTTTACCCCCGGCTGAGCGAACTTGGGGGAGATGCCCCGCGCTTTAGGGCGGGGTGCTTGACTCCCATGGAGTATTGGAGTGCTGGAGTATTGGAGTGTTGATCTGTGGGCGTGGAAAGGCAGGGTGTAATGGGCAGTTATCGGAGCGGTTTTTACAAACCGCAACTTTCGTGGTATTTGAAGTTTTATGAAAGAGGAAAGGCATAAGAAGACCCCGCTCTCTGTGGCTATCATAACGAAGAACGAGGAAGGGAGGCTTCCAGATTGCCTGCAAAGCGTCGCGTTTGCTGACGAAGTCCTGGTGGTGGATTCAGGCAGTACGGATAGCACTGTGGAGTTGGCCAAATCCCTTGGAGCCAGGGTGCTCATTGAGGCGTGGAGAGGTTACTCGGGGCAGAAACAGTTTGCCGTTGATCACTGCCTTCATGACTGGGTTTTGATCCTTGATGCCGATGAGAGGATACCCCAGGAGACGGCCCACACCATAATGCGAGAGCTGGCCAGAAATGATGCCACAATCTCTGCATATGGCTTCAGACGCAAGAATTACCTGCACGGCAGATGGATAAAACACTGTGGCTGGTGGCCTGATCGCATTGTGCGTCTTGTGAATAGGAAAGCGGGGGGGTTCGATGGCAGGCCGGTACACGAAAAATGGGTCACTGAGGGAGGCGTGAGGGGACTCGATGCGGTTATCGAACATATAAGCTTTAGAAATTATTCTGAACTTCTGGCTAAGATGGAAAACTACTCCAACCTTGCTTCAAAAGAACTATTTGAGAAAAATGCCAAGATGAATGCCGTCACGCCCATTCTCCATGGTCTGTGGATGTTTTTAAGGACTTATTTTCTGGAATTGGGAGTCCTCGATGGCTTTGACGGCTTCGTCATTTCCACCACGAATGCGGGAGGGTCCTTCCTAAAATATGCCAAGGCGAGAGAGATGAGAGTCACGAAAAGAAGGGGACTCTGAGAAGTGTCCATGCAAAGAAAAAGATTCACCCATGTGGCACCGAGAGCACACAGAGTATCCGGAGAGCTCCAATCGCTCGGCCCAAGACCAAAATAGATATTGACATACGCGCTCATCACTATTATTGTTGAAACTAAATTGCAATAGGGGACGGTGATGGGAGAGGAGATCGATCTTTTTAGGTCCTTCATTCGCAGGAAGGGTTTGAGAAACACCCCGGAGAGGGAAGAGATAATCGGAGAGATCTTTGCCAAAAATGACCATTTCGATGTGGATGAACTTTATCTAAGATTACGCAGTAAAGGGAGCCGGGTGTCAAAGGCCTCTATTTATCGGAATATACCCCTTATTAGGGAATGCGGTCTCATCAAGGAAGTATGGCACGAAGATGGCCACATGCATTATGAGCCTATTCTGGGTCAGGGCCATCACTGTCATCTCCGCTGCATCAAGTGTGGCAAAGTGATCGAGTTCGTTGAAGAAGAATTGCAGGCTATAGAAAAACGTCTAGCCCGAAAGCATAATTTCCTGGTTGTAGATCATCGGCTTGATGTGGTCGGGTACTGCTCCAGGTGTAGGAGAGGTCACTGAAAGGTGGAGTGGGTTCATGATAAACGACAATTCCTATGAAAAGGCGAATTTTCGAGCGCTCATTGAAGACGACGAGATTGGGAGAGTTGAGGAAAGGCTCAATATCATTGAGGTTTTTTTGAATACAGAGGAGCACGTGACCCTAGAGGAAATGTTGCAGCTTCTGAAAAAGAGAGGTTACGATTATGATCCTGAATTTGTCAGGCAATGTATGAACCGCTGGGTGGAGCATGGCTTTGCACAAAAGAAACAATTTGAGGGCCAACCCCCTCGCTATGAGCACCGCCACCTGGGCAAACATCATGACCATCTCATTTGCACCAAGTGTGGCAAAATAGAGGAATTCAGAAACGAGGATATGGAAAGGTTACAGGTGAAGGTTGCAACCACTCAAGGCTTTCATATGCTCCAGCATAAAATGGAGATTTACGGCATTTGTTCGGGATGCCTCTCTAGAAGAAGTCTCCTGATGCCGCTGGCCATGGCAAAACCAGGGGAGAATGTGCTTATAAAGGATATCATGGGAGGCAGTCATGCTCGATCAAGGCTGGCCTCTATGGGCCTGAGGCGCGGCGATCTCTTGGAGATCATCAACAATAATGGCCTCGGCAGGCTCATCGTGGGACACGGGCCTACGCGACTGGCGATGGGCAGGGGAATTGCCCGGAAGATAATGGTCTCCCTTGCTCTTCAAAATCAAGGTGAAGAGCGTTAAGCGATCCTTTGAAGCAGGTTCCGGAGTTTGTTCCTTAAGGACCTAATCATTTCTTCAGTCTTGCTCCGGTGGTGGTAACGCATCGCCTCATCGGGGCCTACACTCTCGGGGCAGTGCCTGAGTCTCATTTTAGTAATTGCGTTCAGATCGTCCTGAAGAAATCTCCGATAAATGCGATTGAAAGGGAAAAACCTGAATTCCCTTTCAGATATGGATGCGGACCAGTCCACAATATAAGGTCTTTCGTCGCGGCCCAATAAAATATTGGGTGCCCGTTTCAGGTCACAATGGGCTAAACCACGGCTGTGCACGTTTTCCACCACCTCCTGCAATTGGTCGAAGAATTCCCCAGAAAGCCCCCCTTCATTTTCCAGGCCTTCTATATTTCTTCCAGATATTTCTTCCGTGACCAGTGCAAGCCCATCAATGACTCGGTAAAATGTGGGAACGCCTTCCAGGCCTGCCAATCTTCTATATGCCTTGCGTTCCCTCCAAAGGAGAAAGCGGCCAATGGTATTTCTATACCAGTACTTGTTTGAGCTGTAGTCTTTAACGACAGCCCGTATGCCATTTTCCTCCACAAGCCACAGACTGGGCCTTGTACCGGATGGTTTTCTGAGTAGGCCCAAATTTTGGTGGGGCAGATCAGATATTTTCAGGGATTCAAACATGGTATCTATCATCTACCATCTATCATTTATCATATACAATCTCGTCCTAGCATCTCGAAGGCATTCTTTTTCAGTAAAATGAGATTGCTTCCTCGCTCCCGCGGGAGTCGCAATGACGCTGAAGGAGAAATGTTTACGTCCTAAATCAGACAACTAGCGATGCCACTACTCATGGTATTTGTAATAAGCAGCGCAGGTTCCCTCGCTTGAGACCATGCAAGCGCCTATAGGATGACGGGGAGAACAGCCATTTCGGAAGAGCTTGCACTCAAAAGGCTTTATGGCCCCTCTCAAGACTTCAGCGCAGCGACAGCCGGGCGGTTCTTTTGCGGGGGGAACGCTTAGGTCGTAACGCTGCCCAGCATCATGTGCCGAGAATTTTTCCTTTATCCTGAGACCGCTTTCTGGGATCATGCCCAGACCTCGCCAGGCAGAATCGCATGGCTCAAAAACCTCGTTCATGATCTTGAGGGCGCCTAGATTTCCCCCTGGCGAAACAACCCTGGAGTACTGGATTTGCGCCTCAGCTTGGCCATTTTCCACCTGATCTACCAACATCAGGATCCCTTGCAGAATATCAATGGGTTCAAAGCCTACCACGACACATGGGACCTCGTATTTCTCGACAACAGACACATAGGCAGATGTACCAATGATGGTGCTCACATGCCCTGGGCAGATGAAGCCGTCAACACCAAGGTCTCCTCCAGAGAGGAGGGCGTCCATTGCAGGGGGCAGCAGTTTATGGGCGGAGAGGACCGAGAAATTGGACAGGTTTCTTTCATGGGCTGTCCTGATGGCTGCTGCTACAGTGGGGGCTGTGGTCTCAAATCCGATACCCAAGAAAGCCACATGTTTTTTCTGATTATCTTCAGCGATCTTAAGTGCATCAAAGGTGGAATAGACCATTCTCACGTCAGCCCCTTGACCATTCTCCTGTTGGAGGGATGACTCGGTGCCAGGCACTCTCATCATATCACCAAAGGTGGTCACAATGACGTCAGGCATCCGGGCAAGCTTGACGGAACGGTCGACCTCCTCCATGGCTGTGACACAAACCGGGCAACCAGGTCCTGATATAAGTTCTATGTGTCCTGGAAGGAGGCTTCGGATTCCGTGTCTGAAGATGGCCATGGTATGGGTCCCGCAGATCTCCATAAGTCGAACGGGCTTCTTGGAAAGGGACCTGATCTTCTGAGCCAGGCTCTGTGCCAAAACGCCGTCTCGATATTCGTCAATGTACTTCATACTTCATTTCTCACCCCCTCCCCAACCCTCCCCCTCGAGGGGGAGGGCAGAGCTTGCCCCGTACTCGATACGGGGGTGGGGGTGTCTACCAGTTGGATTTGAAAACTCATTTGAAAACGATATACCGCTTAACGAAAGAAGTTGTTATAGGGGAATCTAGTCGTGCCCGTCGACAGTCGTCAGTGGTCCGTTGCAGAAGTAGGAATTTGGAAAGCGTGCAACTGACAACGGACTACAGACTCAACTTTCGAACCCTCCTTTTTCTCCCATATAGATTGACCCAGCGGCAACCGCCTGACCCAAAGATAGACCCCCATCATTTGAGGGCACAGCCTTCTGTGTGAAGACCGTGAATCCATTGGAAGTGAGGGTGCGGGAAAGCCCATTCAGCAAGGTCACATTTTGAAAGGATCCACCACTCATGGCCACATGGTCTATGCCACTAGCCTCCCTTAGCTTGATGCATGTGCCAGTGAACATATCTACGAGGGTATTATGAAAGCGTCGACTTATGATCCCACGGGTAATCCCTGCTTGGATATCCTCCACCGCACTCCGGATTATATCAGAAGTAAGCAAGATTAAATGTCCCCCTTCTTCTTTCATTGCCCACGGGTATTTCCCTTTTTCGCTGAGATTCTGGCACATCTCCAATTCCATGGCTGCCTGCCCTTCGTAGGCCATCTTTTGCCTGAGACCAATGAGAGAAGAAATGGCATCAAAGAGTCTGCCACAACTCGATGTCAAGGGGGTGTTCAACCTTTTTGTAATCATCTGAAAGACGATGTTTGCATCCTCTTTTTTCAGATCACGAACAAATTTTATGGGAAGTTTGAATAGGTCATCTCCATAGGCTTTGTGAAGATAACTTAAGGCCATTCTCCAGGGGAATTTCACGGCCGCATCCCCGCCAGGCTGAGAGACATACTCGAGATGAGCGGCTCTTTGAAATGAATGCAAATCAGCGAACAGCACTTCTCCTCCCCATACCTGTCCGTCAGAACCAAATCCTGTCCCGTCCAGGGCCAGTCCAATCACCGGACCTTTGACGCCGTTCTCTGCGAGGCAGCTGACGATGTGGGCGTGGTGGTGCTGTACGGCTAGTGTAGGGATTTCGTCCTGCTCACGGCTAAACTTTGAGCTCAAGTAATCCGGGTGCAGGTCATGGGCCATGACTTTTGGCCTGATTTCTAGAATACTTTTCATGTGGGAAATGGTTAAGCGAAAAAAGTCAAACGTCTCCAGATTTTCCATATCCCCCACATGTTGACTCAGGAAGGCGCGGTTCTCTTTGGTGATGCAGATGGTGTTCTTCAGTTCCGCACCCACTGCAAGCACGGATGGCAGTTTTGACATCTCTTCTGGAAGAAAGACAGGGATCGGAACGTAGCCGCGAGATCTTCTTAACTGTCTTTGAACACCGCCTACCATCCTGATTATAGAATCATCACTTCGGATATAAATATCCCGGTCATGGACCAGGAAATAGTCGGCTATCCCTTTCAGATTCTTGAAGGCTTCCCCATTATCTATATTAATGGGCTCTTCTGAGATATTGCCGCTGGTCATGACCAAGGCTCTGAAGGGGCTATCCATCAGTAGATAGTGGAGGGGCGTGTAGGGGAGCATGATCCCAAAGTACCGATTCCTGGGGGCCACCTGAGGTGAGAGTCTATGAAAGCGTCGTTTCTTGAGGATCACAATGGGCCTCTGAGGTGAAAGCAAAGTCTTTGCCTCCATTTCATTGACGTGGGCAATCTCCTTTATGGCCTCGAGGTCCCTCACCATGATGGCCAAGGGTTTCTCTTCCCTGTTTTTTCGTTTTCTTAATCTCACGACGGCCTTATGATTGCTGGCGTCCACGGCCAAATGAAAGCCTCCCAGACCTTTGATAGCAACAACACAACCTGTTTTCAAGAGATGGATGGTCTCCTCCACAGGTGCGTCGCAGGCGAGAGGGAGGCCATCGTGGTCATGGAGAGAGAGGCGAGGGCCACAGTCCCAGCATGCATTGGGCTGGGCATGAAAACGACGGTTTGTGGGATCTTCATATTCCCCGTGACAGGCCTTACACATCTTGAATTTATTCATGGTCGTCATGGCCCGGTCATAGGGGATATCCATAATAATGGTGTAGCGCGGACCGCAGTTGGTGCAGTTTATGAAAGGGTATCTGAAGCGACGGTCTTTTGAATCTTTCAGTTCTCGCAGACAATCAGGACAGATGCACACATCTGGCGAGATGAGGGCGGAGCGCTCCTGATCGGCTCGGCTTTGCTTTATTTCAAAGACTTTGTCATTTTTTGGCCGAAGTTCAGCCCTTTCCATGGATGAGATATGGGCAAGGGGAGGGCGCTCTGAAAGGATGGATTGGAAAAAGTGTTCAACGTCTTCGTCGTGGCCCTCCACCTCCAGATCAACCCCTTCAGCGGTGTTGATCACATGGCCGCTTAGTTGATAACGGTGGGCAAGCTGATAAATAAAGGGGCGGAAACCAACCCCCTGAACGATCCCTTTTATGGCCCCTTTGGACCTCTTGATCATAGCCTACTGGCTCGCCTCCTTGTCCTTAGCCCTTCCCCGGATCCAGTCATACCAGTCTTCAAGGCCCTCACCCGTTTTGCAGCTAATCTCAAATATGGCTAGGTCTGGATTGATCTTTAGTGCGTCCTCTTTTATTTTTTTCACACTGCAATCCACATAGGGAAGTAGATCAATTTTGTTGATGAGCAAAACTGAGGACTCATGGAACATAAGAGGATATTTGGTAGGCTTATCGTCACCTTCGGTGACACTGAGTATCATGACCTTGAAATCCTCGCCCACCTTGAACTCCGCGGGACAGACCAAATTCCCCACGTTCTCCACCACAAGGAGATCCAAGTCTTTGAAGCTAAATTCTCCGAAGGTATCCCTTATCATGTTGCCGTCAAGATGACAGGCGCCACCCGTATTGATCTGCACCACGGGAATGCCAGCCTGGGCTATACGCTCTGCATCCTGGGAAGATTGGATATCTCCCTCTATAACCCCCATTCTCAAGTCCTCTTTTAGGGCGCTTATGCTCCTTTCGAGAAGTGAGGTCTTGCCGGCTCCAGGCGAACTCATAAGATTGATCACCAGCAGTCTGTTTTCGTCAAATAGGTCTCTGTTCTGCTGGGCAATCCGCTCGTTTGCCTCCAGAATATCTCGAACCACTGAAATTTTCATAAAAAAAGCTCCTCCTATACTCGTCACTTGTCACTCGTAGTATCTAATATTCAGCTTTTACTTGTTGTGTAAATGATCGATGATAAATGCCTAGTCCACCTCAATCTCCACAATGGACAAATCCTGGCCTCCGATAGTGTTGATTTTCGTACTGCCGCAGGAAGGGCAGAGAAAGGCATAATCCTTGATTTCGAACTCCTCCTCGCACTCGCTACAGTATCCCATCAAGGGAATGATCTCCATGATCAGTCTGGCTCCTTCCATTTCGGTCCCGTCGGTGATCACTTGAAAGCAAAAGGAAAGGGCGTCGGGAACAATGGCAGTCATCTGGCCCACATTCAGACGCACAGATCTGAGGCTTTTGGCATCGTGTTTCAGCATTTCGTCTCTAAGGATATCGATGAGGCTCTGGGCTATGGACATCTCGTGCATCGGTCCACCAATGGTCATCTTGATAGGGAACTTGGGATGGGGGCTAGGGCCCTAGCCTTGCATGAGTGCTACCGTTAGGGAATTTATCTTTTGCCTGGCATCATTGAAAACCCCGGAGAGGTTTAAAGAGTGATTGGCAAAGATACTGTCCGGATCCCCGTTAAAAATAATGAGAGGTTCAAAGTAGCACCTCTCAAGATCTTCGAGGATCTTATCCACAAGCTCCATAGAGTTTTTGTCGATAAGCACGTCTTTGAAATCGATCTTTATGGCCTTGAAGGACTCATAGAGGGCATATGCAATACCCTGTGCGTAATAGAAGTTGTCGTCGATTTTCGCCCATGGAATATCAATGTCCACAAGCCTTTGACCCCCTTTGTCTTCTTCAATGGAGAGGGTCTTTTTGATGTCGCCTGGGGCGTTTATGAGCCTGGTATTTGCTCCACCCATTAGAGAAAGATATTGATTGAGGAGCTCCACCAGATTGTCGGCCCTCGGATAAAAATTGGAATCTCCTTTTAATAGATTCTCATAGAAAGATTGCAGGTTCTCATAACTCAATTTCCATTTGCTTTCGGCTGAGGGAAACCACCATTTGTAGGGATCATTGGAAAGGGCCGTGAAGGCCGCTTCAGCATAAGGGTCCAGCTTGTCCGTTGTCCGCATCCTGGACAGGTTGTCCCTCAAAACCCTCACGTTATACCTGACCACTTCCAATTGACCGATCTGAAAATTGGGCATGTTGTCCAGAAATATGGTGGGCCAAAAGAGATCATTGGGCAGCCAGTTTTCTCGCATTTGCTCAATAAGGGCTAGGTTCGCCTTTATGAAACAGGTCCCTCTGGTTTTGGGGTCCCCTGGCCTTTGGGCGAGAAAGTCAGGCTTTTTGGCATTGATGATCATCACAGTGATCACAAAAATAAAAAGTGCCAATAAGATGACGACGACGAAAAAGGAGCTTTTCTTGGGGCCTCTCCGTGAAGAATGCGTATCTTGGCTTGAATCGCCCATATTTGTCTTCCTCTGATTGAGAATTTAGGGATGATTAAAAAATCTCAAAAAAATTTATATTAGGCGTAATCTTAAAGACTTGTCAATAAGGTAAGGGGCACATCCACTGTCTAATGGATTTGGCTACTACCTCTGGGCCTCCGGCTCATAGAGCCTGCGCCTCGAAGAGCGTGGTCATAGATGATCTATGCGCCTCAAAGATATATGGAGTATTGGCCCGCCCTGGCGCAGCTGCTCCAATACTCCATCACTCCAACGGGGTTTGAGTAGCGCGGAAAGGGATTATCTTGCTGAAGGCGTGAAAGGGGCATCAAGGACTAACTTTGCCTCTCCGTGAACTTGTATGCTTTCTCCCAGGGGTTCCACCCGTAGATCGCCCTTCTCATCAAACAGCCTCGCCTTAATGCGGGTCATATGCCCCCTTGGGAAATTCTGTGTGAGGACTTCCAGTAGGGGTTCATTTGGACGGCGGAATATCTTGAACCCCCCCTGAAGCGGGTGATAGTCGCACTTGCCAGGGTTCTCCCCCATTTGGCTCCCGTTTAATTCTAGGAGCAAATCTCCCTTCTCATCCATGATTCGCGCAGAGATGTGTGGCGTGCTTTCTCCAGGCAGGACAAGGTCAGCCCAAAAATAGAAGGCGTCCGATGAATTTGGATCCCCGACGACGAAACCGGGTGTGAGCAGATCGTTGACGAGATAATTATGGTGAGCACTGATTTTACTCTCCGTGAACTTAATCATTGATCCTCTCCACCCCCACCCCCACCCTCCCCTTTAGGGGGAGGGCTGGGTGGGGGTTAAATGCGTTTCCGCAACGCCTCGAGCAGCAGGGGCAAAATTGCGCTTGCGTCACCTGCCAGCCCCAGGTCGGCCATCCTAAAAATAGGCGCATGCGGGTCCCGGTTAATGGCGATAATGATTTCTGCACCCTGGATGCCCGTTGTGTACTGAAGTGCTCCAGAAGTTCCAATGGAGATGAGGAGCTTGGGTTTCACACTCTTCCCGGTCTGGCCCAGAAGCCTGTCTTCCTCGGCCCAACCGGCTCGTATGACAGGTCTAGTGGCTCCCACCTCACCCTCCAACAACTGTGCGAGCTCAAAAAGGCGTTCAAACTGCGCTTTAGAACCCAGGCCCCTGCCTCCCACAATGACTACGGGCGCTTCTTCCAAATTGACCTTTCGTATCTGCTGGCGCCGGCTTCGGATGAGTCTTACACGGCTTTGAGGCAGGACGTTGAAATCTGGGTAAAGGATGCGACCCACGGCCTCTGGGTTGTGGGGGCGTTCCTGAAAGACGCCCGGATGAACGGTGGCCATTTGTGGTCGGTGATTCGGTGTGACGACTTCGGCCAGGAGTTCTCCCCCAAAGGCTGGTGTGGTCTGGAGCAGAAGTCCTGTCTTCGGGTCCACTTCGAGGGCTACGCAATCGGCACTCAAACCCGTGCCAAGTCTTTTTGCCAACCGAGGAAAGAATTCTCTTCCAAAGGACGTTGCGCCTGCCAGGAAAACCTCTGGTTGAAAGGCTTCCACCCATTGTGCCACGAGCGCACAATATGCTTCCACCTGGTATTCCTTCAGGTCTGGGTGTTCAGCTGCGATGACCACGTCTGCACCGTGGGCCACGTATTCCATGGCATATTGTTGTACCTGTTCACCGAGCAGGAGAGCAGTCACCTTCGTGTTGCGCTTTTCTGCCAGTTCCTTCCCTTTGGCGATGAGCTGAAGGGTGACCCGGTTTTGAAAATAGTTCCGGTAATCACCGAAAACCCAGACGCCATTCAGGGCATTATTCGTGCCCATCTTCTTCGTCCAAAATGCTTAAGGCCTCTAATTTGCGGATCAGGTGATCAACAAGGGTTTGAGGGGACCCTGTCACCAGATCTCCCTCCCTTCTCGGCGGCGGGGATTGGAGTTTCCAGACTTGAGTGGCCGAACCCCTGAAACCCACCTCTTCTTCTCTTAAATTCAGGTCTTCAAGGCCCCACTGGGTGACCTCTCTTTCTGAGAAGGCGACTTCTAAGGCTCCGAAGGGCAGGTGCCTAACGGAAGAAAGCTCATGTGTAACGGCCAGAAGTGCGGGCAAATCAACATGGAGAGTCTCCAAAAAACCGTCACTTAGACGTTTTACCATCAAGAAATCTTCCTCCAGGATAATCTCATTGACGCCGCAAACTTGGGGAATACCCAACTCCTCCGCGATTTGAGGCCCCACATGACCCGTATCACTGTCAATGGTCTGCATTCCACAAAGTACAAGGTCTGGAAAGGGTTCCAGTTTTGAGATGGCGCTGGCGAGTACGTGGGATGTGGCAAGGGTGTCTGCTCCTGCAAAGGCGGGATGCGTGAGCAAGATGGCACGATCTGCACCAATGGCCATGGCCTCCCTGAGCGCCTCCTCGCTCTGGGGTGGACCCATGGTGAGGACGGTCACCTCACCCCCCTGCCTGCTGCGCAATGCAAGGGACGCCTCAAGGGCCACATAATCCAGAGGATTAATAATACTCTTAACGCCCTCCCGGATAATAGTCATCCTTTGCCTATCAATACGGATGGTCGGTTCATCTGGAACCTGTTTGATGCAGACAACGATGTTCATAGCCTAATTATACTCTTAGCAAAGATCTTAAATCCTCACCACAGAGGCACAGAGGGCACAGAGTAAATTCCTTTTTTGCCCGATCGGGAGACGGCGATCGGGCAAAAGGGACTCAGCCCTCCGGGCGATTCTTTCTTACATCTCCGAATTACTTTTATAACCAAACTCCGTTTTCCAAAACTTGCTGAGTAGGCCAAAGGCAGAGCTTTTTTTCATTGGGCGGCATCTCCCGCCCAATGAAAACAATTCCTCTCTCTGTGTCCTCCGTGTCTGGTGGTGCGATGATCCTTGGCCGCTTACCCGCTTAATAGGTTTCGTGCAATGATCATGCGCTGCACCTCCGAGGTGCCTTCGTAGATTTCACAGGCCTTTGCGTCCCTGTAGAAACGCTCAATGGGATAGGCCTTGGTATAGCCATATCCACCGTGGATCTGAACGCCGATTCTTGCCGCATCCACCGCCACTTCACTGGCATAGAGCTTCGCCATGGCTGACTCCGTGGCATGAATGAGCCCTTTATCTCTCAGGTCAGAAGCTCGATAGATCAGGAGCCTTGCCGCGTCAACACGGGTTGCCATATCTGCCAAGAAGTTCTGAATAGCTCCAAACTGGGAGATGGCCTTCCCGAATTGATGGCGTTCTTTTGCATACTTGAGGGATACTTCTAAAGAACCTTGGGCGATCCCCAGAGCTTGAGCCGCGATGCCGATCCGTCCACCCCCCAACGTTGAGAGGGCGATCTTCAGGCCCTCACCCTCCTCTCCCAGGCGATTCTCTGGCGGGATACGGCAATCGTTGAGAATAACGGGACAAACGGGATTCCCACGCATACCCATAAGCTCCTCTGTAGGCCCCTTTTCCAGGCCTTCACGGTCAGACTCCACGATGAAAACGGTAAATCCTTTACCTGCTTCAGAAGGATGTATTCTGGCAAAGATGAGGTTAATGCCGGAAATACCCCCGTTGGTTACAAATACCTTGTTTCCATTGAGGATATAATCATCTCCCTGACGAATGGCCGTGGTCTCTATACCGGACGCATCAGAACCCGCATTGGGTTCCGTGAGGCAAAAGGTCCCTATTTTCTTGCCAGAGGCCAAAGGCACCAGGAAATTCTCATGCTGGTTCTCGCTCCCAAATTGATAGGTGGGATAGGCCGAAACACTATTGTGCACGGAAACACAGAGTCCCATGGCCGCATTGACCCGTGAAATTTCCTCAATGACGATGGCCCCGCTCACTGTATCCAGCTGTGCTCCACCGTATTGGGCTGGAATTTCCAGGCCGAAATAGTTGAGGGCCGCCATTTCTTTGGCAATGTCCCAAGGGAATTGGGCACTTCTGTCCATCTCTGCCGCGGCCGGCGCGAGCTTGGACTCAGCGAATTTCCTGGCCGTGCGTCTAATCACGGCCTGTTTCATGGTGGGTTCAAAACGCATACATTTAGACTCTCGTTGAATCCTATCGGCAATATAGAATAGGAGCGCCTCGATATTCAAGTGTTAAGAAAAGTCAAGTTGGCATTATAAGCAACCCCACTTGGCAAGTATTTTGGTCTGTCCCGTGCGATGATTCGATATGCGCTTGAGGGGATGCTCTATAGCGGTTAGGCGGAGATGAAGTGGCTGAATCGCAATTCGTCATCCCCCGCCGACTTCGGCGGGGGATCCAGAGTGATTCGGTTTTCCGCTAGTTTCCTGGATTCCGGGTCTCGCCCAACCCCGTATCGAGTACGGGGCAGGCATGCAAGGCTCGCCCGGAATGACAGTTTTGTTGAATTGCGGCACAGTATCTGACGGTAAGGCCTGAGGGAGGGGAAGTGCAGGGAGCTTCACTTGCCCTGGGCTGCGAAGGCGAAGCCGCGCTCTATGCCTTTTTCATTGATTTTGAACAGCTTTTCTCTGCCTTTGAGGGCTGCCCGCATGCCTGTGATGGTCTCTTCCAGAGTCAGCAGTTCGGCCTTGGCGCAAACCACCCCAATCATAACCATGTTTGCTGTGCGCTCGGAACCCACCTCCTGGGCCAATTCGAGCGTGGGTACCCGGACCCACTCAACGTCCGAGCGTGAAGGGGACTCCTCGATGAGCGAAGCGTTTAGAAACACCAGGCCTTGCTCCACCACGGTGGGCAGGAATTTCTCAAGAGAAGGGAAGTTCATAGCAACCAGGACGTCCGGATTGGATGCCACCGGTGAGGCGACCTTTTTGTCGGATAATGTAACCGTGCAGTTGGCTGTTCCACCTCGCATCTCGGCGCCGTAGGAAGGAAAGTAAGTGACGTTGAGTCCCTTGGCCATGGCTCCATGGCTCAGGACATAGCCCATTAAAAGTACACCCTGGCCGCCAAAGCCGGAAAAAATTGTTCTGGTGATCATTTCTTATCCTCGTATCCCGTGGTGTCTTTAATAACGCCCAAAGGGTAGGTCTTGACCATTTCATTATTGATCCAGTTCCAAGCATCCGCTGCCGACAGCTTCCAGTTTGTTGGACAGGGAGAGAGAAGCTCCACCAGAGAAAAACCCAGATCATCAAGCTGGCACTGGTAGGCTTTTTTTATGGCCTTCTTGGCTCGGCGAATGTACTTGAATGATGTCAAAGCGCAGCGCTCCACATAGACGACTCCCTCGCAAAGGGCTATCATAGCGGAAATATCAATAGGGCGGCCGTGAAGCCTGGCATCGCGTCCTCCAGGCGCGGTGGTCGCATGTTGACCCAGAAGCGTTGTTGGGGCCATCTGGCCACCGGTCATTCCATAAATGGCGTTGTTAATGAAAATAGTGGAGATTCTTTCACCCCGGTTCGCCGCATGGATGGTCTCGGCGGTACCAATGGCTGCCAGATCTCCGTCGCCTTGGTAAGTTAAGACAAAACTGTCGGGGCGCACCCGCTTGACCCCTGTTGCCACGGCCAAAGCCCGCCCATGGGGCGCCTCCACCATATCGAAATTAAAGTAATTATAAGCCAGAACGGCACAACCCACTGGCGGTACACCAATCGTCTTCTCCCGCAAACCCATTTCGTCCAAGCACTCAGCCACCAGCCTATGGGCGATGGAGTGGCCGCAGCCGGGACAGTAATGGGTCGGATTCGGCTTAAGAGACTCGGGCCGGCCAAAGACTTTCTTGTAAGCCACTTCAGCGTTCATACTTCGATCCTCCTGCCCACCTTTTCGTCGCCTTTAGCGGCTGAGCGCAGGAACTCGGCAACTTCGGCGGGGGTGGGGATAAGTCCACCTGGAATGCCGTAAAAGTAGATTTCAGCGCGCTCGCCAACAGAGAGAACCACATCTTCTACCATTTGCCCCAAGCTCAACTCGAAAACGGCTACCTTACGGCCGTCCCTGGCCAGATCGCGCAAAGTTGCCTTCGGGTAAGGCCAGAGCGTAATCGGGCGGAAAAGGCCAGCGGCCATACCCTCTTGGCGCAAATCTTCAATCGCACTTTCAGCAATACGTGCGGCTGTACCATAGGCCACTGCGATCAACTCTGCATCGTCCGTGTATTTGGTCTCCCAGCGTTGTTCTTTGGCCGTTATCTGGTCATACTTCTCTTGAAGATGTACGTTATGGTAGTAGAGTTCTCCTTTCTGACCGAGGAGCATGGAATAGATAGCGCGGGCCTCGCGACCCTTGCACCCATCCAGAATCCAATCCTTTTTCGGCAAGTCCTTGGGGTCGATAAAATCAGGGAAAACAACAGGCTCCATGACCTGCCCCATCAAGCCATCGCCCAGAATCATGACGGGGGTGCGGTAGGCGTCGGCCAGATCAAAGGCCACGAAAGTCAACTCTGCCAGTTCCTGGCATCCGGCCGGAGCCAACACGGGCGTGCGGTAGTCACCATGTCCGCCGCCCCGGGTGGCCTGAAAATAGTCCGCTGCCGAAGGGGCGATATTGCCCAACCCAGGCCCACCACGCATCATGTTCACGACGACCGCCGGGAGTTCTTGGCCAGCCATGTAGGAGATGCCTTCCTGCTTCAAGGCGATGCCGGGCGACGATGATGAGGTCATGACCCGGCCCCCTGCGACCGACGCACCCAAGACCATGTTGATGGAAGCAATCTCACTTTCCGCCTGAATGAAAGTACCGCCCACCTGGAGTAAGCGCCCAGAGAGGTACTCCGGAAGCTCATTCTGGGGCGTAATAGGATATCCAAAGTAATATCGGCAGCCAGCGCGCACCGCCGCTTCACCGACCACATGAGAACCTGGCATTAACATTTTTTCACTTGGCACGGTACACCTCGATAGCGACTTCGGGACAGACCGTGGCGCACATAGCGCATCCGGTGCAGCCTTTTTCGCCTTCCGCTGTGTTTTCTTTAAACTGAGCTGGAGAATACCCCTTTTGATTTAATTTTTTTGACCTGACGATCACTTTCTGGGGGCAAACAGGAATGCAAAGGGCGCAACCTTTACACAGCTCTCTATCGATAACAATCTTTCCTCTTTGTGGTTTCTTGGCCATAAAACTTACCGCTCGCTCTTGATGATCTGTGCCCCGATAATATTCTCTTCAAAGTGAGAGTGTTAACGGGCGCCTCAATGGTTAGTAAAAAGGGATGAAAAGCAAAAAATAAGAAATCCTCCTTATATTTCCATCTCCGGAGTTTGTCAATGAATTTCGAATATCCCCGATTTAGCATCAAGGCATCATCTGCCATTCGACAGGCCGTTCGACAAGCTCACGGTCCTGAGCAAAGCCGAAGGCCGGCGCTTGTCCGCCTCTGGCAATCAGGGAAAATCCATAACCTCCTGATTTTAGTGATTTTCAAAGCCCACCTGCTGTGCTGGTGGTATAGTTTAGCTTTGTTCGTAAAATGATTATTCGATATACGGCTTGGTCAAGGAACTGGGTTGTGCCTGTGTGAGGCCACGCCCCTTTTCTCAAGGCCATATCTATATTGTAAGGGGGAAGTGACCCCATATTTGGGGTTTAACGCGTGAGTTGCAGACTCCCAGAAGCTCAGGGGCGTAAACCCCAAATATGGGGTCACGGCGATGCCCAGTGGAATTTTTTTTGAGATATGGCCTCTCGAAAAAGGGCTTGCCCTCACTTCACACGCCTGCGGGTGTAATCAAAGCCGGGTCCTTTGGGCCTAGATGTTTTACTCTTGGTCCCCCAATTAGATGGCAAATTTGAGGATAAAAGCTTGGAATTCTAAAGGAAAAAAATTTTTTGAAAAAAAGAGCATTTTTCTGCTATACTCTGCCCGCTTTTTTTGCCCACGGGTAAAAGTTTTTGCTGATCAGCTTATATATCCAGTGGTTAGGCGGGGGCGATTTCACGGGTTGGAGATTTTGATCATATTCTGCGGGCTGTCGCGTGCCAAATGGCTTTTTCGCTTGACAGAATCGACCACTTTGATTAATCCTAGTGAGTAACTAGGAATTATATCATATCCTCAAGCCTGTCCCACAACGCGTCTAAAAGGCCGCCGAAGTTAGTTCGCTTAGCTCACAATTGGAATGTTGGAAAACTGGAATGTTGGAATAATGGGTACTGGTAAATGGGGAAGGGTGTCTTGGCGGCATTCCTGTTGACAGGGGAGTGAAAATCAATCGTAGGTGAGCTAATTTTCTTTCAAAAACCTACATTCCAATATTCCATCATTCCATTATTCCATGTATGAGGCAGCATCACCGAGTCTCAAAAAATAGATATAAATACAATAAGTTACAGAAATTCTGAGACGATTGGATTAATCAGGGCAAATTCTCGAAAGAATACAACGAGCGATTAAAGTCCCCTGATGCAGGAAACCTCCACCCAGATTCTCGACTTGTGGGCCGAGCGATGCAAACTTGATGGAATAGATAATGGAACTCACCCAGAGACAAATCGA
>Ga0209427_10002770_pt1 | contig 20588 bp, 14 predicted proteins | sample DeeMarSWOR136_30_FD_187465 | JGI IMG/M metagenome (GOLD analysis project Ga0209427, IMG submission 187465) | Marine sediment microbial communities from White Oak River estuary, North Carolina - WOR-1-36_30 (SPAdes) (version 2) | ecosystem: Environmental > Aquatic > Marine > Intertidal zone >...
ATCTTCAAGAGCTGTTTCTCGCGCGATCGAGACTGAAATTCCTGCCATAGACAGGGCAGCTGCTAAGCGTTCCACGAAATTCCTTTGATTAGGGGGCAAAACTAATGTGAGATTTAAATCGTATTTCGATTGCGTTTTGCTTATATTAATAGAGAATGTTGTATCTTTGTTCAACTCAATATGAGAAATGAACACATCGTAGAAATGGGCTATGCTAAGGTTTTCTAGGTTTACCTGAAGAAAAAACATTGATTTTTTCAAAGCACGTATCTTTAATTCAATCTCGTTGAATTCTCTTTGTTGAAAGTCGGCAAAAGGCGCCGTGTTAAATCCCATCATACTAGTTATTTTCTGCTTTTTTTTCACTTTTTTTGGCAAGGGACGCTTTAGAGTCAACTTTCTAGGAGTATTTTTCAAAACAAGTCTCAAATTTGGTGAAGTTTCTTTAAGAAGAGTGATTTCTTCTTCAAGGAGTTGAGGTTCAGCGTGTGATTTCTTTAATAACTCATTAGCAAATTTGTGGGCAGCGGTTTTCGAGACCCAGTGATCGATACAGATAAGTATGGCATCAGTAAAATTGGTAACATCTACTGTATGTGTTTGTTGTGCTATAATAATTCGTTCGCCATTTTTTTCAAGGAAATCCATTTCTGTTCCTGCAATTCCAACATAAAATTGCGTGAGATATTCTAGATTATCTAAAGCTTCTATAATGGGCACATTGTGATCATATTGTCCCTTAAAAGCGATATATGGTCCCATAGTTAGGTCAAATTTAAGTAAAACAATGGCAGTGATGCCACAGCCTCTTATAAATTCATATGTTTCATAATCGAGAGGTCTTCCCTTTTCTATTACCTTCACACACGTCGCCTCATTGTATAAAATGCTTACTAAATTCATGCTAAAAAGTCAAATAACGTTTTATTCCTCGATAAAACGAATTATAATTACTATTTAAACACCACATATTTCCCTAAAGGATGAACTACAATCCTATAAGTAGGATGGCTTCCTGAATCATCCATTTCCCAACGGGACATGTCAAACAGGCTCATCGGGCAGTCCCTGCCCTGATGATGATGATGATTGTGTTTCTACATGGAAGGTTGATCGGCATAAAATCGTGATGGCAGAGTTATGATCTCGTGCTACATCAAGTCCACAGTAAGGACAACTGTTGATACGTGTTGCTAGTGTTTTCGGCACCAGCATCCCACATCTACTATGTATATGATTGTAAAATGTTTGTTAAAAAACCAGTTTCTATAAAAAACATCTTTTCATTGATTTTCATATACCTAAGAAATTTGTACATTTTATTAGGAATCACTTTTCTTCACTAGTTTTTTTTAACTTCAATAGTTCTGCAAGCAGTTTTTCCTGTTGAACAGCCGTAGCAGCATCCCCTCGTGTTTTTTCAACGAGGCTTCTAGCAATATCTGTTTTTCTTCTTAAACCGGGTATAATCGCCTTTGGATAGTCAAAAAACATTAATTCTGAGTATATTTTTTCCATTAAAGAAAGCATGCGTTGCATTTCTTCTATTTTATTAAATCTTAATGCATCTAAAGCAAATCTTCGTAACTCCCCGATTACATCACCTAGGCCAAGTAAATAGGGCACATATGGTACTTGAAGCTCGTCTGGTGAAGGAAAATCATTTTTTTGTATCAAGTTCAATAATACATTAGCCTCAACATACTCTTGAAAAGCAATTGTTAGATATGAATTTAGAAAATCGGGTGCATTTTTTGCCAGCATTTTTAATTCTTCTAATTTTTCCATTGCAAAGTTATTCTTATCAATTGCCTTTTTGTAGTCGCGTGTGTGAACCGCCCGAATAGATTCTCCACATAGTCTTACAGTTCCTCTTGAGAGTTTAATGGCTTTTTCACGGTATTTGTCTAGTTCATCTAATTGCGCTCTAATCTTTTCGATTATTTTTTCTAGATTCATAAACTCTTCACGGCTCCCCCTCAATGAAGACCAGACCCTTGAGGGTGGGAGGAATTGAGGGAGTTGTTTACTTGTACAAGGGCCTCTCCCCTTATAAATAATGGCACGACCACAGTAACATCTCATGAAAGTGGTTGCGACCGCCAAAGTCAAACTGGCTGAGGTGCCCCCAGTCTTGGATGACACCATGAGAGTGTATGCGCAAGCCGTCCAGTTTTGTGTAGATACCGCCTGGCGACATAAAGTTAGGTCTAAGGCGCAGTTACAACGATGCTGTTACTATGAGGTTAAGGAGCGCTTTGAACTTCAGGCGCAATTGGTGATCAATGCCATTACCCAAGCCTGTGAAATGGTCAAGAAGGCACAGTCCAAACCAGAAGTATCCCAAGAATTGGCGATCAGATATAATTTTCCGCGATGTGCTTCTATAGCTCACGACTGGACGGTACTTTCGTTGTCTACCATTAAGGGACGGGTAAAATTTCATCTTTTGCTTTACGTTCTCCAAAGAAGTCGACATCCAGCCAAAAGGTAGCGACCAATGTATCATACTGGGTGTTGATCTGGGAGTGAATACGCTGGCAGTAACCAGTGACGGCGAGTTCTTCGGGAGTGTGAAACAGCAACGAGTCAGATGGGAACGCCTGGTGGCTGATCTCCAGTCTAAAGGCACACGTGCCGCAAGACGTAAATTGCAGCGTGCAAGTGGTACGTGGAAACGGTTTATGACATGGGTCAACCATAACGTTTCCAAAAGAATCGTGGAGAAACTATCCGAAGGTGATGTGCTGGTGATGGAGGACCTGACCTATATTCGACAGACCGCAGAATACAACAAGTGGGTGCATAAATGGTCCTTTCGGGAATTACAACAGTTCTTGGAGTACAAAGCTACCCTGAAAGGCGTCAGGGTAGTGTATGTCAGACCCCACTACACAAGCAAGGGGTGTAATCGGTGTCATAGCCGGCACACTTCTCGTCATCGGGGCTTCTTTGAATGTCATACCTGTGGTTATATCCTGAATTCCGATTTAAATGGTGCACGTAATATAGCCCAACGCTACATGCGGATTACTGGGCTGGGCTGCGGTAAACTCGCCCATGTGTTAGCGTGTGATGAAGTGGAAACTCTATCCCGTGTAGGTGGAGGAATGATACCAAGCACAGCTAAAAGCCTCACAACTTTAGTGTGAGGTAGTTTACCCCATTAAAACACTGATAATGTTTACTTGCAGGAGATATTTTTAGTTTTGTCTAAAAAATATTTGTGAGTTGCAAAACTACTCAGTTTTAAAAATAATCATAAACAAAGATAATTTGCACCTTCGGAATTGTTAGAAAAATCTTAAAAAATACTCAACACTTCATTTCGCTAGATTATTTCAAAGCAAAATATTGATGATATTTATCCTAAATTGAGTAACTTCTCAGAAATTTCAAAATGGATAATTTTTTGGTGAAACATATGGGTTATGATTGTATAGTTGTTGGTGCAGGGACAGGAGGCACTACAGCCGCAAGAACACTGGCAATGAAGGGCTATAAAGTCTTATTAATTGATAGAAAGAAGAAAGAGGTCGTAGGAGACAAAGTTTGCGGAGATGCTATAGGAAAACATCATTTTGATACATTAAACAAACTAATAGGATTACGTTACCCTACAAAAGATGAATGCGAGGCAAATATAGATGGAATTGATGTAATTTCCCCAGATAAAGAGACTATATTAAAAATCCAGGGAGAAGGCGTCAAAGGCTATATGATAAATCGTCTTAAATTCGGTCAGAGGCTACTGAATGCTACAATAGAAAAGGGAGTGGAATTCTTAGATAACACCACCGTTATATCACCTGTTTATGAAGGAGAATACGTTGCTGGTGTACTAACACGCTCGTTAGAAAGTGGAGAAAAAAAAGAAATACGAGGAAAGGTGATAATCGATGCAAGTGGAGTTAATGCAGTAATTCGTAGAAAATTACGCAACAGTAACGTAGAACGAACTGTTCAAAATGAAGACGTAATTGTTTGTTTTAGAGAAATAAGAGATCTTAATCACGAAATTGAAGATCCGAACTTTTGTAAAATTTATTTGACACAAAGTATATCACCTGGAGGATATGTATGGGTGTTTCCAGAAAGTTTAACAAGGGTTAATGTAGGCTTGGGGGTACAGAATATACCAAATAACCCACATCCACGAAAACAACTTTACGAGCATGTATTACAGGACTCTCTTTTTGAAGAATCCAAAATAGTGCATAAAGGTGGCGGTTTCGTCCCAACAAGACGACCTATTTGGTCCCAGGTGACAAATGGTTTGTTAATAGTGGGTGATGCTGCATGTCAGGTTAATCCAATCCATGGAGGCGGGATCGGTCCTTCAATGATGGGTGGATACTTAGCAGCCACTAACGTGGATCGTGCTCTTGAGAAAGGCGATCTATCAGAAAGAGGTCTTTGGGAGTATAATATAGATTATATGAAAGAATATGGTGCGAAACAAGCTGGACTAGACATCTTTCGTCTATTTTTACAACACACTCCTGATGATGAATTGAACTATGGGATGAAACATCGCTTGCTAAAGGAGGAAGACATTTTGAGCGCCAGCTTAGGAGAAGATCTGGTGTTAAACCTTACCGAAAAGGTGAAACGTCTCTTTAGTGGCATTGGACAACTAGGACTTCTCAATCGACTTAGAAAAATATCGTCAAAAATGAAAGAAATCAAAGGACTTTTCCAGAATTATCCTTCTCCTGAAAAACTTGAAGCATGGAAAGCTGAGGTTGAAAATATTTACACGGAAACATTTGAGATCCTAAAATGACTGTTTTACTGTAGATATGAAAATGTTCTAGTGATAGTTATCGATGTCTACGATCTATCGACGAACTCTATATGTCCGCGTTTTTCTCTTTTTCTTCTTTTTAGGAGGAGCAGGTTTCTCTTCAGTTGTTATTTCATCATCATCATCATATATTGAAGTGACCTTCTCCTCTTCAATTTGCGCAGTTTCTTCCTTAGGAGTTGGTTCTGGCTTCTCCTCTTTCTTCTTTCGTCTTAGTATTTCCGATACTGGCTTCAATTCTTTTTGTTGAAGTAGATAATAGAGACTAAAACCCCCACCGATAAACACGATCCCTGCAATAAGAGCTGATATAATCAAAGAAAGTGGAGGTAGAAGTGTTTTGCCTAGAAATGAGGGCGGTATTTCCTTTTGAGCTAGCCATGAGAAGATATTTTGCCAAAGACGTGCGTTATCTTTCGTTTGATACCATGTAACTTCAGATTTACTTGGTTTAACATCACTAAACATCCTTGTGGAACCACATAGGACAATTCGAGATCGTCCAACCGTAGATGCAACAAGCCAAGCTGGTTGGCTTTTTCCTTCTAGTCCTGCGAGTGAATAGTTGCTTCCTGTTGCAATTACTGTGTTAGGATCGTTATCTTCGATCGAAATTGAATGTGTAATAATTTCTTCGACACCGTTTGTGAGTGGGCTACTTTCTCGCAAGTCTTTACGAGAAACACTGATTTGTGTGGAGATATTATTTTGATTAAACTCTTCGTCAAAAATAACATGTTGCGCAAAGCGTCCGTCTGTATATTGAATAGCATCTATGATATTATTCAGATTAGAAATTGTGCCACGAGGGTCGGCCAGTAAGAAAATATTTCCACCATTGTCTAGATACTCGACTAACACTAAACGTTCCTGGAAAGTAAAGGATCGTTCTGGATTTTCTATAACGAGTATATCCACACCAAGAAGTGATGTTTCAGTAAAACGTTGGTCATTGAAATAAACTATAAAATCTTCAGTATTATTTAATGACGTTATAGCAGATTGCATACGTTCCGATGTATAAAACTGTAAATGAACTTGATCAAAAAGGATAATTGTTTTTTCATCAGCGAAAACATCCTGTGACATGAAGGTGCCAGTAAGTTGAATTAGTAAAATGGAAAGCATTAAGAAAAGCACTATAGACCTGTTCTGTGCAGTTTTTCTCATTATTATTTCACCGCAGGACACAACATCTGTTCATTTATGGAGAGATTGAATTCGGTAGACCTTTTTGATTATTTAATCTTTCGATTAGAAATGTCCCTGCAAGCTGATGGGTCAAATTAATGATGTACTCTCTCAATCATCTTTAAAAATCATTGAATCTGTTTTGGGATTTACTTTTCGGTAAGCAAGAAAGCATCAACTCTTTAGAGTGGTGATGAATTGCGTTGTGTTTACATACCTTGGCGTTTATAGGGGTTTTAGTACCTATGGTGCGTAGGGAATTCACGCCTGTGGACATAAGACCTCCGTAACTCCGCACGGGGGATCGAGTCTGTGATTGAAGCAGGAAGCCTTATTGCTTGAGCATGAGGTAACTCACTTTTCGGTGAGCTTGTCAAAGTATGCTTGAAGTAAATCAGTGTCTCGTATAATCCCAACAAGTTCGCCATTCACAGTTGTAACGGGTATTTGGTCTACATCATGTTTCCTCATTAATTTTGCGCATTCACTAATAGGAGTTTGTTCAAATGTTGAGATTACATTTTTTACCATTATTTCAGAGACTGGTTTTGAAGGAAGTCTAAGCTCTTTTTTGGTGACTACTAATTGTGGGATGGCATCCCATGACCATGAGTCTCCTTCACTTTCTGCAGACATGCTGGAGATCTTTCTTTCAGAAATAATTTCAGATGATGAAAAGAGGTCCGCCTTACTAAGGACACCTGAAAGTTCCGATGCATCATTAAGAACCGGCATAAGTTCAACATTTGCTAATTCCATTATGGTCAATGCAACAGGTAATGGGGTGCCTTCGTAAATAGAAACAACTTCTTTTTTCATATGTTTCTCAACAGGATCACTGATATTTGCACGTAGGATAGTCTTATGTACGATATCGGCAGTTGTAATAAGACCAACTATTTGATCATCCTCAACTATCGGTACACGTCGAATTCGGTTAGATAAAAGGATTGAAGCAATCTCTTTCAAAGAAGCATCTTTATTTAATGAAACCACATCACGTGTCATAAGAAGAGCAATCTGGTTTTCATCTGGTTTTCGCATTAAATCAGTTCTGGTAATGATTCCTACAAGAGTGTTTTCTCCCTTCTTCACAACTGGAAAACCAAAATGATTATGTTCATGAATTAATTGTAGAACATCTTCGCGTACACCTGGAACTTTTACACAGACCACGTCTTTAGTCATAATGTCACTAGCTTTCTCCAAAAGACTCCCTCGAAAAGATTTAATTTCAATAATAGCTTTCCTTACTAAAGTAAGGCTTTCTTCAACACTCTTAAGTTAGTTTTATGGAAAAGTACCATATGAGTTGCTAAACACCAGCTTTCAAGCAAGATTCATAGTGTATTTGTAAATCTGAACTTATATATTTATGTGATTCTTCCTAAAATCCTCTTCTCTTCTGGTTTAATAGGATATCACGCAGGAGTGAGGTATATTAGCGATGAGATGAAACTAAGAAGTTGAATCCTCTAAATATATTCTCCTAATTTCACTTGTTTTGGTGCATCATCTTCAAACAAAGATTCTAGAGCCTTCTTAAGCAAAATGATACGTTGTTTGTGATATAAATCTAGATCTTGACCATTTACAATTTTGTCAGCTAAGCCAAGATATTTCATAACAGTGCCTTCTGAAACCGTTAGTATTAGTTTCCCTCCACAATTTGGACAATTTCCAGAGAGTGGAATTCGTCTATATTTCCTGTTACAAGACGTACATCTTACTTTCTGCCTACCAAATCTTCTTAAACACCCCACAATATCACGAAGGAGATGATGTGAGAATACGCGTTCTGCAACATCTTTCGCGTTCACTGCACGGATTTTTTTTGCTAAATTGAGTTGAGCAATAACCTTCTTCTCCATACTGTCAAGTGTCTTGTAAGCTGTACAAATTGGTCCCGCCGCAATAGAGGATGTAGGATGTGAAAATCGGAAACCTGCATACTGTGCTGGAGAATCCAAACGATGTCCAACATTATCTATAATATCTTCAATATCTTTAGGGTCAACACTATCAAGCGTTTTTTGATAAAATTCTAAGGAGTAAGTAGCAACTTGATCCACAGTATATGATTCATCATCAATTTCATGAGGATCTAAACAAACCGTCAAAACCAAGGGCGCATCCATCATTCCTCCTCTTTTTTCAGGAAGTAGGCTCTTAGAGAAGTTGATAAGCCCATCTAAAAGGAGGATTATGCTATCTTCATCACCGTCACAATTAGCAGTTATTACGTCTATAGTGGAAAAATTATTGAAGTAATTTATGCTATCAAACGTCTCGACTTCCAAACAATATGAGGGTGCTATCTCATTAGAGATTTGAATTTCAGCAATTGGATCAAAAATCAATCCTGAGTGTTCTTCAAGAGAATGAAAAGTTCCATTGCTGAGTTTTATTTTTCGTTCATTTATGAATCCTTTTTCAACTAACCTTTCGGCATTCTTACGTTTATCACTATGAATCAATTTTAATCTTTTTAATAACCACAAATCAGGTCCACGGATTGAAATTCGATAAACGATTGTTGCTTTAGGTAATTTACCAAGGGTCTTGTATCTTGCTAAAATTTTCTTTCCAAAATGTCCTATAGGAGATGGTTTGCGATTTCTATAAAAAATCCCTAGTGTATTTAGCAAGAGTCCTATATCTTTTAACAGATCTTGAGATGCTGAATAGAACAGAATTGAGGGATCTGTAGAGGGAATACTTCCATCTCCATCGATAAAAGCGGATAGAAACGCAAATTTGTATTCTTCTGGGAGAGAAAATACATATTTAGGAATGCGCTTTGTGAGAGCAGTTTTTCCTATTCTCCATGCATAAGCAAATAGATATGCATGTATCCGTCCTGTATGAACTAACTGTTGATTATCTTTCTTATAATATGGAGTGGATTCTAGGACTTCCTTGATAAGGTACTTTACATGTTTTCTTAAATTAGAATCTGGAACACTAAAATTCGTTTGGTAACAAGTACTTTCATCCCTGATATACCCTTCAGCTATGAGATAACCAAGTAATCTCATAAAATCAGTTGAATATGGTATGTAGGGTTTAACAGTGTGATCATCTCTGGCCATACCGAGCATTGCATCATCGGGGATATCGTCCCATTCAAACACACCCTCTTTTTGAAGAACCTCAAGATGACTGAGGGGAATCGACATAAACCAACCATAATCAAGCGGTTTTTTCAATGGTTTTTCTGGTAATAGCTTGAGTAGATGTTTTCTAACTTGAGGTTGTATTCGTTTGTAATGTTTGCTAAGATCACATAATTTATGATTTCGTGCATATAGAAGAATTTTTGTTTTGATCCATTCTTCTGCGTTTCGTAATCGTACATTATGCTTAAATTCCTGAAAATTATCATTAGATAGATTCATAGCTAATTCTTTCAGAATATTGATCCGTGAAGGTGGTTTTAAAATGGGCAAGGGAAGTTTTGTAATAATTGGGATATAATCTCCAGTTTTCAACTGTTTGGCATTCATTCTTGTCATTGTCTGACTAAACTGATTCCACACAAGTGCAATATGATCAGGGGTCATTTTTAGAATTCTGCCTGTCTCGGTCCTTATTTTAACCCAATGACTACTTTTTCCTTTAATCCAATGTTTAATGGGTTGAAAAATAGGCTCATTAGTAGTTTCATCAATACTTACAACATGCCATTTTGGGTAGAGATTGTCCACTGCCATCGTCCCAAAATCATCTACAATCTCCTTATTTGCGCCTTTAAGAATTGATTCTTCAATAATTTCGCTAATAGGCGCTAGAATAAGCTGATTTTTCTCCATATCCCATATGGGCATCTCTTCTGTTCCAAACAGGCAATTGCGCCTTTTAGCAGCATGAAAATAATGATGTGCGTAGCACACATATGCATTAGTAAATCCAATAATGCGAGCAATGACACCCGCAGATGTATGAGGTGCTAATCCGATAGCAAGGTGTCCTATCAATTGTTCCTTCTTGATTATATTGTAAAAAGGAGGTAGTTCATATACTTTGACGAGTAAATCATCAATAAATTTAGCAACATTAACGAGATAATCGCCACATTCGTCATGTATGACAATATCTTGTACCTTTAACTCAAGAATTTGATCATCGTCAATGAGCGGATTACCCATATAATCGTGAGTATAACCAAGATCTTTTAGAGTTTCAATCGATGTTTTAATCTCGTTTGGTTTAAAATGACTTAAGGGCGCATCAGTTGCATCAAATCGTGTTGTTCCATCCTTATACACATATAATCCGTATTTAGAGCGAAGAATGCCTTTTTCAAGTATTTCAGGTTGTTTGAATTTGCTTGTTAAGCCTTTAACTCCCTTTACTTTTTCTATGTTTCTAATTCCAGTTTTTAGCAAGGCTTCATCGAGAAGTCGTTGAAGAGAAACCGTTTGTGTTTCAAATCCTCGAATAGGCGTTTTACAATTAGGACAGATATTTTTTTGACTCTCTGTGTGGCATTTAGGGCATTTAAGTGCAGTAGTAGTTTGATGCCCACATCTTGGACATAAGTTCATAAATGATGTATAGTGACAGGATGAACATTCTTTACGAACGATCTCAAGAGAAACATCTCCTTTTTTTGCTATTTCAACGATATTTCTATTATGACCTACATTAAATCCAATTGGAAAAAGTACATGGACAGGAGGAGATGTAGCACGTGCTTTTGATTTTTCAGGGCGTCCTAGGCGTCCTCCAATGAATATGGGTGCTTTGGCTCTTACTTCGATGTCAGAAAAGGTATTGATTATGAAGAGTACATCCCTTGCCATAGGAGTCGTTTGAAATTTGGAACGGATCTTCTCTAATGTAATATCTTTTTTGATGCCAAGGCAATATGCCAATGTTGGGGCATGATGAGATATTACGATCTTCTCCTGCTCCACACTGTGGGGCACGCAAAGTTTTTCAAGAATATTCTTCGAAGAAAAATTTGTATTAGCTACACGTATTTCAGTACAAAATTCACCATTATATTTCATCTTTGCTTGCATTAGCCATTCTAAAAGGTTATTAAGTTCTTCAGGAAGTATATCATGCCATAGATAGGTATATCTTGGATGTAACGGTATTTTAAGTAATTGAGCTAGTTTAAGTGCCTCAATTGGCTTCGGATAGATAATGAAAGGATTTCCAATATATTGATTTAGATCTTCAGGAGAAATACTGAGACGTACACAAAGATCTTTCTTCGTAAGGGATGATTTCATTAAGGCGTTCTTTAATTCCAGAACCCACCATTCTTCACAATACCCTGAATTAATGAGAGGATGATTATTCTCTAAGAATTCACCATACGCAATGAGCATATCCCCAAGATAGAGGATTTTTTCTGTGTCATGGATATGTGAACGTGCTTCTTCGATATTATTGAATGAACACACCGAACCATTTTTGAGTTTCACTGTTGGTCCTTCTACACTATCTACTGGAACTACGATCGCACCCTTTCCTGGTCTTTCAGTAACCACATGAGTTCCTGTAGCGAGAAATTCGTCTAAGATTTCCATTGTTGCAGGATGTATTCCAACAGCAGCAAGTCCTGTATTTCGTGCTCTTCCATATCTTGGACGGAATCCACCGGGTCGAGAGGGATGTGCAAATACTGGACGACCTGCAATTACATCTGCAAGGTATTTATCGCTTGTCATCCGTTTTGAATCCCTTGTATCAGTTTCCTTTTTGGATTTTAACTCTTTTAGATTCTTTAACCATTCCCATCCCTCTAGTCCTATCTTTCTAACTATTTTTGGGAGTTTATGAGCTTTGCCTAAAATACCATCATTAAGTACAAGCATAGCTCCTCCGCGGACACGATTTGTCTCAATAGAGGGGATATCGCGATAACCTGATACTTCTATTTTCTCAGTTGGCTCACCAGTAACTTCAACTGGAAGATGTTGTACTGCTTTTCGAATTTCCTCATCTATTGAAGGGTATTGTAGATGAACTGCACGTTTGTAAAGATCAACCTCTTCGATATATCGTTCGACTTCATCACTTGAAGGATTATATCTATCAAGATGCAATAATCGACGCACAAAATCCCCTACTAGTACGGTCAACGCTGTTTCTGTTCCACCAGCAGCTCTTATTGGTCCAGAAAAATAGATGCTTAAATAACGTTTTGAATCTGTTGCTACTTTGATTTTGACTTTTGCAATGCCTTCTAATGGGGCAGCCGTGATTCCACTAGAAAGGATGGCTAGGGCAGTCCGGATTGCTTGTTCGGCACCTTCTTCATCGCTCATTTCTCCAAATTTCTTATAGACAATATCTTTTGCTATTTGAAAAGCTACTTCTTCGCGTTCGAGTTTCTCTTGAAGTTGGCGAATAGCCTGCGCAACACCCTTTGGCCCAACCAATCCTTCAACTCGCGCTGCGAGATCATTTGCTAAGGCTATTTCAGGAAGTGGGGAGGGATCTAAGTTCTTCTCTCTTGCCTTTTTTGCTAGTTCATATGACTTTTCTACGATTTCTTCAATATTTTTGAAATATTCAATGTTTAATGGATCAATCATTGATCATACCCTGTCCTTGTTTTACACATCTCAACATCCAAATGAAATGATGAACATTTCATAACAAAGTGAGTTAAAGCATGAAAATAAGTAAAATCTTTCTATAAAATGTATTTTCCTAAGAGATATATAAACTTAGCGTCGTGTAAATCCCTCTCATTAAGAAAAATTCGACAAAATCCTTTAAAAGAATTCTATAAACACTATGGTGGAATTTTTTTGTTATTCTCTTCATCTTTAAGAATTAATAAGAGAATACAATTTTGTACAAAACTTGTACTGAGGAAAACATTATAAAGTCTGGTTATTAAAAAATGAGGATGAGTTTTTATGTCACGCAGAACTAAGAAATCTAAAAAGAAAAGAGATGCACCAATGCCTTCAGCGAGTGCTGGACTAATAAGATTCTACCAAGATGACGCTCCAGGAATTAAAGTTGGCCCTGGAACAGTTATAATTTTGGTCATTGTCTTCATAATTGCAGTAACTATAGCACAGTTGACGCAAGAGGGTATCATACCATTTGGCTAAGTTTGACACTCTCCAAGACTGAAAATCGAGAGAAAATTTAACGCAATGTAAGAAGACTGAAGAAAACTTCAGCCTACTGCCTGTTTCTCTGTCAATAGAATTATTCGCAACGAGAATGAAGATTTTCCTTAATTTATCATTTTCTCTTAATGATTTCTTTTGCTTTACTAATTTTAGGTTGAAACTCTAAAGATATCAAAAAATAGTGAAAAAGTAATGAGTCTTTATGAAATTTTAGCCTTTTTGTCTTTACTACTTCATGCTGAATCTTTAGATGTCTCCTTAGTCTCCTGTAGGAGGTTCTTCTGGTGGGGATTCAGATTCTTCTATTGGGGATTCAGGTTCTTCTGGTAGGGGTTCAGGTTCTTCTATTGGGGATTCAGATTCTTCCATTGGGGATTCAGGTTCTTCTGGTGGGGATTCAGATTCTTCTATTGGGGATTCAGGTTCTTCTGGTAGGGGTTCAGGTTCTTCTGGTGATGGTCTCGCAGGCTTCGATGCTTCTTCTCCAGATTTCCATCTATGTGTACAGTTCTTACAAACGAGCGTTTTCTCATAGATTGGGTCGTGAAGCAAATATCCAATAATCTTACTTCGGTCAATTTCTTCTTTAATACTAGTGCTTCCACAGTTAGGGCATTTTCGCATTATCTTCACCCTTTTTCTTTTTATAGAGATTTTCATCTAGTTTGTTAAAATACAATAGATTTTGACTTTTTTCAAAAAAATTTCTTTTTGTTTCTGTACTCAAATAGAGGTATCCGTCCAAATACCTTTATTAAACGCCTTTATGAACGCCTCTACAATTGTTGTAGAAAGTGATCTTACAAAAATGTTATGGTTAAAAAATTCTCCTTCTTCAATTGAAGAATTAAACGTGCTTAAAATCAATTTTAACATATCTTAATGAAAAGAGGTTTGTTGTCGCCAAAATTGATTAAGTTGATCTTTACTCATTACTTTAACCTGATTAATTCGTTTAATTGTTATGGGATTGTTAAACTTACATAATTACTACAAAGATTTTAAATTCTTTAACCATAACAACATTCTTCAACACACTTAGAGGTGAATTTTTGCGACTAAAAGAATTTCAGCAATTAATGAAACAATTATATTTTAAAAATGACTATGAACGTGGTGTTCTTAAGACTACTCTTTGGCTTTTTGAAGAAATAGGTGAATTGGCGAGTGCAATTGTAAAAGATAAAAGTTTTGAAGAACTTGAAGAAGAGTTAGCAGATATAATCGCTTGGACAGCTTCATTAGCAAATATTCTGAATGTAGATCTTGCAACTGCAATAAACAAGAAATACCATTATTGCCTCAATTTATTAACCAATTTCGATGTAAGTGATGATTGGAATGTATAAACCCTTCTTACTTGCGCTAAAATGGTTATCTTTCGTACTAGATCATTTGAATGAATATATTATAATGAAAAACGGTTCTTGTGCTTCTTGCGGCACTTCTGCGTAATAGAGCAATTGAAATTCCTTAGGAGCATTAGATGGATCAATCAACCAATCATAAGCTTGTCTTATTTCAGGTGTATCTTCTAGAATAACGTAGGAAACATCCCAATCTCTCATAAACTCTATTTGATTTCTTTCCTCCAGAGCGAATTGAAGAAACACTCCTTTTCGTTCACAGAGATAGAAGGCTCTGTGAGGGTTTCTTGATATAATGATGGCATCGGGCGGTGTACTATCTCGTATCCATTGATATGCATTTATTGTTTCTTCTTGAATTACGCTTAATGGATTCGTCCTATCTTTTTCAACATGTAAAACTGCACGAATAGTATCCGGCATGATAAAGCCTAAAACAATAATAGTGGAAATCATAATTGCCATATTCTTTTTATTGAACTTAAGAAAATATGAATTTTTAGTTCTAAGAAACGTATTAGTCCAGTCTGCTATTTTAACAAACGATATTGCACAGAATGGGAGCAATATTGGACTAATGGGTAAAATATACCTAATTTGCTTCCAATACCACCAACTGAAGAAGATCATATTAAGAGCTACAAACAAAAGAAGGATAATTACTTCTTTCCGCCTTCTTTTCATACCAAGAAAAATACCAAGTCCTAAAAAGAAAAAGCCTAAAATAAGGCGTATGCTTAATTGCGGGATGATTTCAAATAATAATATTGATGGTGTTTCAAGTAAATAGAATACTATACCTGTACTGATTCTTGCTGAAATATAGCCAATATCTGTACCACTGACAGCGCTTCCTCTCCAATCATGAGGATTATAATAAAATAATTCCTGTTGATAAGATGCTAAGAAAGTTCCAGTTAGGAAATATTCATAGATTAAGAGCGCGAAGAAAGAGAGAGCACCAATATATAAGAAAACGTTTAATAATATACGTTCTTTCCAATTTGCTCCTGTTAAAAGAATGTATATGAAAAGTAAGGGAACTATCAGAAAACCTACGACTCTAACAACAATAAGTGTAATTGAAATAAGCATTGCAATGAAAAGAAATTTAGATTTCTTTGTTTCTGTCCATAAAATAGTGATATAGATAAGCAAAACCAGAAGAAAACTTAAGATGATCTCTGGCTGAATTATGTGAGAAAAAACAAATAAATGGTTTTGAAATGAAACGAATATGCTACTAATAAGCCCTATACGCTTTCCAAAGAGTAATTTTGTGACAGAATAAGTAATTATAATCAGACCTGTGCTTGCGAGTATTGGAATGGTTTTTACTAATAATATACTTTCAATACCTAACATGTGAAAGAGTAAAGCGATCACAATAGGTAAGCCTGGTGAATATTGAATAATGCTTTCTGGTGGATTACCAGGGATAGCGAGATCTGTAAAACCTAATCCTGACGCGAAAGCTCTTGCATTAATAACCCAGTGTGCTTCATCATAAAAACTTGGTCCTTCAAAAACATAAGGGTGTAAACATAGGAGCCTAAGAATAAAAGAGAAAATGATAACAAGATAGAACCATTGTTCATAACTCATTCGTTTCAAAAATTCAGCAAAGTTAACCATAGATGACACCAAAACTTAGCAGTTTTCAAGAAACCATTATTCAGATAAAAGTCTTCTGCATTCCTCCATGCAATTCAACAGATATGATCTTTTGTTTATATTAAAACTCAATGAAAAACTGCTTTGTAGGAAAAGATAAAAATAAAGTAAAGGTTACCTGCCCTTTACAAAGACTTTCGTTGGCATTGAATGTCGAATATAGAGGAATGAGTGAATTTTTAATTTCGAGAAAAAATATTGGAGTAAATCTTTGTGAAAAAAAGAATAGTTCGAAGTACATTAGCAATTTTCTTAAGTTCAGGGATTGCACGATTCATTGGTTTTATATCATACATAATTTTGGCGAGACTATTATTTCCTTCGGATTTTGGAGTCCTGGCGCTTGCTTGGCTATTTGTAAACATTTTCACAACCCTATTCTTAGGGTTTAGAACTAGTATTATTCAGTCAAATGAAGATAACTCAATGCTTTTTAATATAATATTCGTCTTAGAACCAATCCTTGCAGGAATTTCGATTATTTTTATTTATTTTCTAGCATCTCCTATTGGCACATTCTTCAATTCAACACTTCTAACAAAAATATTACCCTTACTCTCTTTAGTGCTTCTTATTACGTCCTTTGATGCCGTTCCATCTTTAAAATTAGAGAAAGAACTTCTTTTTGAGAAAAGAGTAGTACCTGCAATAATTCGCGAAATATTATTTCCATTAGTAGCCATTCCATTAGCTTTGTTAGGATATGGGGTTTTGAGTCTTGTTTATGGTGTTCTGGTAGGAAGTGTTGCTAGCCTTGTTTGTGTATGGATTCTTGCACCCTGGGTACCAAAGTTACAATTTTCTGGACAAATCGTTAGAAATGTGATAAACAAAGGTTTACGATATGCTTTGGTTGGTTATCTACTTTTCTTGTTAATTAATGTAGATAAAGGGGTTATCGGAAAATTTGCTGGTTCTGAAATGCTCGGATTTTATTCAATTGCCTTCCTTTTAGCTAGTATTCCAGTCGATGGTATAGCTGAAGTAATGGGAAAAGTATCCTTACCAGCCTTATCACAATCAATAAGTCAGGAAAATAAACTGCGATCAATATATGAAAGGTTTTTACAACTCATTGTATTATTTGTACTTCCCTTTGTCGTAATAGTCATTCCTTTAGCCTGGGAAATAACATTTTATTTTTACACAGAAAAATGGTTACCGATGGTAAGATTATTGCAAATACTGTCGATTTATGGTCTATTTCGTGCGATATCTGTTTCATACAGAGATTTATTAAATGCAATGGGACGTCCAGAACTTCTAATAAAACTTAATCTGATTCAACTCGCAATACTTGGTGGTTTAAGCATACCAGTGATTTTGAATTTTGGTGTAATAGGTTTAAGTGTTCTTTGGACTCTAACTACTGGCGCAGTTGCTATTTATCTCTCATACCATGTAAAGAAACTCCTAAAGCTTAATTTGAGTCATATCTATTCTTCTTGCATTGTAGCAGCAGTTATCACAATGATTCTTGTAGTATTTTTGAAGGAAATAGGGTTTATTAAAAATCTATTCACCCTAATTTTTGTTATTTTTATCGGGGGCTTTGTGAATGGACTTATTATAATAATTCAGAGACCAGAGTTACCAAGACAATACAAATCATTTCTTAGTTCAGTTTGGGAGTAGATAATTCAGGCCTAATGGACAAGGCTAGATACGATACCTGGGATTAGTCATCTCCACTTTAATCAAATGAATCGTGCCTATTCTCTATGAACGCCTAATCAATTTAGCTATAAAGAACCCGTCAGTATCATTAACATGAGGAAATAACCTTTGACAGAGATTTAAACCTCGAAAACCAAGTATTCCAAGAAAAGGTGTTGCTTTTGTAAGTCTAAAATCTGGATTCAATTTAAGGAAACGTTCTATTATCATTTCATTTTCTTCAAGAGTAAGTGAACAAGTAGAATAAACTAAGATTCCCTTTGAGCGCACTAGGCTTGCCGCACGTTCTAGTAATGACCATTGAATTTGATTTAGCCATTTAATAAGTCTTCTGTTAACAGACCATTTTCTACTAGGACGTGACCAAAATGCACCTGTACTACTACAGGGGGCATCTATTAGCACTTTATCAAACTGTTTTTTGAAGACAAATGAAACTGATCGAGAATCAATAAGTAGTGGCTGAATAATCTCGATAGACTGCCTTCGAGATGTTTCTAAAAGTTCATACATGCGCTTGCTAGAACTATCAAGTGCAATGATTTCCCCTTTATTTTTCATAAACTGTCCAATGTGGGTAGTTTTTCCTCCAGGTGCAGCACACATATCAAGAACAACATCATTTTCTTTAGGATTAAGGATATGAGTGACGAGTGCTGAAGCTTTGTTCTGGATGTAAAAGAAGCCATTTTTATAATAGGGACTATGAATCAGAGGTTTTTTCGTCTTTTGAATATGAAGCACATCAAACAATTCGGGATCTATAGTAACAACAGTCTTTTCTTTCAATAATTTTCTCTGGAGTTTATCAGGATCAATTTTCAAGGTATTTACACGTAAATATCGAGGAGGTTGTGAATTATTTTTTCTCATTAATTTTAATGCTTCAGAACGTCCTATAAGTCGAAACAAATACCTTACAAACCATGTTGGATGAAATAGTTGAAGTCCAATTTTTTCGAATTCAGACAATCTCGTGAAGTAAGAAGTTATGTCTTTTCTTTCGATTTCATATAGAATTGCTTTAACGAATCCTGCATCTTTTCTTCCAAATTCTTTGGCAATAAGTCCAATTGAAACAGTAAAGAACTGTGTTGGTTGAATCGATAAGAGTTTCAATAGATACACTGATAATCGTAGTATAGATCGAATGTATGGATGAAGTTGAGAAATAGAAGTGCCTTCTAGCGAGATATTTATGACCCAATCTATGTAATTAAGACGACGAATTGTTTCAATGACTAAAGCATGGACCTTACTTCTTAGTTTCCTATTAGTGATACCATATCTAGAAAATATTTTCTTAAGTGCTAATCTTGCTGATAATCCGTTTTCAATTTCCGTTAATGTAAGGCTGGCGAGATTGAAATATGACTCCAGAGAGATCACCAAAATATGAATTCCCTTTATATCTCTCTGTAAGAACTATCGTACTGAAAAATATTTTCATTGCTACGCACTAATAACAATAAAACCAAAAATAAGAGGCTTACTAGCACTTTTTCTATTCAATGTACTAACTGAAATTCACTTACAACAAAAAATTTTAACATTTCAGTGATTAACTGACAATTAGTTGTGTTCGTGGATGATGACGGCGTAATCCATGTGTTCGTCTCCGGCAAATCGTGCCGTATACTGGCATGAGGGGCAGAGAACTTTCCGGTCTTCGTAGCACAACTCGGTGGGTTGCTGGCAGACGGGGCAGGTTTTCAGTTGCTGTTTGGTAAGTTTGCGGTAGGAGGGGAGCGCGTAGTTGCCGTGTTCACAGACTGCTTGGAAGAAGATATCGACTTTTTCCGGGTCGGTGTCGTTGGTGAGCGCCGCTGGGGAGATCAAGACCGGTAGATGTGCTTGAACACTTGCTTCAGCGATTTTTTTGACCTTTTGATAGATTTCTTCTTTGCTGGCGTCCCGCATGAAGTAGGGTAGGATGGTGGCGGTGTAGGGTTGGTCGTATTCCTTGCACAGCCGGATCATAGCCTGGTGATCGCATTCCAGATCACCGTTGGCGTTGATAGGAAAGGTGATGGCAGCGGGTAGAGAGATGGTGGGCAGGTATTGTTTATCGCTGACGGCATAGTCGAACAGTATTCTCCAGCGTTCCACGCTGTCAGGGTAATAGGTGATGCCCAGTGGGTGGTAGCGCTTCACGCTCTTATACATCTCATAGATATGGGGGTAGACGTATGTCAGGAACTCATCGATGTCCAGGCTGGGTGGACTGGCGTAGAGTTCCCAGAAGACACAGCCAGTGGGATCGATGCCGTATTCCTTATAGCGTTGGAGGGTGGTCAATACCAACTCGGAGTAGGTTTTCATTTCGTCCACGAAAAAGGTGGGGTAACTGCCTAAACTCTGGCAGTAGTCCTCGATTTGGCGTTTTTCACGTTCGCTGTCGGCCTGCATATAGCGCTGATAACATTTAAGATCTTCCAGGAGTAATTCAGTGGATCGTAGGAAACACCCCAATGTAAATGTGGAGGTGATGAAAGGACTGACCATGATGGCAGGCAGTTCCTCTTGGACCTTGCAGAACACCTGGAGTGAGGTTTCGAAGTAGCCTTCGATTTCTGGTGGATGGATGTTATCCAGGTCGTCTGCGATTTTGATGATGTTGTCGGTGTTGGTGGGATAGTTCCATTCCGTGAACTGGAAGGGTACTCCCATTTCGTAAAGGCCGGAACCCAGTAATGGTCCCCCCCAGTAGAGCATGGTAAGGCTATCAACGGGGTAGCGTTCGTAAAGTTTTTTGGTGAGTTC
>Ga0209427_10002771_pt1 | contig 20583 bp, 18 predicted proteins | sample DeeMarSWOR136_30_FD_187465 | JGI IMG/M metagenome (GOLD analysis project Ga0209427, IMG submission 187465) | Marine sediment microbial communities from White Oak River estuary, North Carolina - WOR-1-36_30 (SPAdes) (version 2) | ecosystem: Environmental > Aquatic > Marine > Intertidal zone >...
CGCCGAGGCAGCCGAGCCGACAAAATATGCCATCAAGGCGGGCAAGATATTGACCGTCACCAAAGGGGTAGTTGATCATGGCGTCATACTCATTGAGGACGGTGTATTTAAAGTCGTTGCGAGAGCGGCCGAAGTGGACATCCCCGAAGGATACAAGATAATTGAAGCATCGGATAAATGGGTCATGCCCGGTATGGTCGAAATACACTCTCACCTTGCCGGCGAAGGCGGCCTTAATGACATGGTTGTTCCGACGAATCCCGGCCTGCGAATTGCCGATGTCATCGACCCGGAAGACCGGAATATTGCACAGGCTGTTGCAAGCGGGGTAACGACTGTCCACACAATCCCTGGTAGCGGAACAAATTTTGCCGGTTTCGGTGTACTGTATAAACTGCAAGGCAAAACGGTGGATGAAATGCTCATTCGCGAGCTTGGCTCGATGAAAATCGCACAGGCTTACAATCCGGAAAGAGGGGGCGGTGACCTGGGGCTGTCCAGAATGGGAATGTCCTGGATACTCAGGGACATCCTTAATAAAGGGAAAGCTTATACACAGATCCATCAGGCTTATGAGAAGGGTGAGATTAAAGACGAACCCGGAGAAAGATTAGAGTATGAAAACATGAGGCAGGTCGTCGAAAGGGCCATCCCGACATTGGTTCATACGGCGTCGGCACGGGACGTTATGGCGACGGCGCGTATCTTCCACGATGAGTATCAGCTCAAAACCATCGTCTCCCACGCGACCTTCCACGGCTATAAGGTCGCGAAGGAAATGGCCCGGCGTGATGTGCATGTAAACGTTGGCCCGAGGCAGTATGATTTCCCCTTTTCACTGGACAACAAGTTTTATGGCCTGGCCGCGGAATATAAAGCCGCCGGTGTTAAAAATCTCTCGATTAATACGGACGCTCCCGTCCTGCCGCAGGAAGATTTGTTCTTTCAGGGCTCGATGGCCATACACTTCGGTCTGGATGAAAAGACGGCCCTGGAAAGTGTCACCATCAACTCGGCCAGGGCAATTGGAATTGATAACCGCGTCGGAAGCATTGAAGCAGGCAAAGATGCCGACCTTATTATCAAGGCCGGCAGTCTTTTCGATGTGACGATCCCGGTAGATATGGTCTTTGTCAACGGCAAAATTGCATACAGCAAGGTACAATGAGGAACGCAATCTTAACATATTCTGTTGTTGTGCTGATATTCGTTGGCTCTATATATGCCGAAGACAAGGTAGCTCCTACGAAGTATGCCATCAAGGCCGGTAAAATCCTGACGATGGTGCAGGCTGATAAATCCTCCTCCGATACGGTTGTTATAAACAACGGGATCATTCTTGTTAGCGGCGGTAAAATCGAGGTCCTTGGATCGCAGTCAAATGTCGAGATACCTAAAGGGTATAAGATAATTGATGCATCCGACAAATGGGTAACGCCGGGTATCGTCGAGGCGCATACCCATATCGGGACCGAAGGTGGCTTCAACGATATGGTGACACCTATCAATCCCGAGCTGAAGATTTCGGAGTGTGTGAATCCTGAGGATATTTCCATCGAAAAAGCCGTTACCGGCGGCGTGACAACAGTCCACACGATGCCGGGAAGCGGAACTAACCTGGCAGGTTTTAGTGTAATTATCAAGCTGGACAAATCAGAGCCTGAAAAGATGATACTACGCGAACTTGGCGCGATGAAAATCGCACAGGCCTTCAATCCTGAACGGCGGGGCGGTGACCTGGGAGCTACTCGCATGGGTATGTCATGGTCTTTGAGGAATATCCTGAAACAGGCAAAGTATTATACAGAGGCCTGGCAGGCGTATGAACAAGGTAAAAGCAAAAGGAAACCTGAGTTCAGGCCCGAACTGGAGAAGATGCGAAAGGTATTTAACGGCGAAATTCCCACCATTAACCATACCTACTCACCTTGGGGTGTCATGCAGACGATGCGAATGTTCTATGACGAAAACAACTTAAATGTCATCCCGACGCATACCGCTTACGGCGGTTTTCTCGTCGGCGCCGAGGCGGCAAAACGCGATGGCGTCTCGATAAATATCGGCCCCCGCGTGGTTGAATTCTCCCGGCCGAACTATGACGGTCGGTTCCATGCCATGGGCGCCGAATACAGCAAAGCCGGGGTGAAAAATTTGTCGATTAATACGGATGCCGTAGGATGGAGCTCGTGGATAGCGCCTCAGGAGGAATTATCGTTCCAGGCGGCTATGTCTGCACATCTCGGGCTTGATGACCTAAAGGCATTAAAGGCCATCACGATTAATTCGGCCCGTGCACTTGACATAGACGACCGTGTCGGCTCTCTGGAAGTCGGTAAAGATGCCGATATCGTTATTAAAAAGGGTAGCCTGCTGGATCACACAGCACCTGTTGACCTGGTTCTTATAAATGGCAAGATCGTTTATCAGCGCAAGGGTGTCGACCTTCTCGTAAAAGACAAAGCAGATTCTTCCGAAAAAGGGTAATCAAGATGGCAAATATTTACAGGTATATCCTGCTTGGTATATTTATTTTCGGGCTTTCTATTCCGGCCGTCGCTGAAGATGTAACTGTTATCAGGGCCGACCGCGTGGATACGGTGACATCCGGCCTGATTGAAAACGGCATTATCGTTATTAAAGACGGCAGAATAGCGGCCATCGGAAGTGATGTAGAGATTCCAGAAGACGCCGACATAGTTGATGTCAGTGACAAGACAGTTTTCCCCGGTCTTGTGAATCCTTCATCGGGGATTGGATTATCGTCACCCGGCGGCGGTCCTTTTTCGAGGGCGCACTTGAGCGTTGTTGACGAATTGTACCCGCACCAGGATGTATACAAGCGCGTTCTTCGGGCCGGTTTTACAACCTTCGGTCTTGTCCCCGGAAGTGTCGGTACCGGTATTGCTGGCCAGGGGGCAGTTATACGGCCTGTCGGAGATAAACCCGGGGAGATGATAGTCATCAAATCCGGACTTCTGCTGATTAATTTCCAGGCAAACGACAGAACAAAAAAGGGTATTAAGTCCGCCCTGGATTCTGTAAAAGATAAGATGAATTCCACCGACCCGAAGGTTCAGCCTCTTGCAAATGCATTACAGGGAAAGATCCCGACGTTCATAACTTGCGGCGGGCCGGGTAATATCCTGCACTTATTAAAATTGCTCGAACCGTATAAGCAGATGAAAGTGGTCCTTAGTGCCGATTCCGAGCTATATCGGGTGGCGGACAAGCTGGCCGGGAAAAAGATACCTGTTATCCTGCCGGCCCGGATTGACTTCGAGCCTTTTACACGAAATCGCATCAATGTGCCCAAAATGCTCGTGGATGCCGGGGTCAAAATCGCACTCCGGCCGAAAAGTGACGGCATCCAGGCGCACGAAGAATTCCTGCGGGATGTGGCCGAACTGGTAAAGGCCGGTCTGGACGGGGAAGTTGCCAAAAAAGCCATTACCATTAATCCCGCTCAGATGCTGGCTGTTGACTATCGCATCGGAAGCCTGGCGATCGGCAAGGATGCAAATCTGCTGGTTACAAGTGGTGACATCCTGGACATAGATACAAAGATTCACATGGTCATGATCGAAGGCAAAGTAGTACACAAAGCTCCATAGGGAGAAAACATAATGCATAAAAATCTGCAAAAAAGCACAACACATATAAATCTTCTGGTTTTTATGATCTTAGTCACGTTGTGCCCTGCCAGCCCTTTATTTGCAGACCAGAGGGTGACAGTGATTAAGGGAGGCGAGCTGTACACAATCACCAGCGGGATTATCAAAAACGGAACAATCATCATCGAAGATGGTAAGATATCGCGTATCGGACAGAACATCGAAACACCCAAAGATGCTAAAGTCATCAACGCTGGCGGCAAAGTTGTCATGCCGGGCCTGATTGCAGCAACTGCTCAAGTAGGAATGGCCGGCTCTGATAACCAAATTGCCGAATCTCTCGATCCGTTCCATTACAGTGTCTCTTTTGCTCTTGCATCCGGCATAACTTCTATCTACATATCAAGAGGCGGAAGCTCTACCGCCGTCATAAAACCGACTTATGGCGATTTGGATAATATGCTTCTGAAAGAATCGGTTTCGCAAAACATTTCCTTTAGGAGCTGGATGGATAAAACCAACCTCCGGCAAAATCTTGGAAAAGCACGGGAGTACCTGCAAAAGCTCGACGAATATACGAGGACCAATAACCAGAAGAAACTACAGGATCTTAAAAAACCTTCAGGACTTGACACGTACATTCGTTTGCTGAAGAAGGAGATTTCCGCGCGGTTGCAGGCGACGACTACGGCCGAATTGCTCGGTATAGTGGAGCTGATTGATGAGTTCGATATCAGGGTCATTATTGAGGATGCGGTTGAGGCATGGGTTGTCGCAGAGGAAATTGCCAAACACGACATTCGTCTGGTTATCACACCGCGTGATAAGCGTCGTCCGAATGAACTCATATCGGCACCGTCCGGCTCGACTCTTGAGAATGCAGCCATCCTGAAAAAAGCCGGCGTTAAATTCGCTATTGTACCAACCAGCCCATCCTTTGCTACATGGGGTGTTGCCGGGCGGGACTTGATGGCTTTGCCGATGGAAGCGGCTTTTGCAGTAAGCGGCGGCCTCGACGAGCAGACCGCCCTCGAAGCAATTACTATAAATGCCGCCGATATTATTGGCGTTGCCGACCGCGTCGGCAGCCTACAGGCAGGAAAGGATGCCGATATTCTCATCCTGGACGGCCACCCCTTTCATCACAAGACCTTCGTTGAAACGACACTTGTCAACGGCAAGGTCCTGTATGAGAAAAGCAAGTCACCTTATTTTTCTCATATCACTCATAAAGACTAAGATCAATTCCAGATATACATTTCCATTGTATATTGCATAGTTACTTATAAAATCTTATGATAAACATGCCTTTATGCTTCATTTTAATCAATCAGTTGCATCGTGGATTAATTCGAAATATAATTCGTGTTGTATGAATGGCCTTGAAAGGAAACATTCTTAAATGAGACTTTTGAATTTACTTTTAACAATAACTTGCGTCATATTATTTGCATCAGGTTGTGGTGCCGGACAACAATCCACCCGCGCGCTCTACGAAGCTGTTCTGCCGGACAGTCCCCATGATAAACAGGTGGCCTCAGTTGAAATAGCTCTGGGCCCATCCTCCGACAAGGCGGAGTGCAACTGGTACCGGCTTACGGGGACAAAGGTCAACAAAGAATCGTTTACTATTTGGCTCCTTACCGATACCAATCCCTTCTTCGCTTCGCCGAATAATATTACCTTTTATCGCTATATTCTGCAGGAACCGAACGAGTTGCCTCTGGAGTATATCGACCAGCGGACAGGTAAAGCGCTGTTACCTTTATTTCATTTTGTAGAAGAGCTTTTACCCCGTGCTGAAGACGGCAATCAAAACTTGTTGTTTGAGAAAGGCACATATTTGGGCCATCCTCTCATCCGCAAAAAAATGCTCAAACCGACCACTATCGAAATTCCTTCAGGGATTACACAGCTCCGACTTCGAAGTGATCTCATCATCGGCACGAGTCGAAATTTTCGGGATGACGGTAAGGGCCGCAAAAGCAGGAAAGACAATTACAATTATGTACCCTTTACAAGGGAAAACTACGACCAGATGATTGCCGCCGGCATTAATTATTTTACGGCTAAGGGTGAACAAGTTGACTGGATATGTCGACGCCCGGTTTTCTATGATGGCTACAGCCCGGGTATCGCCTTTCCTGAAGAGCTCTATCGTCCCAATTTCCTCGGCCTGCAAATGTTCATCGATGAGCCGGCGTGCCGCCTGGCGGGCAAATACCCGCCTGGTGCATCTCTTGCCAAAGCCGTCGAGATGATACACGAACACATCCGCGAAAGATTAAATAATACCGGTTATCGTAATGTCCTCGCTCAGAATGGGATTAATCTTGGGTCGTTAAAACTAACGGAGCCGGCTATCCCTATATGGGAAACATACGTCGGCACAAGCTATTATCAGATGGAGGCCAATCCTGTCGGTCTTGTGCAGGAATGCCGATGGCGCATCGATCCCAATGCCGACACCCAGCAGATTCTGATGCTGCAGCGAATCAACGAGGAGTTTGATGTGGATATACCTATCACTGCCCGGACTTTGTTTATGTGGTCTTATGCACAGATGCGCGGACCGGCACGCGCCCTTAACACCAAATGGGGTATGAGTATCTATGGGCAGGCCGAGCCGCATTTGCGTTTTCCCTCGATGAAGCTGGCCTATGACCTGGGTGCTGAGTATGTATGGTTCTGGACATCCGATCATGACCATCATGTCCCCTATACGGAGCAGCTTGCTCTTGCGCGGCAAATGAGCGACTATGCCGGAAGCCATCCCCGGCCTGATTTGGACAAGCTGCGCAAAGCGGCCACAACCGCCATTGTTCTTCCCTATGGCTACACTCTGCCAACGAGCTGGCAGCTATTCACATGGGGAACGCATATTTACTCTCTCAGCCGTAAGAATCGCTTCGGCCTGACATACAAAGAGGTCCTTAAGCCGGCAATCAAGGAAATCGAACACTGCCTGAAGAATAACATTTCATATGATGTCGTACCCGCAGGAAAGGCCTTTGACCCGACCGGCTATGAGAAGGTCATATGGATTAAGGAAGAAGGGCAGTGAGTTGTGTCTTTGCATTCCAGGCATTGGTTTGAACAACATCCGGATTTTCAAAAATCGATATCCGGCACCTCGCGGACGGATGGGTGTACGTTAAAGTAATCATGCAGCTCAAATCCGAACATGCCCGCGATGAGGCTGCTCGGGAAGGTTTCGCACTTATTGCGATAATCGCGAACGTTGCCGTTGAAGAAGCGGCGTGAAGCCTGAATCCGGTCCTCTGTATTGACCAGCTCCCGCTGAAGCTCCAGAAAATGCCGGTCGGCTTTTAGCTGGGGGTAGTTTTCCACGACCGCTAAAAGTTTTTTCAAAGCGTCAACCAGTTGGTTCTCGTTGGCGACCTGTTCATGCCGGGCACCTTGCCCGGCCATGCACCGCGCACGCAGTTCGGTTATACGCTCGAAAATCTCCTTCTCATGGGCGGCGTACCCTTTAACAGTGGCAACAAGATTCGGAATCAAGTCGTATCGCCGCTTCAGTTCCGTGTCGATATTGCTCCAGGCGTCGCGTATATGGTTTCGCAGGGCCACCAGTGTATTGTAGGTCAGGATAACGTAAAGGAAGGGCAGCAGGATGATAATTCCGATGAAAATCAGCACTACAGGCATAATCACCTCGCGTCGAAAAGGTATTCCGGCATCAGTGACCTGACCGTGATAAGCCGGTTCAGATTGGGCTCAATAAGCTCCGGTGACAGCCGGGATGGGAACGAAATCGCCAGCACATTTCCCTCAATCTCTATACTCAGGTCGCTGTTGGATAAGAGATATTCAATCATCCGGCCGTTGCAGACATCGTAGGCAAACTTTTTGTCGCGGGAACGAACAACGAATTTACGTGAAAATTCATGCGACTCGAAGTCAATGTCGTCATATCCGATAGCCTGCGCTATCTTTGAGAAAAAACCCTCTTTGTCAATAGTCAGCTCCGGGAAGGATTCCGGCAGTTGCAGAACAAAGAAGGAAAAGTAATGGTGGTGAGTTTGTTTGTTGGAACGGGTTTGGTAGTGATAATCGAACAGCGTAACGGTGTGGTCCCGGTAACTGCCGGACAAGATATTAAACGCGTAGCGGTTGGAGCCTTTACGGAGCTTATCCAGAAAGCGAAACTGCCTCGCCAGGTCCCAGTTCTTGTGGGGATTGAACCGCAGTCCCAGCCTTGCCGCAAGTGCAGACATGGCTTCGCGCCGTTTCCTGGCGCTGATAAAGCCCAGAATCCCCACAATGACAAAGATCGCAAAGAAGCCGGCGATAATCAAAAATTGCACTGTCTGTACCTCCAACATGTCCTTATCATATATAAATTTCTATTAGATTATGACATTCTCTACCATAAGACAGACCAAACACAGTAAGCCCCGTGTAATCCGGCCGGTTATGCAGCCGACGGTGATTATAATCCGTTCGGTTACAATCTGCAACATATCTCGGCCTATCTCATAACTTTTTAATGAATGATTCATCCGGCCGTCTCCCTCCCTCAATATAATCAAGAAATCTCCTTGGAAGAGTGAGAATCTATTTTTCTCGACTGTTTCCTGTGGTTATGGTATTTTGAAGGCTTGAATATTGTTTATTATTAAGGTACAAAGGGCTATAGAAAAGATGATAGCAATTTTGGCGGGATTTTTGTACAACACGGGATTAGATGGAAAGTGTTTTTGGACAGATTGGGACAAAATTTTGAAAATCTTCGCGTTTTTTTAATTATCTGCCTAAAAACGATAAACAGCTTTGAATAAATCGACTTGGTGTTATGTATATTAAGGTAGAAAAAGAGTAGAAACAGGCACTTGAATCCCGACCGGCCGATTGGGAATCGGGAACAAGTGAAAATCTAAGGAGAATTGTTATGGCCACAACATTATTAATTTATGGACTGATGGCTGTTATTCCCGGATTGCTATTGGTGTTCATGGCCATCTTTGGTGCTGATACTGATGTGGATGTGGATACAGACTTTGATATTGATGCGGATGTGGATGTCGATATAGAAGCGGGGGAGTTCGGAGGACCGGGAAGATTAAGCTTAAGGCTTATACTGTTCTTTTTGGTTGGTTTTGGTGTTGGAGGTTATGTGGCTGTACATTTTAAATGGCCTTTGCACCACATTTTATATGGTTTTATCGGAGGCTCTATTGCCTGGTTTCTCGGTTATCAATTGCTTAAACTTCTCTATAAACAACAATCGACAAGCCAGATCAGATTAATCTCATTTGTAGGCAAACAGGGCCGAGTGGTGGTTCCTATACCAAAAAATGGAGGCACCGGAGAGATAGAAGCAACCAATAAAGAGACCGGCCAGAGCACTTACTTTAATGCAAGGGCGGTTGATCCTAAAAAAGAATATAAGAGAGGTGAGTTTGTTGAAATAAAGTCTGTTGCCGGAAAAACAGCGGTTGTGGAGTGAAGAAAGGAAGTGTTGGGTCATATAAACGTTTCGTGGAATTTGACGTTAAACTGATAGGTATAGTTGCTGTATTAGTAAATATTAACTTAACAATTGAGGAGAATTATTATGGAAGGTTTAGGTTTGATAATTGTTATTGCTGTTGCAGTGGCGGCTTTGATTGCTATTGTCCTGATTTTTGTGAACAACTACAAAAAGGCGGAACCAAATGAGGCGCTGATTTTTACCGGGAGGAAAAATAAGGCACAAACCGCGGATGGAGCGGTTGTTGTCAAGGGATGGAGGGCTGTTGTCGGAGGTGCCAAGCTTAAGATTCCGGTCCTGGAAAAAATCAACAGAATCTCTCTTAAGACAATGAATCTTGCCGATGTGAGGGTTGAGAAGGCATATTCGAAGGAAGGTGTCCCTGTTACTATTGATGCGGTTGCAAATGTAAAGATTTCCGGTGAAGAAGGAATGCTCGACAGGGCGGTTGAAAGGTTCCTCGGGACAGAATCCAGCCAGGTTCAACAGATTATCAAAGAAACGCTGGAAGGCCAGCTGCGTGATATTATAGGTGTTCTGACTGTCGAAGAGCTTTACCAGAAGAGAGATATGTTTGTAAATAAAGTTCTTGAGCAGGCCGGCGAAGAACTGGCCAAGATTGGTGTCATAATTGACATCATCAACATTCAGGATATTCGTGACGAGAGAGGATATCTCGAGGCCCTTGGCATAAAAAGAACTGCTGAAGTCAAGAGGGATGCCGCAATTGGACAGGCGGAGGCCGACAGAGACGCAATGCAAAAGTCTGAAACTGCCCGAAGAGAAGGGGAAGTTGTAAGGGCCGACCAGGAAAAACAGATTGCAGAAGCGGAGAAAACCAGAGATGTAGCCAAACAGCAGTACGTTGGTGAAACTCTTGCAGCTACCAAAAAAGCTCAACAGCAGGGACCTCTTGCCGAAGCACAAGCAAGACAGGAAGTCGTTGTTGAAGAGCAAAAAGTGCTGGAAGAAGAGCAAAAGGCAAGGGAAAAGGTTGAGGCGGCAAGGGCACAGGCGGAAGAGCAGAAATATAAGGCCGTGGTGGTAGTTCCTGCCAATGCTGAGAAACAGGCTGCTATTCTTAAAGCGGAGGGGGAGTCCCAGGCTATTTTGAGAGTGGCTGAAGCAAGGGCCAAGGGAACTCAATTACAGCTTGAAGCCGAGGCGGAAGGCCTGAGAAAGAAAGCGGAAGCCTGGAATGCTTACGGAAAAGCGGCACAGCTTAATCTTGCCTTAGAGGCTATTAAAGCGGTCGCTGATGCAGGTGCTCAATCTATAGGCCAGGTTAAGTTTGATAATGTTGTTGCAATCGACAGTGGTAATGGGAATAGTGATAGCGCAGTGAACAGACTTATGACTGCAGCTCCCGGGGCTCTTGTTAAGTTTATAGAACAAATGAAAGCTGCTACCGGAATCGATCTAACCAAGAGACTGCAGGAAATTGTAGACATGCCGGATGAAGAAACTGCTGAGCCTGCATCAGACCGAATTCGACCTTCTGCCGAGCCGGAAGAATCAGGAGATGCTGTCGAAGAAGAATGATTTTGAGCAAATATAATTTAATGTTTTAAGAATTTTGCTTTCTATAAATTGACACGAATACATTTTCAAAAGGACATGGCTGGTCAGTTTTTATAATCCAGCCAGGTGGGACCACTGAATGGTGGTCCCATGCCATTTGATTTCTCCATTTGCGCCTTTAGCCCCCATGATCTCTAAGAAGCCGATTCTCAGGGTTTCTGTCGATTTATCTTAGTTAGGTGTGTTGACGACAGGTTTATGGGATTGTGATTTTTAGTTGAGAATCGAATCATAGACAATTGGTTTAACGGTATTTTCCAACCGGGCCGAGTAGGGCATGTATTGAGACAGGGCGATGACAATCAAATCTTGTTTGGGGGAGATCCAGAAGTGAGTGCTGGCCATACCTCCCCAGCCGTATTCTCCCTTTGGAAATTCCCCATCCTTTAACCTAACAGAAAAGCCCAGTCCGAATCCTCCGTCCTTACCTCTTCTTACAGAATCAGGGAGTTGATTTGTTGTCATCATTTCCACTGTTTCCGGGCGAAGGAGCTGTTTGCCGTCCAACTGGCCTTTATTGAGCAGCATTTGGCAGAAACGCAGGTAATCCCGTGCCGTGGAAACGAGACCACCTCCTCCCGACAACAGCGACAGTTTTTTAAGATACATACTTGTGGCCGGGTTATCGACAATATTCAGTCCTCCGGTTAAGTTCGGGCCGTAACAGGCGGCGAAGCGCTCGGCTTTTTTGGCAGGTACATTAAAGGCGGTATCCTTCATTTTCAGAGGCTTAAAAATTCTTTGTTTGAAGAACTTGTCCAGTGATTGACCCGATATTTTTTCAACTATGTAGCCGAGCACATCTGTTGACACACTGTAATGCCACTTTGTCCCCGGTTGATAGAGGAGGGGGATTTCACTCAGTTTTTCTATCATATCCTGGAGGGAACTGTCCCAGTCAAATACGCTCCTGGCCCTATACATTTTATCCACGGGTGTATTTCCGAAGAAACCATAGGTTAGTCCTGAGGTATGCCGCAGCAAATCACGAATGCTCATTTCCCGCTCCTGCTCTATATGTTTACCGGATTCGTCATATACTTTGAGTCCTTTAAATTCGGGAATATATTTTGAAACAGAGTCATCCAGGTTCACCTTTCCCTCTTCATACAGCATCATAACAGCCACACTTGTGACGGGTTTGGTCATAGAGTAAAAACGAAAGATGGTATCCTTCTCCGTGGATTTCTTTGAATCTATATCCATCATGCCGAAGGTTTCGAACAGAACAATTTCTCCCTTACGGGCCACGATAACACTTGCTCCTGCTATCTTCTCGGTGTCCACAAGGGCTTGTACTGCGGGTATGACCCGGGCCAGCTTTTCCTGGGACATCCCGACATCTTCCGGGGAAGTGGTTGGTATTTGCTTTGCATGTGCAGCGAAAGGGACGACTAAAGAAAACACTATGATAATCAGTGTCTGTAAGGTGGTTTTCATGAGAAAGCTCCTGCCGTGAATTGACCTTCTGTTAATCTATTTTCCGACTCTTTTGATTGAGAAATAGTAAGGCACTCCTCCAAGTACTACAGGTACGATATCATCTATAGAACATTAGCCTATAAGATACCATTATTTTCCGATAGGAACAAGGGTAATGTAAACTCCAGCGCAGCTTCGGTACAGGGAGTTTGAGAATTTTAAGAAAAAAGGAAAATCCCGGATACGTAGCCGAACGAATGCTATACACAAAAAACCGACTTATTTTATTAGAGGGATCTGTACACCGGGCTTTCTGATATGTTTCTCTTGACGGTAACCGGTATTCACAGAGCTGCAATTGCAAATTACGGGCCAGCCCTTGGCCCGGTCGTCTATATAGTGATTTATAAAAGCCTCGGTCTCACGTTTGGCCTTGTGAGCTATTTTGATTACATCTTGTGAATCCATGGCTGTTGACTTCTTTCTTTTCATGTTACTCATTCCTGGCACTTATTGTACTCATATATATAGACGTTGAAATCAGCATATAAGTTACAAAATTTTGAAAATTTTTTTTCGTTTTCCTTGATTTTAGGAGATTATGGCAGTATTGCTCCAATATTGATTTTAAATATTGATAGAGTCTGCAATGTCTGCCCCGGTTATTTCCCATTCAAAAACCGTAAACGATTCTTAGCTGCTTTTCCGTAGGCATATTCGGATAATATTCACTTCTTGGGCCTATAAATCCGGGCCCGCTTTTGCGAAGGCTTACAGACGTCTGGGAGCCATTGGAGTTGGTGATCCATGCAGTGACCGTATTATGCTCTATTACTATTTCAGGCGTCCTGACGGTGACGGTCGGTACCAGATTTACTGCAATCTGCCTTCTCCGTGGCCGTTTTACAACGACAACCTTATGGGGGCGTGGCCTTCTCTTCAGAAACGTACGGTGATGGGGGTGTATAAATGTATGTTTCTTATGGATCGTGTGGTGATGGAATCCTGGCATAATGGGCCGGGCAATGCAATTTCCATGACTGGTGGATAGCTGAAGGTGAAATGTTCCGGCCCAGACCCTGCCTGAGCACACCAACAAAACCGTTCCAACTATACTTATCAGAATAATTTTTTTGCTGGACATTTCATGCTCCTTTCCTTGATTGGCTGTAGCCTTCAAAATGGTTCCTGCGGGAATTCCACGTCTGCTACTGCTCATTATCTTTATTTTTGAAAAAGCTGCACAAATCCGGCAACCGCAACCACTTTTGGCTGCCTTTCACTTAGATAAGGCACTTTACAGCACAAAAGATAACATCTTTTTCCCGGGATTTCCGGAGAAGAAGGTATATTTCCTGCTATGAGCAGAAACGGCAGTGAAGTCTGGAATCGGGTGGCTCTGCGTTGTGGAGACTTCATATTGCGTGGTGATGCCGCGGGTGATTGGAGACTTTATAACCTCAAAGACGGCCCATATGAAAAAAACTTGTTGTCAAGATGCCTGATAGGAAGAAACTTTTACAATACTTTGGGTTGGGAATATCAAAAGATTCATTGTAGGCCGGGAGGATAAAAAAAAAGAGCCTGCCGAAGAGGGATCGGCAGGCTCGATAGGGCATTGTTCATTTATGTTGAACTTCGTCTTCTGAATGTACGGACAACCTTTGTCCCTTTTACTTTGCTGGTGCCTCTTGTGGACGTCAACTCACCGGTAAGTTTCGAATCCTGGATTTTTCCTTCGAAGGTCGATTCGAATTTTCGGTCGCCGAACTCCACAACGAGTTTGAAGCCGACCTTGCCGTCTTCGAAATTGACCTTTTTGAGAGGCATTGAGCCGTAAAGGGCGCTCATATCGGGATTGACCATGAGTCTTTGTTTACGCGTGCCCCGGTCGGATGTGATTTCAAGGATCCAGGTGCCGATGAGTGCGGCGTTTTTGAGTTTTCCTTCGGCGGCAATCTCGCCCCTTTCCGACTTGAAGGTGCCTGTAAGGGTATCTCTGCTGAGGGTTCCTTCAAAGGTGGATTCGAACTGGCGTTCGCCGAACTTGCTTGTCCTCTTGAAGCTCAGGTTTCCCCGCTCGTACTTCAGGTCTGTGATATTGTGCTCGCCTCTTTCACTCTGCCATTCTGCCGAGAGATTTCGTTCCTTGTCGGCCTTGATAACGAGTGTGCCTGTAACTTCCCGCTCACCGACCTTGTACTTCATTTCCCATGAGCCGACTGCCCTCGGTGGGCGGGGCATGCGTGTGCCCTCAAGTTTAGTCTCTCCTCTGTCGCCGGACATAGTGCCGGACAGTTTTCCCTCCTCGATTGTTCCCTTAAAGGTGGAGGTGGATTCATTTTCGCCGAACCGAAAGACCTGTACGAAGCTTAGTTGGTTATCCTCGAACTTGACATCTTTCAATTCGTTAATACCCCAGAAGCTAATCCATTGGCCTGTCCGGTTGCCCTCGCTGTCTCTGGAAAAGGACAGAATGGACTCCATCTGTCGCTCACCGAAGGTCATTTTGACGAGCCAGTCGCCGAAAAATCCGCCCCTACGAGGCCCAGACGACCCACCCCAGACCTGTGCCGAGACCATTATCATAGCCAAAAGGGCACAGCACAGGACTGCCTTGATAAATTTGTGTTGCTTCATAACGTGTTCCTCCAAAAAAGTAGTTATTTGTTCGCTCTTTTTATAATGTATTGAATATCGATTGTCAATGGAAAAAATATAATTTGGGACCTGGCTGGACGTGGCCTTGAGGATTGTATATTTTCGCTCGTTGGGGCCGGCAGTATTGTCTTACCTCACAAATCTTCCATGCAGGGTATACCTTCAACAAATTCAGCTTCCATGCCTAGTTTACCAAAATAATCCACCATTGCCAAACAGGCAAACTTTTCAGTTGAATAATGTGTTGCCCCTACCAAGTTAATCTTGTTTTCTTTCGCGATTCGGTGAAACTCCATTCCCGGCTCAAAGGAAGGAATCGGTTTGGTTAGTCCGGTCAAGTAAGCATTGATACCCAATGCGGTCAGCTCGCTTGCTACAAAATCGATGCAGCCCCCGCCTGCGGCAACGGCAATTTTTCTGTTTTCAATAATTTCATCACCATATCGCCTTACCTTTATTTCGTGACCAATAACTTTCTTGACGTGTAGGGCAAAATCCGCCAGCTTTGTAAAATCCGTCTCGCATATTACTCCGACTTTACATCCGAGATATTCACAGAACTCACCGACTACCGGAAGTTGCAGGGCTTTTGCCAGGTTCATGGACGTTGAATAGGGGCCGTTCTTGTCCAGCGGTATGTGCAGCACATAGAAAGATATACGTCTTTCCTTTAGTTTCTTCAGATAGGTTACAGGGATATTGTAAAAAGGAAAGCCTTCAAGTGTGGGGTCATAACCCATCGCATGATGTGAAAACAATAAAACGTCTGTTTCGTTTCGGGCGAGGATTTTATCGAGGACAATCATATCCGGGATGGTGGATGTATAGACTTTTTCTATATTATCAGAATTGTCAAGCATAAGACCAATGTATCGTTCCCTGAAGGCCGGATTGATGAATTCGTTGAATTCAATAAAGCTCCAATCATCCTTGTATTTATCAACCTCAAAATCTTTGTCTATCTTTTCGTACAGTTCTTTGGCTTTCATCCTGGATTCTTAACTTTATTTCCTGGTTTTGATAAGTCACTTCTCACAGAAGATGGATAGTTCAAATAGTCTTATTCAAATCGATAAGATACCACCATTGTCTACTAAGAGCAAGAGTGACAGTAAAGCCTGCAAGATGCTTTCCGGTCGATTCTTTCCTATGACTATGGTATCATATTGGGAGTCGTATATATAGGAGTGGTTGCATGGACCTAAAGTGAGGAATGTTCATGTATATTCCTGGTACTTTTGGGTTCGGAGAAGCACTATAAGAAAGGATAAGGCCGTGTTTTGTATGAAAAAATTCCATATTATGTTCATTGGAGTAATACTGCTGCTTGTGGTTCTTGGTTCTATCGCCGGGGCCAGAGAAAAGGTCATTCTTGATACCGATATGGTCATATTGTATGACGATGGTGTGGCGATGATGATACTCGCAAACCATCCGGATATAGAGCTTCTCGGCGTAACGATAGTGCCGGGAAACACATGGCTTTCGGAGGGCACGGCGTATGCTGTTCGCCAGCTTGAGGTTATCAGTCGCAGGGACATTCCCGTCGCATTGGGTATACGTTATCCGCTTCGAACGGGACGTTATGAGACGCTGGAAATCGAACGTGAAATGTTTGGCTTTAGCTCAAGCTATATCGGTTGTTTTAGCAGGACCGAACCGGCATCGTATCTTGACGTATATAGAGCCGAATTTGGGAGCAAGCCTAAAATACAGCCTGTTGATAAGCACGCGGTGGATTTTCTGATTGATACCATCAAGGCCAATCCGGGCCAGGTCACCGTTATGCCAATCGGTCCATGCACAAACCTGGCAATCGCAATACGAATGGCACCGGAGATTATTCCCCTCATTAAAAGGGTTGTATACATGGGTGGTGCGTTTGATACGCCGGGCAATACCACCCCGGCGGCGGAATTCAACTGGTGGTTTGACCCGGAAGCGGCGAAAATGTGTGTTCGCACTCCCTTTGCCGAACAGCTCATTGTCGGATTGGATGTTTGTGAAAAGTATCGTTTCAATAAGAAACTTTTTGACCGTATAACGGCTGTTAACAAACCAATTACAAAGATGTTTAAGGAAAAGTACGGGCCGGAGTTTAACAGAAATGCCGACTACACTCGATTGGTTTGGGATACCATCGCTGCTGCTGTGGTTATTGATCCCACTTTAATTACAGAAGAGCAAACTCGATGGATTGATGTCAATTCGGATTATGGCCTGGACTACGGGCGAAGCCTCAGTTATAGCAAACATGGACCCGCCGGCACTCAAAGGGCCCGCATCCTCTTTTCCATCGATGAGAAGCGTTTCTGGAATCTTATGGTCGATCTACTCACAAAATAATCAGGCCATGCTCAACCCTCGGTGAGGGTCTGACTAATTCTCAAAGAATAACATTAATTACGGTTTGGAGAAAAAGGAAAATGATGTCCCGGGGAAGAAGCGGTGCAGGATAACACCCTCGGTTATTGGGTGGGTGGTTTTAGTCTGACTTCAACTCCTTTTCAATTATGGACCTGAGTAGTTTCGTCCAGGCCTCGTAACCTTCGCTGTTTAAGTGTAATTTGTCGTTTACATACAATTTTGTATTTGGCTTGCCATCGCGGCAGATCAGCACTGTTCCAACATCAACAAAGGTCACTCGCTCGTCTTTGTCGGATAATTTCTTCACCATCAGGTTTACTTCTTTCATCCTTGGCCAAAAGGGCCAGCGTCTCAGGCTTGGCTTTATACTTATAAAGATTATGCGTGTTCTGGGAAGATGTTTGTGGATAAGCTTAACGAACTTTTGAAAGTCTTCAAACACGCGTTTTGGATTTTTCCCGGCGGCGATATCATTATCCCCTGCATAGAACACTATTACTTTCGGCTTGTAAGGAAGTACTATACGATGCGCGTAGTAATTGACGTCCGAGATCTGAGAGCCGCCGAAGCCTCGATTAATAACCTTCAATTCAGGAAAGCATTCGCGGGTGGCCCAATTGCGAATGCTTGAACTGCCGACAAATAACACGGCGTTTGAAACAAAAGAATTCTTACTATCCCATTCCTCGAAATTACGGATATCTTTTTCCCATTGCTTTGATTCGGATTCGGCCGGCTGTTTGTTTTCGGCATTTAACAAAGTGACGCTGCTCAACAATATCAACAGGCAAGTTATTGGCTTAATCATTTAATAACCTTTCCATATATTTTATGGTTCAGAATATTCGTATCTTACAGGTCACAAATTATATCAAAAAACACATAAATTTGCGAACGCCTCTAAATGTCACAATCCGGATGAAGGATAGATAGCGTCTTTTGAAACAATTTTAAAGCAGATTGTCTGCGGCAATCCTGTTTCTTTGCGGTGTTGAAGAGGATGTTACGTCTTTCTTTTTTAGCGGGCCTGTGGTATGATAGAAAGAGCCGGGTTTGGAATAAGTGACTTTACCGTCAATGGAGTAGCCATGTTTCGAATAGTGAAAAATATCGTTATCGTTCTATTAATGTCCAATTCTGTGTGGGCCGCATTGTTTTACGTGGACCCTGTTAAGGGCAGCGCGAACAATCCCGGTACGATTGATAAGCCCTGGCGAACTTTACAGGAAATGTTCTCTCTTAAGAAAACTTTCGACGGTGGAGATACCATTTACCTCCGTGAAGGTTATCATGGGGACGTTGTTATAAAAGGACAAAATGATAATTACGTCACGATTGAGGCGTATAAAAATGAAGAACCTTCGGTCAGTCGTATCCGAATTCTTGAAGCTCGGTTCTGGCACATAAAAGGATTGAAGATAAGCCCCGAATATGCGCAGCCCTATAAACAGCATACACTGGTCGATATTTCAGAAAATTCGAGCCGTATTAAAATCGAAAATTGCATGTTGTTCTCGGCTAAAGACTCATCTGGATGGTCTGCAGAGGACTGGGTGAAGAAATCCTGCTTTGGCATTGTGACCCAGGGGGAAAATATCAGCCTGGTAAATAATTATTTGCTTAATGTAGACCACGGGTTCCTGGTTATCGGAAAGCATAGTATTGTCGAGAATAATATCATTGAAAACTTTTCGGGAGATGGTATATGTGCCCTGGGTAACCACGGTGTTTATCAGTACAACGTGATCAAGAACTGTTATAAGGTCGACGACAATCACGATGACGGGATTCAGTCCTGGAGCGTTGGTGATAAGGGCGTGGGCAGCGGTGTCGTTAAGGATGTGCTTTTAAATGGAAATCTAATCATCAACCATTCCGACCCCAACCAGAAGTACAAGGGCACGCCGCAGGGCATAGGCTGCTTTGACGGCTTCTATGAGGACTGGGTCATTACCAACAATATTGTGATAGTGGATCACTGGCATGGCATTACACTCGGCGGGGCGAGGAACTGCAAAATCATCAATAACACGGTTGTAGATATCAATGAGGGAACTCCCGGCCCGCCCTGGATTGTGATTGACAAACACAAAGACGGCAGGGAAAGCACCAACAACATAATTCGAAACAACCTTGCCAAAACATTTCCATCGAAAGCCGGGATCGGCCGGATGGACCATAACATGGTTATTACCAGCTATGAGGTTTTCTTCGAGGATTACAGCAGGTTAGATCTTCGATTGAAAAAGGGCAGCCCTGCCTGTGATGCCGGCTCGAACGAAGAAATAACGAAAAGCGATTTCCTCCGAAATAATCGAGTGCAGGACGGCAAGGTCGATATTGGAGCGATTGAATATATACCAGCAAACAGGTGACTTATGCTAATTTTTCTTATTACGAGACAATCTTTTGAAGAGTTAATGTCATGTTCCCAATCTGTACTTATTCTTCTGCTTTTTCAAGTTCTTCGTCCCGCCAGGATATGAAAAGTCGATAAATAAAAAAAGGGCTGGGTGAAGGAGGACTATCATGGAGAGACCCAGCCCTGCGGATTTACTGCTGCTCGTGAAGGTCCTGAGCAGCCATGCGTTTTGTTAGAAAAACCTCATAATCTCGATTTTGCTTTCCCATTTGTGGGTATCGATTCCGGTCGACAAACTCAGCGGCGGGCCGAAAAGCTTGTGTAGCCATTTATAGATGAATCTGAGTATTTTCATTTTAAGCCTCCTGTCTCGGTTTTTTACCAAAGAGCTTTAATTTTCGGTCGAAGAGAGCCTTTTCATAGCTGTCTCTATATATGAAAGGCACCCGCCCGGCGTTTGGTAACGAAAATGGGGGATTTGCAGAATCCGTGTTTGGGGATATTCCTGAGGATATGAATATAATCCAGCCATGGTGCGTATATGATTTTAGAAAGGTATTTTTCATGGATTTAGCCTTTTATAGGGAAAAATACTTATGCTTGACACTTGGCGACTATACGGTAATGTAATGATTCAAATGGTGTATTTTTTATGCTGTAAATGTTTGGGAGCAATGTCTATCCTACAAACCGTTTATTAATTCTTTTTTGTGGCAGGGCTTATTATGGACATCAGAGACATTTTAGAATCTATGAAAGGGCCTCATGAGCGGCGTTACACACCAAAAATAACAAGATGGATTTGGACGGCGCTTATTGTTATTGTGATTATGGTCGGAATTAAAACATCGATTTACACAATCCCGACCGATTCGGCCGGCGTGGTCAGGCGGTTCGGTAAATACAACAGAACGACGGAGCCTGGCATACACCTGATGCTGCCTTTCTGGATCGAGACCGCCGTCGATGTCCCGGTGAAAAAGGTCCAAAAGGAGGAGTTCGGTTTCAGGACGTTGCAGGCCGGTGTCGATTCGCGTTATCTTGGCGTTGATGAAATAGACGCCGGCAGGCTCAGACCGGATGAT
>Ga0209427_10002773_pt1 | contig 20574 bp, 16 predicted proteins | sample DeeMarSWOR136_30_FD_187465 | JGI IMG/M metagenome (GOLD analysis project Ga0209427, IMG submission 187465) | Marine sediment microbial communities from White Oak River estuary, North Carolina - WOR-1-36_30 (SPAdes) (version 2) | ecosystem: Environmental > Aquatic > Marine > Intertidal zone >...
AACAACCCCATCTTTTTCAACCATGGAAGGTCTATATATAGAGGTTCGATACCGTGGCAACCAGTCTTCCCTCCATGGAACCATATGGGGATACAAATCTGACATTTTTGGCTATGAAATGGCATTTCACACCGACACGCTATATCCTGATGGTGATGTTTGGCAATCGCAAAAGTGGTATCTTCCCTCACTAAACTGGTACAATCCGGGACCTCTAGAATGCATAAGCTTTGAGCTGAGTGGTGAGGGTAGCAACTGGTATTTCGAGGTGGACTATATCCGTATTGGGATAAGCACTGAATTTGGCTTCCAACATGATGGAAGTGATACAGCAGGCGTGACTTCAAGCGGTGGCGGTTATGTATCTTCAGATGGCGAATATCTTTCACTAATTGCTGATTCCGATGGATCTAGGTTCGAAGTTGTGCCGGATATCAGTCAGACAACTGCTATGATGGCAACCACCTACTACCCATTCCTTTCGATTGATATACATGAGGAAAACATGGATGACTACTTAATGGTTGAGATCTACAATGGGCAGGTATGGACAGTCATTCAAGAGAATACGACTGTTGGTTTGTCAACAAGACATTGGTCGGTCAGCTCCATTGGATCTTATGTCGAAAAGCTGAGAATCAGTGTTAGTCCTTATGCAAATATCAGAATTAATTACATCAAACTTTACTCTATTGCCAACTTCACCATTGCGCAATCTGGAATAGAAACAGACGATTATCTCTATGTGGATTCTGGTGTTCTAGTTTGCGCTGGTAATCCAACATATTTTGAGCTTAATCATGATCCCGTTATCATGGTTGACACAGCGAGATTTGGAATTCTTGAAGTGAACAGCACTTGCTCACTCTTTGAAACCTCTTACCATATCGACTCGTGGTCCGCCTGGGATGCGCGATCAATCTATGAGATGGATATAGGAACGATGACAGATATTAGAATGAGGTTTGAGTCTTCTGGAACCCTCGTGTCTATTGCCTTCGGAAGAAGCTCAATGCGTCATGACCCAGAGTTTTTCCAAGCACCAGACTGCAATAATATAGATGATACAAACAAGCTCTACGCACGATTCAAGGATTATCAGATGACCGTTTATGCTTTAGACGAAGATGGAAGTTCGGATATTGACTACCTCGAACTGACTCTCGCTTCTGACGACCGTACATACGATTATTGGACTATTCGTTATGATGTAGCCACAAATACATACTCGGAACAAATTGATCCATTTGATTATATAACGTTGAATTCTGGAGAGAGTACGACAGTATCTTCTGAGGACTCTATTCAGATAACTTTCGTATTATCTATCAATTGGAACCATCCAGATCTCTCTAATACTGATACAAAGTGCTTCATTGTTGATAGTGTGTCTATTTCGAGTACTTCCTATTATGAAGTCAATTGGGCTGTTGAAACACGCCTTGACATATATTCGGGCTTGACTCTTTCCGATGGGTTTGGAACACCTGACAGAGGGAATATAAATGGAGAGATACTTGCTTCCGGATTCATTACATACCTCGGGAGTAACATTCATCCTCTCTCCACCGAGATCGACATCTACATTGTATCTGAAGAGGTTATGTCAAATCCTTGGCTAGCCATAGACTATCAGTCCACTAATGGTGCGTTCTCAGTAATTGTAGTTGCAGATGACGAAGTGGGTGAAGACATTTATGAAGTTCGTGTAGTTAGAGATGGGCAGGCAGAAGATGACATCAACTTATTGCACTCAGCACACACACGCACCTATATCGCAGATTCTATTTCGACTTCGATATCCCTTGACTCTGAATTAAGCACAAATGAATCTCTGATTTTTTATCTAGAACTAGTCTATATGTTTGACGACACACCTGTCAATGAGTACACAGCTGTTATTTCTAAGAATGGACAGAATTGGCGCACGGTTAGCTCTGGTGCTTTCACCGACAGTCGTAATGAATCTGTCACCAATACTTATAGTGTCGTTTCAGTTAATGCATCGCTGCATGGGATCACTTCTATCTACGTTCCAACCAGCTTTGTAGTTAGTAGTGGTGGCGCCTCTTCTACCTCGAACCCTAGCTCAATACCGCAAACAGAAGACCTCGTGTATCTCATCAGAGTTGCTGATTATTTCATGCAATGGCTTGATTCTTTGTTGCTGAGTATCAATACCAATATCATTAGTAATATAATGGATGCGATTCATGTACTCGCAGAATATCAAAACGTAATGAGTCCCGGGCTGATAATGATCGGGGCAGTTTCATCTCTCCCACTTATCCTTGGAGGCCGGTGGATACATCGTAGAGATAAAAGAACCCTCGACCGAAGAACGAGAGCTATCTTTCAAGAACGAGGAGGATTAGAAGTCTATTCCTTGGTCAATGCCGGAAATGCCAAAGAGGGGGTATATATGGTAGTTGGAGGTGTCGAGATGCCTTGCCTCTTGCTAGAGGACTATAATGGCACAGTTTCGGAACGCTTCAAATCATTTGTGGCTTCTGGAGAAAGACCAACAAGACTCCTTGTACTTCATAGTGAGTTCTTATTAAACAAAGAGGATAAGTTGACCGTATATGGCTTGATAGTGCCTCCTCGGTTGGGCATTTAGGGCTTATTGCATAATATGTCGTAAGCACTTTTTGACTCTAAATGAAATATGAAGTGAGTAGTTGCACTTCTGAAAGGAAGATTTGCATGTATCGAGCATATAACTAGAATCGACTAGCATAGGATGACTTAGCAGCGATCTCCCTCTCAACCAATCCGATTGTAATTTCAATATGCAAAAGAAGTGCCTGCTTTAATTGCACTCCAGATTGGTTTGTTTCTTTTGCTAGCAAGTCCTTACCGAAGGCTTCACAATACATCTCATGTGTGTCTGTTAATTGATTTCTTATAGCTTTGAGCATAACATTATCCATGGTAGGAATTTGATATCTAAGACTTCTCAGCCACTCAAGACTTGCAAGTATCTCTTTTTGCATCCGAGACTGCAATTTTACTTCATCAATAGACAAGAGTCCCTTTGGTCCTAATGCTTTTTCAAGTTCAACAATCCGTTTCCTGGTTTTCCTGATGTAGAGAGCTTCAATTGCCACTAGAAAGACAAGTACTCCGATAGTTGCAATCTGGAGGTATATCTCTTCCAACTAGATTCCTCCCACGTCGACAGCCTTGATGGATGACACCTTTACGTCGAAAGGAGAATTTATCTGAACAGATATGGATGATATAGAATCCCCTCATTTATCAAACCTATGTTTACTATGAATTGTCCACAGATGTTCTTTACTCTCACCAGTCATCTGTCATCCTTGCGTTATTCTGCCGTGAAACTGACTTATTGAAGCTTTAGATTAGCTGTTTTAAATTTACGACAATCCCTTTGTACGGAAGAATGATAGCAAAGACATCTTATAACTCTGCAAGCTGAATAAAAGTTCGAGTACGAGAGGGGTAAAAATCTAGCAGCAATGAGGTTATCCGCCCAAGTTGTATGTAAATGAAATTTGCATCACTTGGTATCTACAGAAAAAGCCTATTTTGAAGTCAGGCAGATAAAAGAAAAGAATTGAATCTAGGTCCAAACTCTTCTATGAGTAAGTTGCTGAAGCTCTATTGAGTTCTCGGACAGGACTGGAATCAGAACTGCTGTAAAAGAATGTCAAAGGATAGTTGGGCGGGTGTAGACATTACCTTGGTGTCGACAAGAGATAGGAACCGTATAACCTCATCAGACTCAAGAGTGAAAAGACAATCAGCTCTTGTGGGAGAGGAGATTCTAAATAGCCTCAGAGTCGTTGATGGGATGAGTTATATTTCATACCCGAGCGCTGGGACATGGAGAGTTGACACTCTGTCCTTTCAAGAGAGCAAAATGACTGAATTGATTCTCAAACGTCCTGAAACTTCTGTATTCCCCATCTTTGCGAGATTCTGCAATGACAATCTAACAGGTGAAGCAATCTGTGAATTATTGGATGGCACTCCAGCAATCACTGTTGAGAACCAGACACTCAAGTTTGGATTTGATCCTTTTGCAATGTATATCGCATCTATGTATGATGGATTTCGAAGCAATAGAATTAGTGCGCTTAAGCAGTCAGCACTTATGATGTACTGGCGTATGCCGCCGGTTTTGAGGAAAGGATTGAGCCAGTTTTCGAGGCGCTATGAAACATCTCATGTGCGTGGTCTGAAAGATATTGGAATACTTGGAATATGCAATAATGTGATAGTGCACCTAATAGAGCAGCATATGCTTGAAATTGGATTATTGAAAAGACATGGGGAGTCATCTTTTGCTGTTATCACACATGACATTGACACAGATTTCTGTCAGAAAGAAGGCAGGGAGAGAATAGCATCGATAGAGAAAAAGGAGAATGTTAAAGCGACATGGTTTTTCGTACCTAGGTCTGTTCAATATTTTGTGGATAGGAAAGGAGTACAGAGCTTAGCAGACGAAGGACATGAGATTGGAATGCATGGCTATTCTCATGATGGGACACTTGCACTTTATAATGCCAACAAACTTGCTAAGCAGCTAAGACAGGGTAAAAAGATCTTGGAGTCTACTGGAACTGATGTGCAGTCTTTCAGGAGTCCATATATCCTTCGGTCGTCAATCCTTCTTCCAACTTTAGTAAACGAGGGTTTCAGGGTCGATTCAAGTTATACAGATGTGCAAACGATTGGATTGACTGGCGGACTCAAGGGCCTGTCCTATAATAGACCCTTTAGACCATTGATTCGTGAAAACAGATCATCCTCTACGTTCCTGCCAATCTGGGAAGTGCCTGTCACATACCCTCAAGATGTTCATCTCATAGAGAGCTTCCGAGCTACAAATGAGCAGCTGTTTCAGGTTTGGAAGTACAAAGCAGACTTTTGTAGAGACTTTGGAGGTACATTGGTCCTTTTGACTCATCCAGTTCACATAGTCAAACGAATAGAAGCCTTCCAAAAAATCCTCAAGTACCTAAGGACAAAGGGATTCCAATTCGTCACTCTGAAGGATTTATCACAATCTATGGGTATGTAATATGACCAAAGTTAGGAAGATGACAAATAGAACTCATTTAACAGACTTCATCTATTTGAAACATGGACGGTTTGAGAGATCATAGACCTCAAGGAAATATTAGGACAATCAGAAAATTCTAATTTTTGGTAGAGATCGGAACGAAAATAGGGTATTTATAAAGATAGGTGAGAATGCTTCGATTTTTCAGAAATTTTTTCTTTTTTTGATTTAAGTTTTCCATTTAGTGCAGTCGTTATTATGAAATTAGTGTCGATTTTTTGAAGATCATGACTTTAATTGAGATATGCTTTCTATTTTAGACACGAAGAATTTTCCGAGAATCCTTTATTTAAAGCTATGACTGCCTTTTTTGCGCAAGGTGAACTCGTAAATCGGAGAGAGTGAACCGCCAGAGCGCGGATAACGCGTGGATGGGATGCGACTAAGAGGAGAAACAGCGACAGTCTTAGTGAGTCTGAGATATCACTATAAATAGCATAGGCGGCAAATATTCGCATCTCTTGCGAATCACAAAGGTGATTCCTGAGATGTACAGAGGGATGAAAGTAGCAGCAGTGGTGCCAGCACGCAACGAAGAACGTCTAATTGGAAAGACTATCTGGCCAGTACCTGAAACAGTGGATGCAATATATGTTGTTGATGACGGGAGTAAAGATAAAACAACAGAGATAGTTCAACACTATGCAAAGTTTGATGATAGGATCCATCTCATAAAACATCGTACAAATCAGGGAGTGGGAGCTGCCATTATTACAGGTTATCATCAAGCCTACAAGGATGGATACGACATTTTTGTAGTAGTAGGTGGTGATGCCCAAATGGATTGGTTGGATCTTGAGAATATGCTCAAACCTATCGCTGATGGGAAAGCAGACTACACAAAAGGGAATCGATTCATCTATGGGCGTTCAAGCAACTCACCAGGGAATGCTTGGCGCGAGATGCCAGTCAGACGACTGTTTGGTAATGTCACTCTCTCCATCTTGACAAAATTTGCTTCTGGGTACTACCACATAAACGACTCGCAGATGGGTTATACATCAATGCACAGGAGAATTTTCCCGCATATAAACTGGTTCAAAGCCAGGAAAGGCTATGGATACCCTGCCGAGTGGCTGATTAGGTTTCACTCACATGGTGTTCGCGTCGCTGATGTACCAGTGCGTGCAATATATTTGCACAATGAGAGACAGACGCAAATTCGCGTAAGGAAATTTGTATTCTACATGCTGGGTATTATCGTCAAAGGAGGTCTAGAAAGGATTAATCGAGAGTATCTATTGGGAAAAGTGGCTCTCCCAGAGATTTCATTGCCAACCATATCCATCGGAATTGGGAGTTTCTTCAGACACTTAAGCCTCAGAATTGGAAATATCAGAGTTCTTAATCGACTCTCAGGAGTCGTTCGTTTCACGAGCCATTTCAATAGAGCTAGATCATTACCCAAGATACTCACACAGAGAATAAGCATAGGAGGAAAACTAAATCCGAACCAAGAAGCACCATCACTCGATATGTATGGTAGTCAGGTCAAGAGCAATCCAATCCAGTTCGAAATTGGAGCAAAAGCTAATAGGATTTTGAAGCAGGCTTCACGAGTCGTTTTCGACAGTCCTCTTCCAGGAGGACTATCAAGCAATTCATTTGAAGATCTCAGAGTTCGTCTTGAGAACGTTGGAAAGACAATTATGACACATTTTGCAAAGCAAGATACGAATCAGAATTCTTAGTGATTGCGTAGCTGCTGTAAGTTATTGCAATATGTTCAGAGCCTTTAATACACCGAATGGCATAGTAGGAGTAGATTTGTGAGTCGTGACTCTCAAAAGCACTGGTCAAAGCTTATCAGAGTCTATCTTTTGAATTAACCGCCATACAAATTCTTCCGTTCTTTGTACAACATTCCAGTCGACATTCTCGAATACATCGCTGGGTTGATGCCAGTCTGGAATAACACCAGCTGGAGTATAGTTTACAAATGTCAGACAACGCAGACCTGCTTTATTGCCAATAGCACCATCAGTATAGGCGGCTTTCATCTCACGACTGAATGCTCCAAGGTCAGGATTCTCAGCCGCGATTTTGTCTGCTATCTTTAGGAGCTGTGGGTCACTCTCGAATGGGAAAATCAGAGTTTCCTTTTTAAGATAACAAGGACCAGCACCTTTTCCTCCGAGATTGTCAAGAGTAAGGAAAATCGCTCCCTCGACCTCGTGAATATGCTTTTTTATCCATGCATCAGCCCCGTAAGCACCTACTTCTTCACAGCCCGAGCCAACTGCCCATATGTCAGTATTTTGTAATGGTGCCTTCAGGACACGTTCTACGAGACCTATCACAATCGCAGCACCTGTGGCATTGTCATTTGCTCCTGCTGTATAGTCGGTCATGTCTGCGAAGCTAGCCATCAGGAAGAGGAATACGACGGGGATAATGAAGACCAAGGAAAGTAATGGAATTATTATCCATTCAAAGAATATGTCTGCAATGAATAGTATCAGTAGGAGTATCACACTGGCAAAGGTGGTGGTGGTGAGTGACCTGAAGAACGCAACCCATCGCTGTGACTTGTAGGCAATTGGCATTCTGTGAGTATCAAGATGGCCAATTAAGATGACTGTTTCCTTTGAAAGACCTTCTGATGGAATCTTCACACTGACATTCTGACTATCACCCTTTGGTAATATCAATCGAAAGGGATTCTGTTTGAACATGAGTTCGAGAACAAGTGATGATAGCGCAAAAACAGAGATCAAGATGGCAAATAGGAGACCATAGAATCCTCCAACAAGATAGAGCACCTCTCCGACCAGTATCAAACCGGTTCCTAAAGCAAAAGGAAGCCAAGCAGATTTTGCACTTCGAAATGGTTCAATAATTGGTGATAATCCAAGGTTGCTGTAGACGTTTGCCACATAAGCTGCAGCTTGTTTCTCTCCAAGGGTGGTTGATCCTCTTGGACCAATCGTTACTGAGAGATACTTCACATGTTTCTTGATCGTTTCAATCTCAGACATCATGATTCCTCCAGTTCAGGTCCTATATGCAACAACACTTCTGATGTAAATAGATACCGACCTTGATGACTATAAGCTATAGGAGATTAACCAAGTATCTTAATGGACAATATGTGCTTTAGGAGAGGCTTCTTTTTTCAATGGAGATGTTATATGAGTTCAGTATCCTGTATTGCATAAGATGCCGCAAAATATTCTGGTATGGCATCTACACCAAATTTCTCCGAAGGAGCTTCTTTGAGGAACCCTTGTACACTCAGAAAAGATAATCTATTGACTCATTCAAGACCTTCGTAGAACTCGTCAAACTCTATCCAGTCTTCAACTGGAACCTTTTCTTCGTTACCACAGAGAGGCCAAGCGGTTCCACAGGAGGGACAATGATAGACGAGACCTGCATAATACCCCATCATGCCTGACTTTGAGCGAATCATTGCAGACTCAAGATTGCCATCAGAACCACAGACAGGACACGCTTCAGCTCGTTCTGGCATTATTGGCCGCTGTCTTACCGTCTCTTGAATCTCTCTCATATGCGCATTCATTCTACAAGCCGCCTACTAAGACAATCTCACTTACTGAAGAATTTTTTCATCTGGAGGGATTCATATGAGCTAGGAAAATTAAACCTTGTAATTCTACTAAATTGTGAAAATAGTTCTTTGAAATCTTCGCCAACTAGTTCGTGCAAATGTCGATGACTTGATTTCAGCAATTCTGTATCGATTGCGTCCCTTTTGACAGAAAGAGAAATACACTAGTAACGCAAGTTACTTCGTTTGTACATCCTAAAACAACACATTCACTGACAAGTCTACTGAGGTGTAATTAATGGTCTATATAGGTGCGAAAGGAAAGGAGGAACTCATTGAGCTCTTCGCAAGTCATGTATCATCAGGCAAGGCGCAGTTCTATCAGATGGTCGATCTCAACTTCGTCTTAGGAAAGAGAGAAGGGCCATGGATGTGGGATGTGTCTGGAAACCAACGACTTCTCAATTGTCACTGCAATGGAGGGGTCTTCAACTTGGGACATCGCCATCCTGAGATTCTAAAAGTGATGAAGGAAACTCTTAATGAATTGGATATTGGGAATCATCACTTGATGAGCGAGCAGCGTGCTATTCTTGGAGAAAAATTGGCAGAAAAAACACCTCCTGAGATAACACGGACTGTCTTTGGAGTTGGAGGGGGCGAAGCTGTTGACTTTGCAATAAAACTGGCACGAGGACATACAAAGAAACACAAGATCATCCATGCCACCTCTGCGTATCACGGACACACCGGCCTAGCACTCGCTGCAGGTGACGACCATTTCAAAGCCCCATTTGAACCACTAGCACCAGGATTTGTCGATGTGCCATTCGGTGATGCTGATGCAGTAGCTGCGGCGATAGATAGTGAAACTGCTGCGGTCATTTTCGAAACAATACCTGCCACGCTCGGGATGCCCATACCATCCAACGACTTCTATCCCAAAGTTCGAGAGATATGCGACGAGAAGGGAGTCCTTCTCATCTTAGATGAGATTCAGACAGGTCTCGGAAGGACTGGCAAACTCTGGTGCTTTGAGCACTATGATATTGTGCCAGACATATTCACAATTGGTAAGGGTCTCTCGGGAGGGATATTTCCAATCACAGCCACATGCTATCGAGAGGACCTTGATTATTTCATGAACGAGCACCCCTTCATCCATATATCCACATTCGGAGGAGCTGAGGTGGGCTGTCCAGTAGCAGCAAAGGTGCTTGACATCACTTCAAAACAATCATTCTTAGAACACGTGAACCAAATAAGTGACAGTCTGAGCATGAAACTTGAAGGGATAAGAGAAGCGTATTCGGACGTCCTTCTCGAGATCAGACGCAAGGGGCTCTTCATGGGACTCAAGATGAGTGATGTTGGCTATGGACCTCTCATGAGCATTGCTTCCTACAACTGCGGAGTCTTCGCAGTCTACGCTGACAATGACCGTTCAGTCTTGCAGTTTCTCCCACCACTCATAATCAGAGAGGATGAGGTCCAGTATATTGATGATTCAATGCGGAAAGCATATGCATATGCAAAAGAACGACCAGACTACCTGGAACTAGCAAGGAATCTGGCAGCATAAATGGAGGAGGAAATTGAGTTGAAAATAGACAAGGAACTTCTGAGGGAATTTGAAGAGGGACTGGACCCTCTAAAGCCGGAAGAATCTAAGATTCCAGCAAGAGTGCTTGGATATGGCGAGATCAGCACAGTTTTTGAGATACTCCATGAGGAGCAGTCTGATATTGCCTTCAAGAGAATGCCTCTTTTCGATAATATGGAACAGGTGGAGAGATACAGGGATGTCTATAATCGCTATCATGACCGTTTCAAACAGATTGGAATAGATATTCCAGAATATGGATCAGTGGTGATTGAAACAGAGAAAGGGAGGATTGTGCTTTACCTGTATCAGAAGAAACTACCGTCCGAGTCAATAGGAAACAGTATGATTCACCACATATCTGAAACAGGAGTGCACAATCTTGTTTCGACAATACTTGACCAACTCAACAAGGTCTGGGAGTTCAATAGACATGAGAGCCCTCATGCGGAGGTGGCGATAGATGGTCAAATATCAAACTGGGCTATTAGGAACTACATTCCAGATGCAGGAGATCCACAGCTAGGGGAAGACCTGCTCTATCTAGACACAAGCACGCCCCTCTTCCGAGAGAATGGTGAAGAACAGCTAGATGTAGAACTGTTTCTAAAACCCACACCGCCTGGAATCAGATGGTACCTCAAGAAGTACTACCTGCAAGACATTGTGGACCGATATTACGACTTCAGAAAGGTAGTCATTGATCTAGTTGCTAATTTCTTGAAGGAACAGCGGAGTGAGTTTGTACCCGGTCTGGTGGACTTGATTAACACCTACTTCTCAACAGAGGCGACTGATCAGGATGCTGAACCTATCACAGTCGAAGAGATTGAGGAATATTACAAGGATGATGCCTCCACATGGAAACTCTATCTGAGAATGCGAAAGGCGCATCGGTTCATCAAGACCAAAATATTGAGGGGCTATTATGCATACATACTGCCTGCTGACATTCAGAGGTGAATTTTCCTTTCATAAGACTGAATAGACTGTGTAATTCATTCTCACAATCAGCGGATAGAGGGTCATTTGATGTCAGAGATGATGACAGCATTATTCGGAACAGCAATAGCTCTCTTCTTCATATGGCGCTTCGCTCGAACTCATCAACTCTACCGATTCTCACTCAGAGTAATAAGAGGACTTGAAGAACCAGTCATAATCAAACCAGCTATTTCTCGTGAATTTGCGAACCATGCACTTCTGGGAAATCGGAACATAGAGCCAAATTCCTTCTTCATCAGAGGAGTTGTTTATCTTGCTATCGCTCTTATCCTATTGCCTTTTAGAGACTATATTCCAGTTCTATATTGGCTTGTTGTTTTCCTGATTGCTCTCTATGTTCCTTGGTGTTTGATTCACGGAGTCCTACTCAAACAGGAAATAACTAGGAGATAGATTTCAGTAGTGAGATGTGTTTTTCAGCCTTGGTTGATAGTCTCTTGAACTCATCACTCACTTCCGGTAGAAATGTTGTCTTCTCAGATGCTTTCATGAAAAAGGATTGGGAACTCTCCTCAATTCTTATCGCATTCTCTTGAAGTGAGGAATCATCAGGTGTGTCTGGAGTAGTGATTTCTATATCAAAGGGTTCGCTATCAAAGTCATGGATGGGTTCGAGAATCATCTCTGTCACATTCTCTCTTCTGAACCGATTCAGGAGGCGGGTTCGTTTCTCGTGTTCCTTCATAAGGAGCTCAAATGCGTCTCTCAGACTAGAGTTGCTGATGAGTTCGGTGTATTTACTATAGAAAGAGCCAATCTTTGCTTCGCGCTCAAGAGCAAAAGTGAAGATCGCCCCAGTGGTTCCTAAATTCATTGTGACATTTGACTCCTTATTATTCTTAGAACCATCGAGTGATAACTACTTTATCCTCTGTGAAGAACCTGATGGCATCAGTTCCTTGACCGTGTAGGTCTCCAAAGAATGAGTCCTTCATTCCAGAAAATGGAAAGTGAGCCACTGGAGCAGCGATGCCTATGTTGATTCCTATGTTGCCTGTTTGAACCTCATAGGTAAACTCTCTCGCCCATTTACCACTAGAGGTGAATATTGAGGATGCATTTCCATATGGGTTTGCATGGATTATCTTAATGGCTTCCTCATAGCTCTTTACTTTGATTATTGACATGACCGGACCAAAGATTTCCTCCTGAGCAATACCCATGTTAGGTTTGACATCATCAAAGATCGTTGGACCAACAAAGAATCCATTTGGATGACCGTCAACCTTAACATCCCTACCATCCAGCAAGAGTGTTGCACCTTCCTTTAGTCCCCGTTCAATGAAGTCAATGGTCCTAGCCTTGGATTTTGCTGTGATCAGTGGGCCCATCTGCACTCCTTCTTCAAGCCCATTACCTACTCGGATCATCTTTGCCTTTTCAACCAACAGCTGGACCAATGGTTCATGAATCTCTTCCATTGCGAGAATCACAGCTCCAGCCAGACATCGTTCCCCAGCGCACCCATAGCATGATGTCATCAGTGCTGATGCAGTTCGCTCCAAGTCAGCATCAGGCATTACGAGTAGGAAGTTCTTTGCTCCAGCTTGAACTTGGGCTCGTTTGCCATGGGCTGCAGCTCGTTCGTATACAATCCTACCAACAGGAGTAGACCCCACGAATGAAACACCCTTTGTTATCGGGCTATCCAATAGTGTATTTGCTGTTTCCACATCACCATGAACTAGATTTATGACACCTGGAGGAAAGCCAGACTCATCAATCACCTCCGTTAACCTCACAGCACTAATTGGGGCTATTGGAGAAGGCTTCACGATGTAGGTGTTACCACAGGCAACAGCTGCTGGTAGGAACCACAACGGCACCATGCTTGGGAAATTAAAAGGTGCTAGACAGAAGAAGACACCCATAGGTTGACGGAGTACAATCTCGTCAATTTCTGGGGCAACGTCTTCGGCGTTGTATCCCATCATCAACGAAGGTATGCCAGTCGCGACTTCTACATTTTCTATTCCACGCCTGATCTCACCACGTGCCTCATCTATTGTCTTTCCATTCTCGATTACAACCTGTCGAGCCAATTCTTCAAATTTCTCTTCCATGAGATTCTTCATTTCAAAGAAATACCTAGCACGTGTGATCGGAATAGTCCGTCTCCATCTAGGAAACGCTTTGTTGGCTGCTTGAATAGCCTCCTCAGTTTCGTCAACAGTACTCATAGGAACTTTGGCAATCAGTTCACCAGTCGCCGGGTTCAATACATCTCGAAGATTCTTTGAGCTGGACTCAACCCATTCACCATCGATGTAGTTCTTAAGTATGGGTACATCAGTCATAGGGCTTACCTTCTTCTCAGTTAATTGGTGGAGTTCAACCAGTAGTCAGATGGACCATATAACTATAATCAAAACTGCGTTTTTGCAAGTTAGACTATAATGATACGTTAATGGAAACCTTGTACAGAGTTATGTCCATCAAAGGTATTGAGAGATTAGCAACTCAGGTCACTGTATGCGCTCTCCGAGATGTGTTTCTCTCAACAGATTTGAAATCGATTGTCCTTAGGATGGAGTACTACTTTTTCCCGTGGCGAAGTAGTAAGCGACCACAGATGCAACAAAGCTGCCAAGCACACCCATGATTGCAGTGAACTTTTCCAACTCTATAAAGTTGAATACTGTCATCACCACAACCAGAGTAAATAGTCCAAAGATCCAGACAGCCAAGACTGCTCTCATATTCTTCCGAAGACTCAATAATTGTACTGTGCTTTCACCCGCTCGCTGTAGTGTTTGAATTGTAGTCAGTATCAACGCTTCATTCATCACGATGATGAAGGCAATACCTAGCCCTAACCCGATTCCAACTACAAAGACGACTGTTGTTATTGTATCGGTCATAAACCATAGAACCACTACAACCAATGTGAGGAGCCAACCAACAACAAGCCAACCTATTTGAGCGGTCCGTTCATGTAAATTCAGTTCTGCCATCTTCTATCCCCTTCCCTTGCATCCCTATCCATAATTAAACTTGACGTCCTAAAACATCTTTGGATGAGATTCCCTTTATACTAGGAGATTCGGTAGAACCATTCCCCAAGTGGATGGATTTGGAACACTACTGGATTTTGGTATTACCCCCTTCAAAGAGAATATTGAAATGGGTGTTAATGGACAACAATAGGAAGCAAAGAAAAGCTGTGAATAAGCATGGATGACACTCAGAGAGAAACACTGTTTCTGACAATTAAAGCTGTGATTGATGGTATCATTGCAGACAAGAGAGAGAATCCAAAGAACACCAAGAGATTGAACTCTTTCGAGGGCAGAATCAACATTGGACTCCATGTTGAAGAAGACGAGATAATGTGGATTAATCTAATAGCAAAGGATGGGGAATATACTGTCGGAAAAGACGCTCTTGAGGAACGGGACTTGGAACTGATTGCGGACCCAGAGGATTTGATGTTTTTCTGCAATGGTCAATTTTCAGTCATGCATATGATGATGAAGCGAAACAGGTTTGGAGAGAGAAAACTGAGATTCAAGGGAAGAGCATATGGCAAACTTCTAGCATTGCCAAAGATATTGGTGTTGGACAAGAAATAACACATGAGAGGAATAGAAGATGGTAAAATTTGGAACTCAAGAATGGGCAGAACTAGTCATTGAAGCTATAAACTCGAATAAAGCCTATGCAAAGGCGGCGGACTGGTGGGAAGGTGACTTCATCTTTCAGATTGATCCATTTGGCGGATTAGATCATCAAATCAGAGTATGGGTAGGTCTATACCATGGGAAATGTACAGGTGCCCAGGTACTTAAAGAAGATGAGGAGTATAGACTTCTAGAGAAGGGAGAAAAGGCGTCAGGTCAACCGTTTGAAGCTGAGTTTGTGTATTCAGCGAGAATTGATGTATGGGAGAAGATTCTACGTAAGGAGTTGGATCCAATTCGAGCCTTGCTCTCTGGGCAGTCGAAGATTCAGGGTGATATGCCCAAAATCCTGCGGGCAACTGAAGCAGCCAAAGAACTCGTAGCGAGCGCGGCGACCATAGAAACCGAGTTCTATGACTGAATGAACAAAGGCCTACTATGAACACACGGATGGACATTAAATGCTAAAGGGATACATGGGAAAGATACTACGAGTCAACTTAACTGATGGGACAATAACTGAAGAGTTTCCAGATGAGAACATACTCAAGATGTATTTAGGAGGAGCAGGACTCGCCACTTATTTTTTGATCAATGAAACTGAGAAAGGAATAGACCCCTTAGGATCAGAGAACAAACTCATTGTCATGACTGGACCATTGACTGGGACACAGTCTCCGAGCGCTGGGCGATATAGCGTTGTGGCCAAGTCGCCCTTGACGAATCTTTGGGGTCAGGCAAACTCAGCAGGATTCTGGGCTAAGGACTTCAAGAGGTCAGGCTTTGATGGCATCATCTTTGAGGGGGCATCTCCCAATCCTGTGTATCTCTTGACAGAGGATGGAAAAGCGGAGTTATTAGATGCTACTGAGATATGGGGAAAGACAACTTCAGAAACTACTCGAATTTTGAAAGAAAAACACGGCGTTAAGCACAATGTTGCCTGTATTGGTCCTGCAGGGGAGAGGCTGGTAAAGTATGCAGCAATCATGAATGACTGTGATGAGAAGTACTTTGGTCGTGCGGCTGGGAGATGTGGTCTAGGAAGTGTGATGGGTTCAAAGAACCTGAAGGCAATGGCAGCCTATGGGAAAGAAACAATCCCTATTGCAAATCCTGAAGAATATAGGATCGAGGCAAAGAAGAGATTCGACTGGGTCAACCAAAGCATGCTCAAGATGACACTGGAGGTCTACGGTACAGCCACAATGGTCGACCTGTGTCAGGTTGTCGGAGGACTGCCAACTCGCAACTTCCAGACTGGTGTGTTTGAGGGTGCTGACAACATCAATGGCACAGCCCTGAACGATACAATACTTGCGGCTCGAAAGCCATGTTTTGCCTGTCCAATTGCCTGTGGTCGTATCGCGGAGATAAAGGAGGGCAAGTTCAAGAGCAGGGGAGAAGGTCCAGAGTATGAAACTATTGGTTCGTTTGGTAGTATGTGTGGGGTTGATGATCTTGAAGCAATCTCAATGGCTCACTTCCTCTGCAATGAGTACGGTCTTGATGTAATTTCTGCTGGAAACTCAGTGGCTTTCGTCATGGAATGCTTCGAAAAGGGAATCATTACAAAGGAGGACACTGGTGGGATAGAGTTCAAGTTTGGTGACAAGGATGTCATCGTAGATATTGTGCCTAAGATTGCTCTGCGTGAAGGTTTTGGTGATGTCATTGCAGAGGGAACCATGCGAATGGCAGAGAAATTTGGGAAAGGTTCAGAACATTTTGCTATGCACGTCAAAGGACTTGAACTTCCTGCGTATGATAGTAGAGCTGCAAAAATCACAGGTTTGGCGTATGCCACTGCTAACAGAGGTGGGGATCATATCACAGCATGGATTGAAGGACCTGCCTTTCTCTCAATGCCATTCATGATTGTGGATGATGCTGATGTGGGTGATGCACAAAAGGAAATTCCTGAAAAATCTGTTATACTGAAGGACTTTGAAGACGCGTTTCAGATCTTTGATGCAGTTGGTGCATGCAAATTCATGGGCATTGTGATGACTGCTGATGACTGGGCTGTCTTATTGTCAAATCTAATGGGAATCGAATACTCTGCTACAGACTTCAGAAGGACAGGTGAAAGAATCTATAACCTTGAGAGGGTCTACAATATTCGAGAGGGTGCCACACGAGAAGATGATACTCTTCCCCCGAGACTTTTGAAAGATCCGCTCCCAGAAGGTCCAGCCAAGGGACTGGTGGTCAATCTAGAACCCATGCTTGAGAGCTATTACGAGTTTCGGGGATGGGACCAAGATGGCAAGCCAACCAAGGAAAAACTGACAGAACTGGGGTTGGACTGGGCAATTAGCCAAATTTATTGAGCTGAAGTGTATCTATCTGAGTTGATTTCGATGACAACATCGTATCAGGATAAACCATGGCTCAAGGCATATTTCTTGGGCCCCTACAAGTTGAAGCATTCAATGGAGCCTTATCCAGAGATCAATGTCTACTCTTTCTTGGAGGAGTCTGCGAGAGAATATCCTGAGAACATCGCCTGTGTCTATGCAGATGAAGAGATGAACTACGAGGAGCTGAAGGACAAAGTAGACCGACTAGCATCAGCGTTTGTAGACCTAGGAGTAAGGAAAGGAGACCCTGTAGCCACAGTACTCCCCTCTTGTCCAGAGTTCATCATTGCAGACTATGCGTGTATGAAGATAGGAGCAATTCATGTGCCGCTGAGCATTCTTCACAAGGCAGATGACCTGTTACACGAGCTCAAGGAGAGTAAAGCGGAGGTTGTTGTCTGTTCCTATAGACGAGTCCCTCGAGTGAATGAAGTCAAACCCAAGACCGATGTAAAGAAAATAATCTATGCACCGACGAAGATTTTTCCAGACTACCAAGCCCCCGAAATGGAGGAGATCGCAGAGCCTGGTCACTATCTGTTGGAGGACCTGTTGAAAAAATACCAACCTCACTCTGAACATGTTGAGATCAACCCAAAGGAGGATATCGCCCTACTACCCTTTACGGGAGGTACGACAGGAGTTCCCAAGGGCACAATGTTGACCCATTACAATCTCACTTCCAATGTAGTCCAGACAATTCACTGGATGCTGGCTCCTCTTAAGGTGGGAGTTGCAGGGAAGGGAGCAACTACAATCTGCGTTCCGATATTCCATATGTATGGTCACTGGGCGGTTCATGCGAGTATCTCATGGGGACTGAAGATGTTCCTGATGGACCCGAGGGATGTAGTGAAGATTGTAGAGGTCATAAATGAGTACAGACCAGCAATGGTCTTTGCAGTACCAGCGCACTACAGCATGTTTTGTAGTATGCCTTTGAAGAAGGGACAGATATTCTACTACTCTGCAGCTGCAGGACTACCCCCAGAACTTGCAGAGGAGTTTGAGAAGATCTCTGGAGTTCCTATGGGTGAGGGTTATGGCGCAACAGAAACCTCTGCAGCTGCTACTGTGAACATCTCTGCATTCTCCAAAGTGACTGGATTCATGAAACATGTGAAGCGTGGAGTTGGTGTCCCGTTGCCAGACACTGAGATTCGGGTTGTCGATCCTGAAACTGGGAAAGAACCTCCAGTGGGAGAACCCGGCGAGATATGGGTCAGAGGACCTCAGATCATGGCAGGATATTGGCCAACACCAGGATCCGGATTGGAGGAAGATGGTTGGTTGAGGATGGGGGATATGGTGACCATGGATGATGATGGATACTTCAAAGTGGTGGACCGAATTAAGGACATGATCAACGTTTCTGGCAATAAGGTGTATAGTCGGGTAATCGATGATATTCTCTACGAACATCCTGCAGTTGAAGTTGGAGGAGTGATTGGAGTACCAGACCCTGGCAGAAAGGGTAGCGAACGAGTCAAAGCTTTCATAAAACTAAGGCAAGAGTATAGGGGGAAAATCTCTGAGAAGGACATTATTGAGTATCTAAAAGACAAGGTCAAACCATACGCAGTACCGAAGTCTGTAGAATTCAGAGATGAACTCCCACTCACCCTCATAATGAAGCTCCACAAGAAGAAACTGAGAGATGATGAGCTTGCCAAACAATCCTAGACAGGGTTGATAGGTCCATCTTAACTAATCCGCTGTGTCCTGTGGTAAGACGTTTCATAACGACAGAACCCTTAAGCCATTCCAAGTCGACCTTGTTGTCGTCGAGCCTCGACTTAATGGTCAACAACAATGCCTTGAAGCTTGTGATTCTTTAGTGCCAAATGTAGGCAAGTCCAATCGATATTAGACCTAGAAGTATCAGCGACATGACCATACACAATTGATCTCCACCCCCTCAATGGTTTTATCCAGAAAAACATACCATTTCATTCGAGTTGACCGTGTTAGTTCGACCGTGTTAGATTGCGCCACATGCAATAGTTAATAATTCAGTGTTGAATGAGTATGATTTAGACTGGATTAACAGTCGATTTTTGGTTTTAGGAGAGAATAAAATGACATTAGAAGGAAGTAAGAATCCTGATTTTCAGCAGTCTGCGTCACAAGACTTTAGCGTGGGTGCGTCTGGCCTAGCGTCGAGAACATTCAGTTTATGGATACGACGATTGGGCTCGTATATTGTAATCGTCGGTCTTGTTGGTGCAGTTTTAGCATTATGGAATACCTATGTAGCGACGATAATTGCTCCACTTGACCCAGAATCTTTCTTGAATCTGATAAGCACAGATCCCCTAGATATCATATTGAAATCACTTAATTGGACAAGTACGTCGGGCGTTCCTGTCTTCGTTATAATAATCGCATTGTCGCTTATTGGAATGATTATCAACTCAGTTACTCATGGAGCGGCCATCAAGCTATGTCTTGAGGATTATGGTAATCGTGGTGCGGGTACAATCCGAGAGTCATTCTCATATGCAGGCAACCGCCTTACGACATTGATTGGGGCACAAATTATTTATGGACTCATCCTGATGATTCCTGTTCTACCCGGGGGTCTAGTCTTTGCATACAGTGCATTGACAATTGACATAATGGATCCATCAACTTATGGATTATTACTCACCACTATTCCATTGCTTCTAATAGGACTCATAATTGCCCTTTACCTTGCTGTCCGACTAGCACCTACGATCGCAGTCGTCATAGCTGAGAAAGAGAGGTCTGCGGTTGATTCAGTGAAAAGAGCATGGTCAATAACAGGACATCATTTCTGGCACATATTTGCCGGTCTTTTTCTGTTGATAGTGTTAATTGCAGTCGCTAGTATCCTCATTGCTATGCTTATAGCTCCAATAGCCTTAATCGCTGTGAGCATAATTGGCCTGTCTACTATTATCATAGAGATTCTGATTAGTCCTTTGCCTGCGGTCTTCCAGGCTGTCCTTTATCGAGACCTAGAATCAAGAGCGAGGATGGTTGAGGCGGACTGGTGGTAGTCATCGGAAACAAGAAAAATAGAACGAGAGTTTGTTTCTCTTGGAGCAAGCTCAAGAACACCAAACACCGAGTTCAAACTGGAAACTCGATCATGACTGACGAATCTGTAGAATTAAACCATAGATTCCTGAGAATGGAGTGTCATTCTGTTCCTCAGTAGCTCAGGAGAAAATCATCGAGTTCCTTGGACAAGGTCTAACTGGAAGCTCTTCCAAAGGTCGTTGAGTTTCGTGACGAACTCTCCCTTACACCAATCATGAAGATTCACAAGAAGGTATTTCGGAAAGAGGAACTTCCGAAATTTACATAGATGCCGGGAACTGTCTATACAACATGCTAGATTTCATCGT
>Ga0209427_10002774_pt1 | contig 20573 bp, 16 predicted proteins | sample DeeMarSWOR136_30_FD_187465 | JGI IMG/M metagenome (GOLD analysis project Ga0209427, IMG submission 187465) | Marine sediment microbial communities from White Oak River estuary, North Carolina - WOR-1-36_30 (SPAdes) (version 2) | ecosystem: Environmental > Aquatic > Marine > Intertidal zone >...
AAGCTGCCGGGGTTCAAGATGTTATTGGGATCAAAGACCCGTTTTATGCCACGCATGATCTGGATAGCGCGCTCGCTAAATTCCATACCCATGAACCTATCCTTGGCAATGCCAATACCATGCTCGCCTGAAAGGGTGCCGCCCATCCCGATAGCCGCCTCATAGAGTTCATCCAGGGCCTCATCAACCCTCGCCATCTCATCCTTGTCCCTAAGATCCGTCATAATAAGGGGATGGAGATTTCCGTCCCCAGCGTGGGCGAGTACCCCGATCTTCAACTGATACTTTTCCGCAAGCTCCACAATCTTTCTTATGATCTCGGGAAGCCTCTTCACGGGCACCGTGGCATCCTCCACGATGCAGTTAGGTCTTAGACTTGCAACAGCACCGAAGGCGGTCCTTCTCGCCTGCCACAATTTTTCTGCCTCTTCAGCCGTGCCTGCCCTCTCCACGAAAACGGCTCCTCTTTCTTTACAGAAGCGCTCGATGATTTTTCCTTGCTTTCCAACTAGCACGTCCTCTCCATCCACTTCGATCAACAGCAACGCCTCTGCATCCTCGTGAAACTGCGCGCCACCATAATCTCCGATCACATCCAGAATGACCCTATCCATGAGTTCTAGAGTCGTGGGGACGATGCCAGAACCGATGATGGCGGAGACGGTCTTTGCCGCGTCATCAAGATCCGAAAATATGGCCTGCAGGGTTGCCTTAGCGGGGGGCAATGGGACCAATCTCAAAGTGACCTCCGTAATAATCCCCAAGGTCCCCTCGGAACCACACATGAGCCTGGTAAGGTCATAACCGCTCACACTCTTTAAGGTCTTGCCCCCTGTACGGATCACCTCTCCCGTGGGCAACACCACCTCAAGGCCCAGGACATAGTCCCGCGTTACCCCGTATTTCACACCCCTTGGCCCTCCCGCGTTCAGGGCCACGTTCCCGCCTATGGTGGAGACGAACATGCTGGCTGGGTCCGGCGGATACATAAGCCCATAAACGGCGACCTCTTTCTGCAGGTCAGCATTGACCACGCCCGGCTGAACAACAGCACACATGTTATCGGGATCGATTTCCAAGATCTTATTCAGCCGATGGAAGGCGATGATAATGCCCCCCTCCCTTGCCACTGAACTGCCGCAAATATTGGTTCCTGCTCCCCGAGGTATGATATTTATCTTTTCTCGGTTGGCCAGTTGCATGATCTTGGAAATCTCCTCTGCGCCTCCTGGAACAATGACGGCATCCGGCATAAACTCTGGCAAAAATCCATCATAGGAATAGGTGGCCAGATCTTCAGGTGTGTCCAGGAACCACTCCTGACCCACGATGGTGCGAAAATCGTCTGCGATGGCCTTTGAAATCATCTAAACTCTCCTTAATCCCAGGGTTCCTGGAGTGGTGGAGCAATGGAGTCGTGGAGAAATGGAATCCCTAAACGCAGAGCTTGTAAAATTTCAATTTGTTCCATTATGCCAGTACTCCAATACTCCATGAGTATTAAAATACCGTGCCCATTTGCCATGGGACAAACTCATTATCCCCGAAGCCGAGGCGCTCGCTAACCGGGCTCCTCTGATTTGAGAACTCCCACTTTCTTTTCTTTTAGATAGTATTTACCCGCCTCGGTGGTGCCCACAACACCACTGGCAACGAGGAATTGGAGTGCCTTTGGCCGGAAATCCCTCACCCCCATTCGAAAAATGCTCTCTTTGGTATACGGAAGTGCTATGGCCGACGCTTGGGTAAATGCCTCTTTTCTCTCCAAGTCTTTGATAATGCTCATGTATGCCCGTTTTATCCGCCATGCATTCACTTTTCTGGTCAGCATATAAACGGCGATCAAGAGACAGATGGCAATAATGATTTGGCCCGATTCAGACATACACACATAACTCCATATATGATCCTATTTAAATCGTCTTATCCCTAAAAATTCTTCCTCTTTCTATAACACTTTTCATCCAAAAACCCTATCCCATAACACATTTTCTCTTGAACCTGAGTTGTTACGCGACTATACTCCCGAAACAATTGGATTAACCTAAATATCCGGTTTTTTGATATCAAAATATGCGATTCTGTTGATTCTGAAGTCAAAGTGGACTAAATTTGTCTTAAGAATATATGTGTCTGCTCTTTTTTAGAAATTTGTCTAATCCCCAAATTCAGAATTCCTCAATTATTTTAACGGAGGTGAAAAAATGATTCCTGCCGCAATTCCTGAAATCAAGAAAATCCTCTATGCCACAGACCTTTCCGAGAATGCCCGTTACGCCTTTGGGTATGCCATGAGTCTTGCCAATCGGTACGCAGCGAGAATCACCATCCTGCACGTGCTGGAAGACGTATCCCCTTTCGCAGACAGCTTAGTGATCAATATGATAGGCGAGAAGAAGTGGGACGAGCTGAGGAAAACCAATGAGCAGAAGGTCATAGACACCATAAAGGAACGCCTCAGCAACTTCTGTGAGGAGGTGAGCCGCGACCTGCCCGAGTGCCCCTTTATTACGGACGAAATCTTCGTCAAAGTGGGCAATCCAGCAGAGGAGATTCTCAAGCAGGTGGAGAAGAAAGATTTTGATATGGTGGTCATGGGTGCCCATGGTCAAGGCTTCATAGAAGACGCCATTATGGGCAGTGTTTCTAGACGGGTAGTCAGACGATGCAAAAAGCCTGTCCTGGTCGTTCGCATACCTGACTAAGAAGAACAGAATGACATGATAGAAGCCGTATCCCCCCACCCTAGCGGTAGGGGGTTTTTTATTTCACGAGGGTATTGGCCAGCCACAAAATGGTCGGTGGCCATATCACACAGACGATTAGGCCCACCTCCATGAGCCGCCAGAAGGGAAAGGCTCCCCAATAAATATCTGATGTGGTGACCTCTGGGGGCGCCACACCCTTTAGATAGAACAGCGCGTAGCCAAATGGTGGCGTCAGAAAAGAATCCTGGAGCATCACGGCGATCACGACCACAAACCAGACCTTGTCAAACCCCAGATCCTGTGCAATGGGGAGGAAGAGGGGAAAGGTGATCATGATGATGCCGATCCAGTCGATGAACATGCCCAGGAAGAAGAGGATGATCATCATAACGATAAAAGTCCCCCATTTTCCTAATCCCAATCCATAGATGAATTCTTTCACCACGTCACCGCCACCTGAGCCCATGAAGACGCCGGAAAAACAGGCAGCACCCACAAGGATGATAATCACCATGGAGGTGGTCTTGGCCGTGTTGATTACTGCCTGCGTAAGGCCGCTCCAGGTAAACTTCCTGTAGGCCAAAGTCATCCCAAAAGCGAGGACGGCACCGACGCCTGCCGCTTCTGTGGGTGTGGCAATCCCTGCAAAGATGGACCCCAGCACACCCAATATGAGGATCATGGGGGGAACCATTGATTTTAGGACCATCATGGCTAACTGTTTCCCTGAAACCGCAGCGCGCTCCTCCCTGGTAAGGGCTGGGCCATCCTCAGGTTTAAACATGCATCTGATCAAAATATAGAACATATAGAGGCCTGACAGGATGAGGCCAGGGATAATAGCGCCCGCAAAAAGCTTTCCCACGGAGAGGGCTGCCTGATCCGCCATAACAACGAGCATGATACTGGGTGGAATGAGGATGCCGAGCGTACCCCCTGCACAAACGGAACCCGATGCGAGCCTCTTGCTATATCCGTATTTTAAGAACACGGGCATAGACAGGAGGCCCATGGTCACAACGGATGCCCCGATAATCCCTGTGCACGCCCCAAAGAGGGTTGAAACCACCACGACCGCTATGGCAACCCCTCCCCTTATAGGGCCAAACAGGTGCCTCATGGTATCGAACAGATCTTCGGCCACGCCTGATTGATCCAACAACTGGGCCATGAAGATGAAGAGGGGGATGCAGACCAGGATGTAGTTATCCATGATGCCCCAGGTCTGGTTCAGAAACATGTAGAATGCAGAAGGCCCCCAACCCAAATACCCGAATATGGCAGCCAATCCGCCCAGGACAAAGGCGAGGGGATGACCCATGAAGAGGCCGATGAGAAGCCCTACGAACATGCCGATGGTTACGAATTCTGCGCTCATGACTTTTCTCCCCTCACTGCAAGTGTGATGCTCCGAATAAAATTTGCCAATCCTTGAAGCAGGAGTAACCCAAATGTAACGGGGATGACGGTCTTTACCAAGGGAACGATGCTCAATGCCGCGGACTCGCTGGTTTCCCCAATCGACCAGGATGTCTGTGCGAACACAATCCCTTGCTGGAAAACAATGATGCAAAAAGGAAAGAAGAAGACCAAATGGGTAAAGATGTCCAGGATCCCTCTTACCCGGGGCCGGAAGCGCTGATAGATAATATCTATGCTCACGTGGGCCTTGTACAGGAGGGTGTAAGCCGCCACCAGCATGAAATGAGGACCATAGATAAAATCAATAACCTCCATTGACCATACGTGAGGTGAATTAAAAAAACGCCTTGATATGACCTCATACACCACGAGGATGGTAAGGGGAATGACAAGCCAGATAAAAATCCTGCCGCTCCATTTGCTGATTTGATCGATACCACTCAAAAACTTGTTTAATGACATGACCATTCCCCCCCTTCTCACCCTCACCTCGCCTCCCCTCTCCCTTATTCCGCCTTTGGCGATAATCTTCCACAGGGGAAAGCTTTGGGTATGGGCACTCTGTCGAGGCCAAAGTTGAAAGAGGCCTTTGAAGAGTACCTTCAAAGGCCTCTATGACGTTTATTTGTATCCCATCTTCGCCAGTTCGGCCAAGACCTGATCCACATATTTTGGCGTGCTGCCCTGACCGAATCTTCCGGTCATGTCGCGCCAATCTTTGTATTCGTTGAGATAATCCATCTGTGACTTGAGGAGCTTGGCATAGAACTCGGATTTCTCGGCCTGCTGGAGGCAATACTGGCCCGCATAGTCCTCCAGTTTCCTCAAGCTTTCATCGTCCAATTTGACGATTTCTGTGCCTTTGGCGACAAACTTCTCTATGGCCCTTCCGGACTCTCCCTCATAGAAGGCGGTCGCCTTCAGTGCCGCTGCCTGAGCTGCATATCTTAGGATCGCTTGGTACTGCGGGGACAGCGAATTATAGGCTTTCAGGTTCACCATGGTCCCGACCTGCGACGCGGGCTGAAACCAGCAGGGCACGCTCCAGTATTTGGTGATCTCTGCAAAGCCCATCTCCCAGTCAATTCCCGGGCTGCTGAATTCAGCACCATCCAGGGTACCCCTCTCTACGGCCAGATAGATCTCTCCACCAGGCATCTTGATGGGCGCAGCACCAACCTGTTGCAAAATCCAGATGGTTGCCCGAGAGGGCGTCCTCACCTTTTTCCCCTTGTAGTCGTCAATGGTCTTTATGGGCCCGGTCTTCTCTGTGGTGCGGAATCCGGATTCCATGGGAGTCGCACCCAATGAGAAATAGGTCATGCCATATTTCCCGTAAAGCTCTTGCATGAGTTCCAGACCCCCAAAATCATACATCCAGATGATGTAATCCATGTTAGTGAAACCAAAGGGAAAAGAGCCAAGAAAGTCAAAGGCAGGGTCTTTACTCGCCCAGTAACTGGGCCAGTCACCTGCCATCTCCACGACGCCTTTGCTGCAGCCATCGAAATATTCAAAGGCCTTCATGAGAGAACCAGAAGGAAACCATTTGATCTCGAAGTTTCCATCACTCATCTCCTTGACGTACTTGATCATCTCCTTGTCACCCACATAGAGATTTATTGCAGGCGTCCAGGTACTTCCCATCCTCCACCTGATTTTCTTTGCAAAAGCAGTGGATCCTAGGGCAAGGACCATGGTGATGGCGCCCACCATCACAAACAATGCGATCTTTCTCATTTTTTCCTCCTTCGTAATAGGTTAATACCTAGATTTTCTAGCAAAATCTTCGGCCCCTATCTATTGTGATCATCACCCCCTTTCCAGATATGTTCTGCCCCTCGTGCCCTTAGTTTTTACGCGCGGCCGAGCAGTACACCCGAAATAGATCCTGTTGTTCTGGCAGGTAAATATAGACTTTTGAGTGATTCTCTGTCTCTAATCCCAGTCTGTGGCTCGTATCCACCCATCGCAAGCCACAAGACGCTGTTATACATATCAAATTCATGACGCCTGTCAAGGAAAACCCTACCTATCCTGCAATATAATACCTATCCATGATCCCAGGCCTTTTCTCATTCTGATTCACCCTTTTTTTCAGAATATGTCAGGACCATGCCCCCATCAAAGAGGAGATCACCGCCTGTCAGATACCTTGCGAAGCGGGAAAACCCAAAGACAAACAGATTGGCCACTTCAATGGGGGCCATCATCTCTTTGATGCGGGAGAAGCCCATCATCACATCCCGGACCACTTCCTCGTGGGTGATGCCCCGCTGTTCGGCCTGAGCAGGGATCTGCTTCAGGGCAAGGGCCGTCTTCACAAAACCTGTGCTCACAGAAAACGCCCGAATCTTTCCCTCCCCTTCTGCAGCGATGGACTGGGTCAGGGCACGGAGTCCGAATTTGGTGATGTTATAGGCCGGCTTGTTGAGGGTGCAAATATGGGCATGTACGGAGGTCATGTTCCCTATAACCCCCGTGGCATCACGGCTCTTTTTCATATGGGGGATGGTCAGCTTGGAGAGATAAAACGGGGCCCTGAGCATAAGCCTCTGCATGTAGTCGTATTTTTCCATGGGAAAGTTCTCTATCGCGTCAATATGCTGAATCCCTGCTATGTTGGCCAGATACTTGATTGTGCCCATTTTCGCCGCCTCGGACACGGCATTTTCAATGTCCTCGTCCACGGTAAGATCCGTCTTGACAAAGCTCATCTGACCACCCAGATCGCCCACCATCTTCTGGGTCTTTTTTCCCTCCTCCTCATTGAAATCCAGCCCGACGACCAGGAGATTATTTGCACCTGCCGCGATAGCGACAGCCCTTCCAATGCCGGTCCCAGCGCCGCTCACAATGCAGACGTTATTTTTGTTGAAGTTTTCATCGGTCAAAAACAAAATATCTTCTTTTTTGATTGCTGGCTCACTGATATCCATTTTTCCCCTCCTTTCTGCCTTGCGGCTTGCAACCCCTAACCGCTTATTTTCGTACGATACAGACACAACAGCACCTTGACCTAGGAGTCCCCGCGGCACCCAATCCTCATCTCTGAAGCGTGCGGTACGGATTGAAGAGCATTTTCGGCCTGAACTAGCTAATATTAAGTATGGAATGGCTGTCAAGTGTAATTTCACTAGGGCATGAAGCATGATTTCAAAGGAACCGAAAATTTGCCCTGAGACTCAAAAATCTGCCAGCCTAAGGCTGACATTCTGACATTTATAATGAAATCATTATCTTACAGCACAAAACACCCAAGATGTACAAGCCTTGTTCGATCTTGATTTTCATTGACCAATAGGATAGTCTTTCATTATATTGTCGATGCACCAGATCCATTTCCCTCCACAATTTAGTTACTGTCCAAATATGTGATTAAGGGGAGCTCATAATTATTGTTTACACTCCTCCTCTCATATCCAAGAGGATGACTCCCCACCTTCCCCCGTGCTTGATAAGTGGGTGGGTTTAAGACATGCTCTCCTTACTAATTACATATGAAACCTTTAACCCGACTCGAAGTATAACCCAAACTTCTTATTCACCCATATATTAAAGGAGGACTAAAAATGAGAAAGAGAAAACGGTTAATCGTGGGCTTCTTATTGGCTGGAGTTTTGGCTCTCCTTTTCTTCGCATCAGGCGCCATGGCGCAGTCAAAGATGCACATAAAATTCAGCACCTGGCATCCACCGGTTGCAAGGGAGGTGAAGACGGTATGGACACCCATGCTTGAAGAATTGAAGAAGAGGAGCAATGGCCGGATCACTTACACCTTATACGCCGGTGGTGCATTAGGTAAAGGTCCGGAGCATTATGACATTGTGGCAAAAGGGCTGTCTGACATGGGTTATTTTACAGCGACCTGGACGCCGGGACGATTTCCCGTCAGCGACGTGCTTTCTCTGGCTGTCTTGGTTGGAGGCAAGGACATAGGCACCGACATTGGAAATGCCATGTACGAACGGATACTTCACACAGAGTTCCCTGGTGTAAAAATGATTGAACTGAACGGATGTATCCAGGCCTATTTGTGGACCAGGAAACCTGTGAAGTCCCTGGAAGACTGCAAAGGGCTTAGAATCAGGTCGCCGGGCGGTCACCAGACCAATTATATCAAGTCCATTGGCGCAGAGCCTGTATTCATGCCCCTTGGCGATGTCTACCTATCGCTGGAAACAGGGACCATAGACGGACTCGTGACCTGCCCCCCGTTGGTCCTGGCCTTTAAACTCTATGAGGTTGCAAAATATGGGGCGTTGGCCACCTTCGGTTGCGTCACAGAAGGCGTCATCATGAACCAGAAGAGCTGGGATAAAACCCCAAGTGATCTGAAGCCTATCATTTTAGAGGTCTGCAGCAACCCCTTTCGCACCACAGGCGGTCTGAACAATGACGTCTACGAGACCATGATGAAGGAGATCAAAGGCAAGGGCGTCAATCTTTATTCTTTGCCCGACAACGAGGCAAACCGATGGTACAGTGGATTTCAGGGAGAAACGAAAAAGTGGGTGGCAGGCCTGGAGGCGAAGGAGCTTCCCGCAAAAAAGGCGGTGATCATGTACAATGAGGAATGCGATAAAAGAGGCATCAAATGCGTCGCTTTCCCGCCTGAATGGAAGTAATCAATCACTCGCCTTGGCGTGGGGACCTTCGCTTTAAATACTTGAGACATGTCCATCGGGATTGCCCCGATGGACATATTTTCATTTTTCAAGCAGGCACAAATAACCAACGATCACTCTTTTTTAGGATTCACTCTCACTTGACCCATGAAATGGCTGGGAATGATCAGGAAACCGTTACAGCGGCTTACTCTGGCCCTATGTTATGGGGGTATGTTTCTGCTCGTCCCCATGATGCTGCTCACCGCCGGTGATGTGATCGGTCGCGTTGCATGGTCTCGGCCTATCCCCGGCGCCGTGGAGCTTTCCAGTTACATGCTGGCCGTCTTTATCCTCATGGGCGTGGCCTACACGCACCAGGTCAAAGGGCATGTGCGTGTAGGGATGCTTGTTTCCAGATTACCCGAAAGGGTTGGACTCATTCTAGATGTTTTTACTACCCTTTTGAGTCTGTTCATTATCTCTATTCTCGCATGGCAGGGATGGGTGGTGGGCATCGAAGAACGCACCGTCTCTGACATGCTGAGAATACCTCAGCTGCCGTTCAGGTTGCTCGTCTCAGTAGCAGCTCTCTTCCTGTGCCTCGAACTTTTGGTGGATCTCGTCGACTCTCTGGGAAAATTGGTGAGGAGATAACTTTGGAACCCATAACCACAGGTGTCATCGGTACCGTTCTCGTCTTCTTTCTCCTATTCCTGGGAATGCCCATTGCCTTTGCGCTGATGCTGGTGGGCTTTTTGGGCATTAGTTATTTGGCATCCGTAGAGGCCGCCTTGCCGGTGGCGGCGAGGACCGTCTATGAGGTCTCGGCCTTCTATCCCTATACGGTCATTCCTCTTTTCATCGTTATGGGGGGATTTGCGGGGAGTTCTGGTATCACTCGTGACCTCTATGGCACTTTTGATAAATGGTTCAGAAGACTGCCGGGAGGCTTGAGCATCGCAACGATTGGGGCGTGCGCAGGTTTCGCTGCGGTCTCAGGCTCTTCAGTAGCCACCGCTGCAACCATGGGAACCATTGCCCTTCCCGAGATGAAGAGATTCCATTATCATCCCCGACTGGCGACGGGAAGTATAGCTGCCGGTGGGACTCTCGGATTTCTCATCCCTCCAAGCATCGGTTTCATTGTTTATGGCATGTTGACAGAACAGTCCATCGGAAAACTCCTCATCGCAGGCATGATTCCTGGCCTGATTCTGGCCATGGCTTACATCGCCATTGTCATTATATGGGTAAAATGGAAACCAGACCTTGCACCCACTATCCCGGAATCCGTAACCTGGAGGGAAAAATTCCGATCCCTCTTAGGTATATGGGAGCCTCTGGCCATTTTTTTGGTGGTGATGGGGGGGATCTATTTGGGCTTTTTTACGCCTACAGAAGCCGGTGCCATGGGTGCAACCGTCTTGTTTCTGGTGGCCCTGCTGAGAAGGAAACTGAGCCCGTCAAATCTGGTTGTTGCATTGCAGGAGGCCGTTCGCATCTCTGTGATGGTACTCTTCCTCGTGGCTGGTGCCAATGTGTTCAGTTACTTCTTGGCACTCTCAACGATCCCCATGAAGGTCGCTGGTTGGGCGGCCGCTCTTGAGGTCTCGAGATACCTTATTCACACGATCATCGTCATTATCTATCTGTTCTTGGGTTGTTTCCTGGATGCCATATCCATGATGGTATTGACCATACCTGTGATTTTTCCCATTGTATTAGCCCTTGGCTTTGATCCCATTTGGTTTGGGGTCATCGCCGTGCTGATGATGGAGGCCGGTCTGATCACCCCACCCATGGGGCTCAATATTTTTACCGTAGCCGGAGTGGCAAAAGAAACGCCTGTAGAGACAATTTTTCGCGGCGTTGCCCCTTTTCTGATATCCATATTTTTTATCGTGTTCCTCATTACGATCTTTCCCAAACTTGCCCTTTATCTGCCCGGCATGATGTTAAGGTAGACTGAGAAATACTCTAATGAGACACGCATATAAGGCTGTCAAGGTGGTTGTAAGGTAAAAACTTGATTGTATATGGGCATTTACTTTTTTAAGTCCCACCCACAATTGTGGCGGGGCGTTGTATAAAATCGTAAAGCGATTCTATAACTCAAGCGTTGAGGAGGATTCTATGGCATTGATACCAGAGGTGAGAAAGAATTACGGGAAATTGAAGTTTCTTATTCATGGAGAATGGGTTGATTCGCAATCCGACCTTGTCCAGCAAAACACGAATCCCGCCACAGATGAGGTGATCGCAGAGTTCCCCACGGCCACCAAAGAAGAAGCCCTCAGGGCCGTAGAATCGGCCCATAAGGCCTTTGAAGAATGGAAAGACGTTCCCCTGCGAGATAGGGCCTACATGCTCTTTACAATGCACGGAAAATTTCGAGAACATTACGATGAGCTCTGTAGGATTCTCACTCAAGATCATGGGAGGACCATTGGTGAATCAAGGGGTTCGGTGAGCCGCGTCCTTGAGAATATCGAGTCTGCGTGTGCCGCCCTCTATGGTTTGGCCAAGCAGAATGAATACGTGGGACAACTGGCTGGCGGCATTGATGAATACCTCGTCTGGGAGCCTCTGGGCGCTTTCCTCATTATTACCCCCGGCAATATTCCCATGCATGCCTGGTCGTCCTTCGTCCCGTATGCCCTCGCTGCGGGTTGCACGGTTGTCATAAGCCCGAGCAGACAGGACCCTGTGGCTGCGGAAACCATCTGCAGGGTGGCATTGGAGGCAGGATTCCCACCCGGCGTGATAAACCTGGTTCATGGTGGAAGACAAATCAACAAGGAGATCCTCTCGCACCCATTGATCAAAGGCGTGGGTTTTATTGGATCCAATCGAGCGGGTTGGGAGTTATTTGAGCTGTGCGGGAAACTGGGAAAATCCTCTTCTATCAATGGAAATGGCAAGAATCATCTCGTTATTATGCCGGACGCGGACATAGACGATGCCATTCCATGGCTCTTGAGGGCATGCTTTGGTATGACTGGACAGCGTTGCCTTGGTGTGGACAACGTGGTCATCGTCGGAAACATCTATGACGAGGTAAAAAGCAGATTCAAAGAGGCTGCCGCGAACATGAAACTCGGCTACGGCCTCGATGAAGAGACGGACCTTGGGCCCTATACGACGCAGTCGGGTAAAGAAAACGTCCTGCAGTGGGTTGAAAACGCTCTCTCAGATGGAGCCAAGATAGTGCTTGACGGCAGGACAGCCAAGGCAAAGGATTTCCCCAAAGGCTACTTCCAGGGGCCCATCATCCTTGAAGATGTGAACGTGGACATGCCCATGGCGAAGGAGGAGGCCTTTGGTGCGGTGGCGGCGTTGATCAGGGGAGAGAGCCTGGATCAGACCATCGACTGGATCAATACGAAGACCAATCTGGGACATTCGGCTTGCATCATAACGAATAACGGCAAGTATGCCCGAAAGTTCACCAAAGAAGTCAACGTGGGCAATGTGGGGGTCAACGTGGGTGTGGCACAACCTTATGCCTTCTTCCCCCTGGGCTCAAGAAGAGACTCTTTTTTGGGAAGAGCCAAATCGAGAATTGACTCTATGAGACTTTTCATGGACGAAAAGACTGTTACCGCTCGTTGGGTCTAAGACTTTCGACAAACGATACAAACAAGCCCACGGCTGCGCGGGTCGTTGAATTATAGATACAGAATTTGTGCCAAATCTTTTTTGTGAAAGAGTTAGGGCTTGGCTGAATATATCAGAAGGGCTATTCCAAGAATTGGTGCACCAGATTTAGCCAGGGGTCGTAGGCTTTTCAGCGACGATATTCATTTGGATAAATCCCTGGTTCTTCGAGTGCTCAGGAGTGACAAGGCACACGCCCGGATAGTGTCCCTGGATCTGGTAAGAGCCCATCAGATACCCGGAGTCGTCCGTATCTTTTCTGCAGCAGATGTACCGGGCATAAACCTGCACGGAATAATAAACAAGGATCAGCCATTGCTCGCCCAGGAGAAGGTTCGCTTCAAAGGTGAAGCGATCGCCCTAGTGGCTGCGGAGAGCGGAGAAGCGGCTGAGCAAGCCATTGGAGCCATCCGAGTCCATTATGAAGAGCTTCCCCCCGTCTTTGATCCGGAGGAATCCCTAAAAGATTATGCCCCTAGAGTCCATGAAAAAGGAAATCTCCTTTTTCAGAGACGTATTAAAAAAGGGGATGTAAAAAAAGGCTTAGCAGAAAGCCATAGAGTTGTAAGACAAACCTACACGACACCTCATCTGGAGCACAGCTATCTTGAACCTGATGCCGGCACGGGATATGTGGACCGAGATGGCACGCTGGTTATCTATGCCTCCACACAAAATCCTCACTATGATCAGAAGGCCGTCTCTGAGCTTCTCGGATTGGATGAAGAGAAAATTCGGATCATCCAGGCGGCCACAGGTGGAGCCTTTGGTTCTAAACTGGATTTGACGGTCCAAGGATTCATTGGGCTTGCCCTTTACCATCTAAAAAGGCCGGTGCGACTTGCCTATGATCGAGAAGAGGCCTATCTGGCCACAAGCAAAAGGCATCCCCTCATCATGCGGATGGAAAGCGGCGTTGGAAGAGATGGCAGACTTCTGGCTTTGAAGGCAAGAATTATCTGTGACACGGGTGCCTATGCCTCTTATGGGATCGCAGTGGCGACGCGAGCCGCTGTACATGCATCAGGCCCTTATGAGATAGAAAATGTGGAGGTGGAAAGCCTCTGTGTCTACACGAACAATCCGACGGCTGGCGCTATGAGAGGGTTTGGAGCCCCTCAGATTGCCTTTGCCCACGAATCCCAGATGGATATCTTGGCTCATGAGCTGGGCATGGATCCCCTGGAGATACGCCGGATGAATGTCCTAAGACCGGGCTCTTATACGATTACGGGACAGAAATTGGAGGCCAGCGTAGGGATCCTGAAAACCCTGGATGCCATTGAACCTTACTACAAATCAGCAAAGGAACACTGGAAAGAACAGAAAACCACCTCCAACCAAAAACGGGGCATAGGAATAGGGGCCATGTGGTACGGCATTGGCAATACAGGGGTTCAGAATCCCTCCACCGCTAGAATCGAAATGGCTCCTGAGGGCTATGCGACCATTTATACCGGAGCGGCAGATATTGGCCAGGGATCTTCCACTGTCCTGAGCCAAATCGCATCAGAGATCCTGGGACTGGAGCCGAGCAAGATGCTTCTTGTGGCGGCCGATACCCAATGCACGACCAATGCCGGTGCAACCTCTGCCAGCAGGCAGACCTATATTTCCGGGAACGCCATGAAAGAAGCCGCAGAAAAACTGGCCGATGTCCTACTCACAGAGGCTGCAGATATCTTGAAAAGGCCAAAAGCTTCATTGGTCCTCAAGGATGGCTTTGCTGTGGACAAGGAGGATCAGAAGAAGAAGGTCCCCCTGCCAAAGCTGGCCCATAGAGCCCATGCTAAAGGAAGACCCCTAACCTGGCAGGGCTACTTTGACCCGGTTACGACGCCACTGGACCCCAAGACGGGTCAAGGCAATCCCTATGCGACTTATGCCTATGCATGTCATCTGGTTCTGGCCGCTGTGGACCCTGGAACGGGAGAGGTTCAGGTTTCGAAAGTGGTGGCCGCTCATGACGTGGGCAAGGCTATTCATCCCCAGAACGTGGAGGGCCAGATCCATGGGGGTGTCATCATGGGTCTGGGATTTGCTTTGATGGAAGAATATATACCAGGAAAGACCTCTTCCATGGCGGATTACCGCATACCCACAAGTGTAGATATTCCAGAGATCATAACGCTCATTATAGAGGATGAGGAGCCCACTGGACCTTTCGGTGCCAAGGGCGTGGGGGAACCTGCCCTGATTCCCACCGCGCCTGCGATTCTTAATGCTGTTGCTGACGCTCTGGATAGGCGCATTTACCATCTGCCTGCCACCCCTCAGAGCGTTTACACGAGAATCAGGGCAACCTAAATCAACAACAGGAGGTAAAATCATGTCTGGAGTTCTGCTCAAAAACATCGGGACGTTGGTGAGTGGCAATATGGAGAAACCCATCCTTCAGGCAGATGCGATATGGATTGAAGAAGGCATGATCAAGCGGGTGGGATTCTTACAGGATATGGATGAAAAGGCAGCTCAAGTCATTATTGACTGCGCAGGGACGACGGTGACACCAGGCCTCATCGATTCCCACTGTCACCCGGTACTTGGTGATTTTACACCCAGACAAAAGGAACTGGGCTTTCTGGACAGCGAACTGCACGGCGGAGTCACTACGGTCATCTCTGCCGGGGAGGTCCATCTGCCTGGCAGGCCAAAAGACCGCTCAGGCACAAAGGCTCTGGCCATCCTGGCAGCGAAGTCCTTTGCCAACTTCAGGCCTGGCGGTCTCAAGGTGGAGGGCGGCGCATTGATCCTGGAGAAGGGTCTTGTGGAGGAAGACTTCCAAGAAATGGCAAAAGAAGGGGTTCATATTGTGGGGGAGATTGGCCTTGGCTCTGTGAAGACCCCCGAGGAGGCAGCGCCCATGGTGCGCTGGGCAAAAAAGCACGGTATGACCGTGATGATGCATACGGGCGGGACATCCATACCGGGGAGCAGTACGGTCACGGCAGACCAGGTGATCAAAACAGAACCTGACGTGGTATCCCACATTAACGGGGGCCCTACCGCCGTCTCCATGGAGGAGGTGGAAAAACTCGTCACCCAGACAACCTTTGCACTTGAGTTCGTTCATTGTGGTAACCCTAAGGTCGCCGTAGAGACGGCCCGTCTCATGGCGGAAAATAATGCCCTTCAAAGAGGCATCATCGGAAACGATGCGCCCTCTGGTACAGGCGTGGTCCCTCTGGGCATCCTCAGGGTATTGAACCATCTGGCAAGCCTGACACCCGTTACACCTGAACAGGCCATCTGCATGGCCACTGGAAATACGGCCAGGGTTCACAAACTCAATCGGGGGATTATTGAGGAAGGAAGGGAGGCTGATCTGGTGGTCATGGACACGCCTATGGGATCCGTGGGAGATGATGCCCTTTCTGCCATTGAGGCAGGTGATGTACCCGGTGTCTCCATGGTCCTGGTGGACGGTGAAATTGTTGTCACCAAAAGCCGAAATACACCGCCTGCCGTCAGAGAGCCCAAGGTGGAACGTGCATGAGAGTTGGTCCATGCAAAGTAAATAATCCGGGCTCCACGAGCCCGAGGCCCAAAGGACCCAGCTTTGATGACACCCCGCAGGGGTGTGAAGTGAGGGTACGCCCTTTTTCGAAAGGCCATATCTCAAAAAAAATTCCACCGGGCATCGCCGTGACCCAATATTTGGGGTTTGCGCCCCTGAGCTTCTGGGAGTCTGCAACTCACTCGTTAAACCCCAAATATGGGGTCACTTCCCGCTCACTGTATAGATATGGCCTTGAGAAATGGGGCGTGGCCTCACACAGGCACAACCCAGTTCCTTTACCAAGCCGTATAGTGAACACTCGCTTCACTAGCAAAGCTTAACGATGCCATCTCGCAGGGCGAGATGGGTTTTGAAAATGACTGAATGGGCAGTGAAGCTATGGAAGTCAATTTAGAGAAATGTGACGCATGCACCCTTTGTGTACAAGATTGTCCCGTGGGCGCCATACAATTGAAGAATAAAAGGCCCCTTGTGGATGATTCTTGCACCCGATGCGGAGGCTGCGTGAGAGTTTGTCCTCAGCAGGCCTTAAGTCTGGAAGAGACTCCTCCCCCTGACGCCGTACAGTGTGATGCCTGTCCCATCGAGTGCCAAATCAGAGAGGGATACAAAGGGGCCTGCCACCGATACGAAAACAGGAAAGGGCAACTCCTCCGCACCACCTCTCCCCATCCTTTCAGCGAGGTGGAGTCAGTCGTGGGGCCAGAACCGCCCTCGTCCATCCGGCGCCCTCTTATGACTGGAATCGGCGCTGGCACAACCTATCCTGACTGCAAACCCGCCCCTTTTATTGTAAAAGGCAAACGGAAAGATGTGGATGTGGTGACCGTGGTTACCGAAGCGCCCCTTAGCTACAGCTCCATCATGGTCAAAATAGACACAGACATGAACCTTGGCGAAGAGGGTGCGGACTTAATGCGGGGCAAAAGAAAAGTGGGCATGGTCGTGACAGAACAGTATGGTTCCAAGATGCTGTCCATCGGCGGCGTCAATCTCTTGACGGAACGAGACGGCCTCCTGGTGGCCAGAACCATCAGTGAGATAGCAAATAAAAAAAGAGTGAAATTAAGAATCAAAGGAGGCAGTAGAATTGAGCTTCAGGTGGGTCAGGCCCCTGTGATTGATGGCCAAAAGCCCGGCAACATGAGAGTAGGTTGCGGAAGTGCAACCCTTGGCCTTTTTGCGCCCCTTTTGTTGGAATCAGCCGATGAGGCCATCGTGTTGGACTCCCATATCACGGGTTTGATGAGCGAGCATGCTGCAGGCCGTTTCGTGGGGGCAAGGCCATCGGGAGTGAGGCTGAAGTTTAGAGAAAGCACCCCCGGGCGTTACTTCGGAGACCATGGCAAGGGATGGGGCGGAACCTCCATCACGAACCCCCTGGACATTATTGCAAGGATTGACAAGAAGGTGGCCCGGGTGGGTATGCAAGTACTGATCACGGAGACCACGGGTCAAAAGGCATCCCTTTTCCAGCTCGGTGAAGATGGCCGTCTCCATGAACTCCCTATATCAGAAGCGGCCAAAAGGGCCCTTGACGCCATCTCTTCCAGCTGTGAACCATCTCTCGTCTCAGCCATTTATATGGGCGGCGCCGGAGGTAGCGCCAGGGCTGGTGTGGTTCGTTATCCCATAAAACTGACCAAGGCCGTTCACCAAAGCAGGGCCATTTTGACCGTTGGAGGAGCCCCAGTTTTCGTTTTGCCTGGAGGAGGGATAAACTTTCTGGTAGATGTGGAAAGAGTCAAGACGGGCTTTTTCTACTGGACGCCTACCCCCGCCACCATCTGTCCTATCGAGTACACCATGAAGCTCCGGGATTATGAGGAAATGGGCGGGCACTTGGAAGCCATGAAACCCTTTAATGCCAAGGAACCTTTTTCTCCACGCGAGTAGAAGAAAAAGATGTCTTATGAGAAAACCGTCAAATTACTCCAAGGCGGTCATGTGATGGCTGAGTGCGGGCCTATGAGGCTGGTCATCACGGCTTCTGTGGGCAAGGTTCCTCAACCCGAAATGGGCATGAAGGCTGCCGAAGAATCCTTTCTCTATCTTGAACGGATTGCCCGTCTCAGGCACTTGCTGGGCAGAGGCGTACCAAATAATTCACAAGCCATAGATGACCCTTTAGCCAAGGAGATGGTCCGCAGCGTGATGCGCACGGGTGACAAGGATCTTACCCCCATGGCAGCGGTTGCTGGGACCATTGCGGATGCTGTTGCAGATTATCTCTACGAACGGGGGATGACCAAAGTGGTTGTCAATAACGGGGGTGACGTCTCCGTCAGGCTCCGTGGTGGTGAACCCATGAAGGTGGGTATAAGACCCGTAGTCGGGGAAGAGGCATGCTCTCACGTGATCCAACTGGATTCTGAAAGATCTTCCTGGGGCATCGCCAGCAGTGGTCTGGGAGGGAGAAGCTTCACAAGAGGTGTGGCTTCGGCAGCAACGATTATTGCCGAAACAGCATCCATCGCAGATGCGGCTGCCACGGCCGCCGCCAACGCCAGTTTCATTGAAGACGAACATGTAATACAGAGACCTGCTGAGGAGATTGATCCGGATACAGACATTCCCGGTATCCCAGTTACGGTCAGGGTTGGCCCTTTGAGCAAAGAAAAAAAGTCAAGGGCACTCTCCAGTGCCATGGAAAAAACGGCAGAGCTTGTCCGAAAACAGATCATTCTTGGGGCCTTTGTTGCTGTTGATGGAGAGTTCGCCATGAGTGACTTCTTTCGGGAAAGGCTTGTTGCCTCATGAGAAGCAGGTTATCCCATATGCAAACAAGAAAAAAATAGACACTAAGATCCCTATTCATTTAGCCATAAAAGGAAGGAGGAATCGCTTATGCAGGTCAGAAAATATCTCACCATTGTAGAAGAGATCCATATGGATTCTGGTCGTCCTGTGGATCCGCCGGGGAGACGGGCTGCGGCCATTGCCGTTATTGAAAACCCCTTTGCAGGCAAATTTGCAGATGATTTGACCTCTCTCATGGACATCGGGGAGGCGCTGGGAGGGATTCTCGGAAAGATGGCGGTGGATGCCCTGGGAATCTCGCCCGAGAGGGCTGAAAGTTATGGAAAGGCGGCCATTGTGGGGGAAGACGGGGAACGGGAACATGCTGCGGCCATCCTTCATCCTAAGCTGGGTAAACCCTTTCGTGATGCCCTTGGTGGCGGAAAGGCCATCATACCATCTGCCAAAAAGATGGGTGGCATGGGTACGGAGATTGATGTCCCGATCCATTATAAGGACGCTGCTTTTGTACGTTCCCATTTTGATGCGATGACCGTGAGGGTGGATGACGCACCCAGATCAAATGAAATCCTTGTAGCACTCGTTGTTACAGATTGCGGCAGACCGCACCCCCGCGTGGGTGGTCTAAAGCTGGAAGAAGCCAAGAAAGAGGACGGCTTGCGATGAGTCCCGAGAAAGGGATGGCGAGGAGATGACAAAAGATGCTTTTGCCAAAATTTCATTATCATGAGCCAAAGACGCTGGATGAAGCCTGCCAAATCATGGAGAATCTGGGAGCGATGGCCAGGCCTATAGCGGGCGGAACAGATCTGCTCGTGAATATGAAACAAGGGCTCATCTCGCCCCAGAATCTGGTTTCCCTCCAACGGATTGAGGAACTCGCAGGGATGGATCTCTCCGGAGGGATGCTCAGGATAAAGGCATGTCAGACCGTTTCAGAGCTGGCCAAATCTGCGGAGATTTGTTCGTCCCTTAACGCCCTAAACTTGGGTGCAAGTGCTCTCGGATCCCCCCTTATCAGAAACCTTGCAACTGTTGGGGGAAATCTCGTCTCAGCAAGACCTGCTGCTGATCTACCGCCCCCGCTTATGGCTCATGGGGCCAAGGTTATTTTGAAAAGTGTATCTGGAGAAAGGACCCTCTCTCTTGACTCCTTTTTCCTGGGACCCGGTCAGACGGCCATGAAAACCGACGAGATCATGGCAGAAGTCCTCATAGAACAACCAAAGGCAAGCTCGGGATCCGGCTACCTCAAGCTGGGTGTAAGAAAGGCCTTGGAGATCTCCATAGTCAATGTGGCCTCTTACCTTGAATTAGATGAGGGCCACAAATCCATTCGATTAGCACGGATTGTCTTGGGCGCTGTGGCCCCCACGCCCATGAGAGCGTTTTCGGCTGAGGAGATGCTCATGGGTGAAAAGCCCGACGAAAAGCTTTTCTACAAGGCGGGTCAGGCCGCCTCCAAGGAAAGCCAGCCCATTGACGATCTAAGGGGATCTGCCGATTACAGGCGTGACATGGTCTCTGTCCTGACCCAGAGAACCTTGGCGATGGCGTTGGCAAATGCGCTAACACGTGGAGGAGCCCACTGAAATGGATAATAAGATCACCCTTACGATCAATAGCAAGGTCTACGAAATCCGTGTCGAATCCAATCAGACCCTATCAGAAGTGCTTCGGGACCAACTAAGACTTACGGGGACCAAGGTGGGATGTAACATGGGAGATTGCGGTGCCTGCGCAGTGATCATGGATGGAAAACCGGTTAATGCCTGTCTTGTTCTGGCTGTGCAGGCCAATGGACGAGAAATTCTGACTGTAGAAGGCCTGGCAGATGAGAGAGATTTGCACCCCCTTCAGAGGGCATTTCTGGAAAAAGGCGCTGTGCAATGTGGG
>Ga0209427_10002775_pt1 | contig 20569 bp, 16 predicted proteins | sample DeeMarSWOR136_30_FD_187465 | JGI IMG/M metagenome (GOLD analysis project Ga0209427, IMG submission 187465) | Marine sediment microbial communities from White Oak River estuary, North Carolina - WOR-1-36_30 (SPAdes) (version 2) | ecosystem: Environmental > Aquatic > Marine > Intertidal zone >...
ACCAGACTATCCAAACGGCTGGTGTCGGCACTGACCACCGTCGGGCTGCTGATCATCCTGGGCCTCGAACTCCCCCAATCGCTCGACCGTGTGTCAGAGTTCCGTCAATCCATCAGCAGCCGCGAGCAGACGAGCGAGGCAGTCGTGGCCGGGCATTGGCTGCTGGCCCACTACCCGCCCTCCACGCGCATCCTGTATGACCCCACCAGCTATGTTCCCCCGGCTTTCGCCGATGCCTACGCAACGCCTTGGGGGGGAACGCTGCAGCTGTTGGAGACCTTGGAGCCCAACGTCGTGATCGTCAACAGTCACGTTTCAAGTCTGTTCTCTGACGTGGGCCGAGCGCAGACATACGCCCGCGATGAGGCCACCTTCATGGCAATACATGACTACTACGAGTCCCTGGCAGACGGGGGAGCGGGCTACGCCCTGGCAAACGACTTTGGCAGTGTTCAACTGTACGAGAGGAAAGGAGAATAGCCACTGCCTCCCGAGTTGGTTGCCGGCTGAATGGCGAGAAGCAGGACGGGACTATTGGTTTGCGCCACGCAGCATACAGGCAGATTCTCAACGTTGCCCGCAGACGGCAGTACCAAACAATGTCTTTGCTGGAGTTCTACTCACGTCGCGCAGAGCTGGCGCGTCACAAGGTTCTGGCCCTGCGTCACGACGTTGACACCTGCAACCGAAACGGAGTCAGGCTGTTCTTCGACCTGGAGAGGGGGTTCGGTGTTTCAGCCACCTACTATTTCAGACTAAAGACCTTTGGAATGGCGGATGTGGTGACGCAGATCCTCGAACATGGTTCGGAGGTCGGGTATCACTTTGAGGAACCCGCAACTCTTGCCAAGCGCTGCAGGATCACCTCGGCCCGGGAGTTGGCAGACGAGGCCAATAGGAAGCGGATTGACCAGATGATGACACGCAACATACAGCGTATCAATACCAAGTTGGGCACTCCAATCCGATCACTCTGCAGCCACAACGATTTCTACAACCGGCGACTAGGCGTTGAGAATCACGCGTTTTTGTCTGATCGTGTGCGGCAGAGATTCAACATCCTTTTCGAGGCATATGATCCTTCATTCAAAGGCTGCTTTGACGAGTGTCTCTACGACGTCACTGACAACGCGTGGCTGTGGCATGGTGACCGCTCTCCCGTGCATGCCATGTTGGACGGCGTACCGAGGCTTTATGTTCTCACCCACCCCCGTCAGTGGCATCCTGCACCCATCGTCAACACACGCGAGAATCTGCAGAGGCTGTTTCAAGAGCTGTATTACCGATCACTCGGACTCAAGGGGGAGTGAAGAAAAGCTCCACAACTTCGATCACGAGGACGAGCAAGGGTGGAATCCGGAAGCATTCCCTTCGTCACAGTCATCATACCGACGTATAACGAGCGCGCCCACATAGTCAAGTGCCTGCAATCTTTGATCCAGTCCGACTATCCCGCGGAGCATTTCGAGGTGCTGGTGCTCGATGGTGGGTCTGATGATGATACTCGGAGCGTGGTTCTCGAACTGGCCCGTGAGTCCGACCTTATTCGTCTCCTGGACAATCCCAGACGAGTCGCTGCTGCTGCCCTGAACATCGGCGTACAGAACGCCAGAGGGGACGTGATCATCATCTTGAGCGCCCACAGTTCCGTCGCCAGTGATTTTGTCACCCAGAGTGTGATCTACTTGTCCAAGATGGATGCCGCCTGTGTGGGCGGCCCAATACGCAGCATCTCTCATTCGTTTCTGGGCAAGACCATCGCCCTGGCGATGAGTTCGCCGTTTGGTGTGGGCAACGCGCTTTTTCGTTACTTGGACAGAGAGCAATACGTCGACACCGTTGCCTTTGGCGCTTATCGCAGGCAGGTGTTTGATGAGATTGGGCCCTTTGATGAGAGCCTGTTGTACAACGAGGATGATGAGTTTAGCTGTCGATTGCGCGGGCAGGGTGGAAGGATCTTCCTAACCCCGGCGATAAAGTCATTCTATCACACCAGGACGTCACTGGCACAACTCTGGCAACAGTATTTCCGATATGGAAAGGGGAAGGTTAGGGTAATACAGAGACACCCTCGAGCTGCCATGATCCGTCATTTTGTGCCGTTCGCGTTTGTGTGCACGGTCTTGGTTAGCGGCCTGTTGGGACTGGTCAGGGCCAGCTTCCTGACCGTATGCTTGGTCGTGTTGGCAGCCTATGTGGGGGCTTCCTTGCTCTTCTCGCTGCGGCTCTCTGCCAGGAACGGCTGGAGGCACCTACCTGTCTTGCCGGCGGCCTTTGCTTGTCTGCACTTTGGCTACGGCCTGGGATTCCTGGCCGGGCTGCTCGAATTGGCGGGGGCATCCATGCACCGGCTGCTCACGGGAGAGGCAGCCAACTGACGTCGGGCCCACCGCTGAGAAGCGTTCTGCCGCGGGCACCAACCCCGTGAAGGAGTGAAGAATTGGCACGCAACGGACGGACTGAGCCGCAAGTGATGGTCATCGGGTTAGATGGCGCATCGTGGAACGTGCTGCACCTGATGATGTCAGCGGGAGCGATGCCGAATCTGAAAGACCTGGTGAACACAGGCGTCAGCGGCAATCTGAGGTCCACTATCCCGCCGACCTCACCACCGGCGTGGACATCTTTCATGACCGGCAAGAACCCAGGAAAGCACGGCGTCTTCTCATGGGGTGAAGCTGTGAACCTTCGATTCGATCCTGTCAACGCCCTGAGTATCCACGGCAAGACCCTTTGGCAGCTGCTGGGAGAATACGGAAAGAGAGTTGGCGTCTTCAACGTGCCCATGACATACCCTCTTCCTTCGTATCCTATCCACGGCTTCTTCATAACCGGGTTTCTGACGCCCAGCTTCGAGTCCAACTTCATCTACCCCTCAGGCCTGCGCAGTGAGCTGCTTTCACGGACAGGCGACTATATCATCGACGTGCCCTGGCTGGAATACGAGCACAGAAAGAATGGTCGCCAGGCCTTGATGAAGGACCTCGCCGCAGAGCTTGAACAAAAGGGGAAGATCACTCTGGCTCTGTTGGAGCGATACGAGACTGACTTTTTCATGGTGGTTTTCGCGGGCCCCGATAGGATCAATCATTGCCTATGGCAATACATCGGCCTGGACCCCTTGATCAAGCTTGACGCCGAGGGCCAGGAGATCCAGGGGATGATTCATGCCTACTATCGTCAGCTTGATAGCATCCTGGGGGGAATCCTGAAGCATGCTGGTCCCGACACGACCATGTTGGTGATCTCTGACCACGGCTTTGGGCCGATCCGAAAGGAAATATACATCAACAAGTGGCTGGCAGACCAGGGCTTTCTTGCGTCGGCCTCGAATCCGAGGAGCGCAAAAGTGCGGGCCGCTCTGCGCACCCTCGCGCGCCAGCTCGGCATCACCAAAGATCGTTGGCAGCGGGCGATGGGCGCGCGGGCGACAAAGGTAGCTCAGGATCTTGTCAACTCCGTCCGGATCGACTGGTCCAGAACGAGAGCCTATTCGAACGGCGTCAACACCATTCAGATCAATCTCAAGGGAAGAGAGCCCTGCGGCATCGTGAATGCCGGCAGCGAGTACGAAGAGGTCCGCTCTCAGGTCATCGAACGGTTGGCCGAGCTGAGTGACCCAGAGACAGGGCGCAGAGTCTTCAACGCGGTCATCCCACGTGAGAAGGCCAGCACAGGCCCAAACCTGAATCGAGCTCCCGACATCTTGCTGCTCATGGCCGATGAAGGGTACGCAGCCTACGAGTGCGATGTAGACGTGGACCACGTTTTCGAGGCTCCAAGATGGCGGAATGGGGAGCACACGCTGGACGGTGTCTTGGCCGCTGCTGGGAGACACATCAGGAAGGGCTCAACCATTGTTGGGGCGACGATCATGGATCTTGCCCCCACGATCCTGTACAGGATGGGACTGCCAATCCCCGATGACATGGATGGGCAGATCCTCACAGAGCTGTTCGCAGAAGAGTTCCTTGGCGCCAACACCCCTTTGACAGCAAGAGCCTTCGACCAAGCGGCCGACAGTGATGTCAGCGTCGGTGAGACAGCGGCGGATCGACAAGCCATCCTAGAACGGCTGAGGGGATTGGGGTACGTCGACTAGCTTCACTGCGCGTTTCTCGTGACCTGACGGGCGACCATATTCGCAGCGCCCCCACGCAACGACTTGCGAGGTACACGGTTTGCAGAGCACTGGACCAAGGGTACTGAAGAACACGACTGTACGGCTGCTCAATCAGTTCATCCTGGTCGTCTCATCTTTCGTCATTGCGGTTTCGCTGGCCAGACTGTGGGGAGCCGAGTCCTATGGACGATACGCCTTTGCCATAGCCTTCAGCGAGCTGTTCACCTTCTCCTTTGATTGGGGCCTGCACTGGCTCCTTACTCGAGAGGTAGCCCGTGACAAGAAGAACGTTGCCAAGTATCTCGATAATGCGCTCACCCTGACCTTTGCTCTTTCACTGGGCGCCATGGGTGTGCTCGTCCTGCTCATCAACCTTCTTGGCTATCCTACGGAGACCGTTCTTGCAGTTTATCTTGGCGGAATCTGGACGCTTCTGCAGGTCTTGGCCTCTCTGTTCATTTCGGGAACATTCTACGCCTTTGAAAGGATGGAGTATGAGACGCCGCCACTGCTGGCCGAGAGGCTCTTTGCAGTCGTCGGTGGTCTTGCGGTGATCGCGGCCCGCCGTGGCTTGGTCGCGCTGATGCTCGTGTTGGTCATCTCACGAGTGATCAGGTTGATCGTCTGTATGGCGATCTACACCAGGAGAATAGGGCCGCTCGGACTTGCCGTCGATTGGAAACTCTGGCGGGTCTTGGCGAAATCCACTTTCCCCTTTGGCCTGAATCTGGCCTTCGGACTGATCTATGCCAGGAGCAGCATCACTTTGCTCTCCCTGCTGACAGGAGATGAGGCTGAGATAGGCTTCTTCCAAGCAGCTTTCGCGTGTGCCATGTATTTGCCGGAAGTGGGGATTTCGCTGACCACTTCCTTGTTTCCCATGATGTCAGAGCAGTACCTGACAAGGCGAGAGTCCTTCATTCTCAACTATCAAAGGACGGTTCGATGGCTCGCCGCTCTGGGGCTGCCAATGACACTCGGCCTGTGTCTGTTGGCAGACAGGATTGTCATCCTGCTCTACGGTGAAGGCTTTGTGCCTGCGGTGATCAGCCTTCGAATCCTCAGTCTGTCGGTGCTGCTGAAGCTCATACACGGCGCCCTGGCTATGGTCTTGACTTCCAGCAACAGACAGGGACTGCGTATGAGCATCATGGCTCTTGGGGCGCTTGCCAGCATTGTGATGAACCTTGTTCTGATTCCCTGGAGGGGGTATGTGGGAGCGAGCGTCGCCGCAGTTCTTACGGACAGCCTGATTCTTGTGACAAGCTATTTGTTTGTGGCCAGACAGTTGGGTGGGCTGCCCGTTCTCGCAGCGTTGGGACGCCCCGCTCTGAGTGCGACGCTGATGGGCATCTATGTGACTGTCTTCCGGAGCATGGCTCTATTCGCATTGATCCCTACAGCGGCGATGATCGACCTCGCGGTTCTGTATGCCCTGGGGGGTCTGCCGAGAGATGAACTCGCTCAACTGAAGGCGCTACTCCCAGAGCGCTGGGTGAGATGGGTAACCGGATAATGCGATCTGGTGCTCCGCATCTTGATGCCTGCTGCGGACTATTTTCTATGATGCTGACGTTGCCTGGTTCGGGACACTGCTGCCGGTCCCGTCCGGCGGGCATGCCGTTAGAGAAGTCTGTGCCTTCGACTGCTCCGCACCCAATGCCAGGGCGGGCAGCTTGCGTGGAGTAGATACCAGCTAATGAGACGCTTTCGCGACCCCAGCGCAAACTGGATAGCGGTCATTGCCCTCCTGACCGCCGTTGCCTGGCTGAGAGGCACCAGCATGCTGAACTCCTGGTACCACAACCTCGGCAGTCGCGCGCTGTCCCTCGAATGGCGTGCGGTGCGCGAAGCGCCACTCATTGCACCGTGTCAGCAGTGGGCCGCTGATTCTGGTGCTGCACAGCCGGTCGCGCAGGCGCTGCGCCTGAATCCGACCAATGAGAGGGTGCGGTTGGCCGCCGGGCGCGTCGCCTGGCTGCTGGGCGACTGTGAGACGGCCCTGGATGAATGGAGCAGTATGGAATCAGGCGACGTGATCGCCCGCCTCGAGCGCGCAAACGCGCTCCAGGCGTTGGGCCACAAAGAGCAAGCAGTGGCCATGTATCGCGAGATCCCTGGAATCACCGACTACCTGCACTTGCGAGGAGATGCGGCAGAAGCGTCCCAGGATCTGAAGGCGGCGGTGTTGTGGTATGAGCTTGGCATGGAAGTCTCGCCAACGCTGGCGACGGCAGAAGACCTAGCGGCGCTGTACGTGCAAAGCCAACAGCCCGACGCGGCAACAATGGTTTGGCGCAGGTTGAGCGAGGCAACGCCGCAAACCGATTCGCTTCACTGGTGGGCACAGGGCCGCAGCGCCGAGCTAGCAGAGGACTGGGCGATGGCCGCCCAGGCCTACGGCCAGGGAGCAGAGCAAAGCGACGATCCCTGCGACTTCTTGGAGCGACAGGAGGCAGCCCTTCAGCAGCTAGGACAGTTCGCCGCAGCGGAAAGCGTTTCCCGGGATGCGTTGGATGCGTGTCCGGAACGGCTGTGGCCCTACCTACGGCTCGGAGATTCGCGCAGGCGGCAGACCGACTACTCGGGCGCCCTTCACTGGTACACACAGGCAGAGGTGCTGTGGCCGGACCATGTCAGCCCAAAGTACTACCTTGGCCTGACTCGCTTCAACCAAGAGAAGTACACGCAGGCTGAGACGTACTTCCGCCAGGCTCTGGCCTTGAACCCCGAGCACTCTTGGAGCCTATACCTCCTTGCGTGGTGCCTGCACGAGACCGAGCAGAAGGCTGATGCAGTGGACTGTCTGTCACGAGCCATCGAGCTGAATGCCGGCGAATCCTGGAGATGGGCCATGTTGTTGGGTGATTGGCAGTTAGAGTTGGGACATCTTGAGGAGGCTCTAACGGCCTACCGGCGGGCACTCTCGTGGCACCCAGGGGATGAGAGCATCGAAGCGCGCATCGAGGAGGCGCTGAATCTGAGCCAGTGAGCCCTGGGCAATACGACTCTGGCTGTGTGTAGCAGAGTTGGCTATCAGATGGGCGATGATCGCCGCCGCTGGTGGCGGGGTCCACGGCGACTTTACCGTACGCGAGGAGCATAGAATGAGCAAGTTGGCTGCAGGTCGGCTCTCGCATAGAACGGGGGAAAAGGTAGATGCGTGACTCCTTCCTTCCCTTCTCTCCACCTCTCATTGGCGAGGAGGAGATCGATGAGGTGGTGCGCACCCTGCGGTCAGACTGGATCACCACTGGACCGAGGACGAATCAATTCGAGCGCGAGTTCGCGTCGTTCATCGGAGCGGAAGCGGCGCTGGCGGTCAGCTCAGGCACCGGAGCGATGCTCGTTGCTTTGGCGGCCTTGGGCATCGGGCCGGGCGATCAAGTCATCACCACCCCGATGACCTTTTGCTCGACGGTACATGTGATAGAGCAGGTGGGTGCGCGACCCGTGCTGGTCGACGTTGAGCCTGACACCTTGAACATCGATCCGCAGCAGATCGCCGCAGCCATCACCCCTCGCACTCGGGCACTGATGCCTGTACATCTCTATGGCCATCCGTGCGACATGGATGCCATACTGGACATCGCCGCAGCGCACGACCTGCGTGTCCTCGAGGATGCTGCTCATGCACTGCCCGCCAAATACAAGGGACGAACGGTTGGCACGCTGGGCAGCTTGACGGCCTTTAGCTTCTACGCCACCAAGAATCTCACCACCGGCGAAGGTGGGATGCTGACCGGCGACCGCCAGACCATCGAGGAGGCCCGTCTCTGGAGCATGCATGGAATGAGTCGCGCTGCTCACCAACGGTACAGCGCCGCGGGCTCCTGGTACTATGAGGTGATCTTGCCCGGCTTCAAATGCAACATGACTGACATTCAGGCTGCGCTGGGGCTGCAGCAGCTCAAGAAGCTCCCCCGCTTCCAGGAGCGGCGCATGGAGATCGTGCGCCGCTACAACGAGGCACTGGCCCGATATGGGGAGCTTCAGCTGCCGGTTCAACGTCCTGGCATCGAGTCGGCCTGGCATCTCTATTCGGTGCGCCTCAACCTGGACAGGCTCACCATCGACCGCGCTCGCTTCATCGAGGAACTGCGCCTCCGCAACATCGGAACCAGTGTGCATTTCATCCCGCTTCACATTCAACCGTACTATCGCGACAGATATGGGTTCGAGCCGGACCACTATCCGGTGGCATATCACAACTACCTGCGGCTGGTTACATTGCCCCTCAACCAGCGGATGACAGATTCCGATATCGACGATGTCGTTGAGGCTGTCGGCGATGTCATCAAGAAACACCGTCGTTAGCGCAAGGTAGAGGCAGCAGATCGATGTTCAGGCGGTTGTTTGACGCGGCTGCGTCGGCTGCAGGGCTCGTCGTACTGAGCCCTCTGTTTGCTCTGCTGGCGATCTGGATCAAGCTGGACTCCCCAGGTCCGGTGTTCTACCGAGCGGAACGGGTGGGCAAGGACGGGCGCTTGTTTCACATGCTCAAGTTCCGCAGCATGGTACGCGGCGCAGCAGAGATGGGACCGGGGCTCACAGCCAGAGGCGATCCGCGCGTGACGAGAGCGGGGCGGGTCCTGCGCAGAACTAAACTCGATGAACTCCCGCAACTGATCAACGTGTTGCGCGGTGAAATGAGTTTGGTGGGGCCCAGGCCTGAAGATCCGCGTTATGTCGCGCTGTACAGTCGTGAACAGCGTCGCATTCTGAGCGTGCGGCCGGGCATGACCAGTCTGGCCTCTCTCAAGTACCGCGACGAAGAGGACCTCCTGTGGAACGACGATGTTGATGATCTGTACAGCCGGTTCCTCATGCCCAGGAAGCTGGAGATAGACCTTGCCTACGTGGACACTCGGACCGTGTGGTCTGATTTCAAGGTTCTCGCCATGACCATCGCAGCTCTGTTCCGACCAGGAAGGTAACAGCCTAACCCTGATGACTCACTCCCCGCTGCAGGCTAGACCAGGTCCCGGTTCCGTCCCGCTGGCAGCATGCCGACCATGGAACAGCCCGGTTGATCACGTTCTCGATTGCTTGACCTGCCAGTAGATCGCGCTATAATCATGACCCAGACTGCCGCGGCGAGTGAATGCAACGATTCGCCCAACTGGCTGTGTGTCACGTTCACCCACTCCACGTGCGGACAACGTCGAAAGGGGACCACGATGGCCGAGAACACAAAGAGTCAGACAGCACAAGTTGCGCCTCGGATCAAAGTGAGCAAGAATGGCCCGTACCTCGTCTCCGGCAGCGTGCCCCTCATCCAGCAAGTAATTGTCCCCGACCCGGCAGGGGATCCCTGTGAATGGCGCACCGACAAGGAATACCCCTCGCGGAAGAAGTATGCGCTGTGCCGCTGCGGTCAATCGAAAACAGCCCCCTTCTGCGATGGCACACACACCAAGGTCGGTTTTGACGGCACCGAGACGGCCACCCGCGAGCCCCATTTCGACCAGGCTAAGGAGGTCGATGGGCCGGCTTTGAAGCTAACTGACGCTCCTGAGCTGTGCATCGGTGCCGCTTTTTGTGACCGTGCCGGCGGAACCTGGAAACTTACCCGCCAATCTGACGACCCAGAGGCTAGGAGGATTGCCATCGAAGAGGCTGGAAACTGCCCTTCTGGCCGCCTGGTGGCTTGGGACAAACAAGGGAATGCGATTGAACCCCCGTTCGAACCGTCGATTGCGATGGTTGGCGAAGCTGACGGGAGCCTGAGCGGGCCAATCTGGGTACGTGGCGGCATTCCGATTGAATCTGCTGACGGTACCGTCTACGAGGTCCGCAACCGCGTCACCCTGTGTAGCTGCGGCAAGAGCTGCAACAAGCCTTTCTGCGACGGCAGCCATCGGGACGGTTGAGGGCGATCCGCCGCAAGCCGGACCGCAGACCGGCTCTCGCCGAGATCGCGCGCCGACACGGTAGCCACCGATGTGACTTGCGCACGTGCCCAGCCCAGTGCCGGAGCGAAGCGACACCTCGCATGCCGCGGGCAGGGCTGTGCAGGCAGCAGGTCTGTCCAGTTGGCAACAAACACTTGATCAGGAGGTCATTCGAACATGAAACGCGATTGGACGGTGCTATATCGGCCTGTTGACATTGCGATCGGGATTGTGGTGCTCGGATCGCTGTGGGGCCTGTCAGAGGTGATTGCTGAGGGCGTGATCAGAGCAGCGGGACTTCCCTACCGAGCCGCAGTGTTGACAGGCATAGGTATGGCGCTCATGGCCGCTGGGGTGGCCGCCTACAAGAGATACTGGCTGCCAGCGGCAGGCGCTGGCGTGGCGGTTGCAGTCAAGCTCCTCGTTGTGCCCATTCTTCACCTCCCTGCGTCCTGCAAGGCCAACTCCAGTTTGGCTGTGACGCTGGAGGCGCTGGCCCTGGCAGCCGCTGTGGCTGTTATCGGGCACGGGATGCGCCGCACCCAGGGCCAGGTCGCAGCTGGAGTGATGGCTGGCCTGGGATCGGCAGCCGTGTTCTGGGCTGCGGGCATGCGGCTGGCGCCCTGCAACTATCTTCTCTCATTCAACCGACCTGGCGGGCTGCTGGCCTTTCTGGCTGTAGAGGGTGTGCCGTGGGCTTTGGCGTCCGGCCTGCTGGTGCCAGTGGGGTACTGGCTGGGGGAGCAGGTCAGGCAGAGAATGCCCGAGTGGAAGCGGCGGCCTAGCCTGTACTACTTAGGCTCTGGAGCAGTTGTAGCCTGCTGCTGGGTGGCGAGCGCCTTCGCCATTGCTGCCGGATTGTAGACGCCAAACCAGGCGCCAGGGCACAGGCTCAGTGGACGCGCCAGCCTGAGACCCAGCCTCTGGTTGACACACTGTGTGAGCCAGAGGGATGATCCCCCGAATCTGACGCGCCAGCGACAGGTCTGTTCTTTCCTGCCTGAGAGACTGACCCGTCGCTGGCGCGCACCTTCGCGGCGTTCTGGGGCATGGCCACAAAACCCCGGAAGTGACATCCTCGCCAGGCCAGAGCCGCCACGTGCGCCGACAGCCAGAGGAGTGGCCGCCGGCTTGACAGCCCTCTGTGATCCAGACTGTGCTGCCACGGAGGCCCGAAGCCATGCTCTGAACCCACCTGCAAGCGTCTTGGGCCAGGTTCACCTGGACTCACGCCGGAAGACGCTCTACGCCGCGTAGAGCAGCTTGAGCACGCGCGCAGCGTCGAGCGTCAGCCATTGGTTGGGCTGCCCCACCGGTCCAAAGTCCATGGGAGGCCTCCTTGGCGAACGGTCAAGTGGCCAAGTGCCATCGGCAAGCTGCCGGTTCAGCAAAAAGCCGACTGCCTCCCGTATCTGTAGCTCCGCCAGACCATAGCCGAGCCGGGCCAGAGCATCCAGGGCACTGATCACACTGTAGTTGAAGTATGGATACTCGAGAATGGTCCACGCATCCTCGACGTGGTAGCGGCCCATTCGCGGCTTCATGAGCAGGTCGCACAGCACCTCCGCGGCGCGCGGGATTCCCGGCTGGGCGGCGAGTCGAGAGTCCAGCACCGCAAGGCGCAGCACATCGTGCGTGGCGCGCAGACAGCCGCAGCGGCTCGCGCGGCAGTGCCACATCCCATCGTCGCGCTGCGTGGCAATCAGCCAGTCGACCGCGGCTTTGGTGCGCGGATCAGCACCGTAGCCGAACTGGATCAGAAAGCGAACGATGCGCGCCTGCGTACATGGCTCAGGTAGTTCGTCCCATACGATGCCACGGCCATGTACGCGGCGACGCCGGCAGATTCCCCCGTGTTCGCGCTGAAAGGAGAACAAGAATTCGCAGCCGCGCTGTATGTGTTCATCGCCGCCGGTGAGACCCAGGTCCGCCAGGACACTCAGGGTCCAGAAAGTACCACAAAACTTTGGCAGGTAATAGTCCCTCTTGACCCAGTAGCCATCCTTCTTCTGCTGCGCCAGCAGCGTAGCCACAGCCAGGAACGCAGGAATCGCCGCTTGCGCCTCGCGCACCTGTGGATCTTGGGGTTGACGATCCAGCAGCGCCGTCAGCGTGTGGTAGCGAATGGAAGGATGGTCCGACTGGAGTAACCATGCGGTAGGATCAGCGCGCGATGTCTTGAGCCAATCCATTGCTCTCCTCCTTCGACGCGGCTAGTGATTGGCACGTCGCTGACGAGAGGTGGCTGCGAGCAGCCTTGCTCCGTCGGGCGATGGCTGAGCCGAACCTGAGAAAGGCAAAACAACCTCCGGAGCTCAGCTTCTATCTTCCCCGGTAGATTGTTCATCGCCCCGCGTCACTACCTGGCTGCGGAGCGGCGCCAGCAATGGCACCACCTCGACTGGCCTTCCGGTCAGCGATGTCACGGATCAGCTCCAGGTAGCGCTCGACGTGGGCTTCTGGCGTCCAGAGGCGCTGATACGCTTGATAGGCTTTTTGACCCAGCTCCCCTCGCAACGCCGGTTTCGCCAGCAGCTTGTCCATGGCCGCGATCAGTTCGTCCTCCGTGTCATAGACAAAGCCCCCTCCGCTCTCACGGACATGCTCCGGCATCCCACCCAGATCCCTGACAATGGCTGGCGTTTGTCGCTCAAAGGCCTCGATGATCACCACGCCCGCGACCTCATAGGTGATCGAGGGCGCGATCAGAGCTACCGCGTGGCGGTACAGATTCTGCAGCTCCTGTTGGGACTGCTGGCCCAGGAAGCGGATGTTGGGATGGTTCGCGGCCAGCCTGTGCAGCTCGTCCTCGTCGCGACCGGTTCCGGCTACCAGCAGTTGTGCCTTGTCGTAGCGACGGAAAATGGGGATGATCGTCTGCAGCCCCTTAATCTTGAAGAGCCGCCCCACAAACAGGAAGTACGGCCTTCCGTCCGACCCGGCTGGGTTGGACAGGTCAGGTGGCGACGAGTCCCCGGCAGGGACAAAGTACGGTAGATGCACAATGCGCGCATCCAGGCCCCTTTCGCGGTGCATCTGCTGGGTGAACCGGCTCGGGGCGATAAAGGCATCGACGTGCCTGGCGCCAGATTGCAGCAGGCCGGTGTAGCGCCACAACTGCGGAGGTCGCCGGCGCATCAGATTGCACAGCGCGCAATAGCGGGACTCGGCGCAGACCGCGCGGTTGAAGCGGTACAGCTCCCGGCTCTGGCACACCCACCAGTGGTCGTGTGTAGTATAGAGCTTGATGCCCTGCCCGTAGCGCAGCACCCCTGGCCCACCGATGAGCGAGACGGTGTGAAAGTGAATGACGTCGAAGCCTTTGTCTAGAATGGCTCGCATCTTGCGCGTCTTCAGCAAGGGCAGGCCGGTCTGATGGGTCAGTAGCGGCGACAAAAAGCCAAGGGGGCTCTCGAGCCCGTGTACCGTCACGTTGGGGTGGTCTTGATATGTACCTGGTGGTTCTTCATCGGCAAACAGGCGATAGGCGTCCTTGCAGTGAATCACCTCCACGTGGTGGCCCCGCCGCGCCAGCTCGTTGGACAGCCGGTGGACATACACCCCATCCCCACCAAAGTTGTACGGTGGGTAAAAGGCGGTGATCATGCAGAAACGGAGGGGCCGATCCACTAAGCCAACCTCCTCTGAATGGCGCGCTTGATCCCGCGTGTCACCGTGCGAGCAGCCACGTACCACGGGAACCATTCGCTCACCATGAGCGCCGCGGTCCTGTCAGATCGCAGGAAGTGAGCGTCGACCCGCTCCAGGGCAAAGGGGTCGCTGCTGGCTGTCACAAAGCCAAGCTTGTCCGAGCACGCACAGAAAAAGTGCTGCGCGGCGAGGTCCCGGATTCGAGCGTCGTAACGTCCAAAGGGGTAGGCAAAGCACACCACCGGCTGCCCCAGCATCTCCTGGATGATGGTCCGCGAACCGAGCATCTCCCCCGCGATAGGCTCGATCGGCAGCTGAGTCAGATGCGGATGGGTGCAGGTGTGCGCACCGATATCCATCCCAGCATGCTGCATCTCCCGGATCTGGCGCCAGCTCAGCATGGCCCGGCCTTCGAGCGTTGGCAGGCGTTCGGCCTCGTTGGCAGGGTTTGTCGCGCCAGGGGTCACGAAGACAGTGGCCGTCATACCGTAGCGCTGCAGAACGGGGAATGCCTGATCATACACTGTCCGATAGCCATCATCGAAGGTGATCGCGAAGGATCGGTTGGGGAAAGGCGCGCCTCGCTGCAGACAGCCCACCACCTCCAACAGGGTCAGCGTCCGAAAGCCGTTACTGTGGAGCCGCCCCATTGCGCGCTGAAAGACAGTCGCCGGAAAGGAAATCGGCGCTCGCTGGTCGCTGATATCGTGGAACATGAGGATCGGCAGCCGGGTTGCCATCTTCGATCACGTGCACCCTATGGTGGCGAAGCGGCTGGAGGCCGCGGTTCGTCTAGCAGGTTCTGCGCCCAGGTGCCGATGATGTCCACAAGCTCTCGCTGCTTCCACAGTGGAGTGAAGGTATGATTGGTGCCGCGAACGATCCGTACGTCCAACCAGCCGCGCCTGCGCCACTCGGGCAGTCGATCGCCGAGGGCCACCTGCAGGTAGTCCAGAGTCTTGTCGCCCTCGGAGTAGATGTGCAGTACGCGAACGCTGCGCTCAGCCAGCTGTTGCATCCGTGCCGCCGAATCCGCCTCCACGGGCGTCGCCTGCTTTCGGCGGCCAAACAGGCGGTTCCGCGCAAGCTTCAAGGCAAGCGGGACTCTGGCCCCATAGTCCATTCCCCCTGTCAGTGCCCTACGCCACACCTTGGTCCGGAACGAGCTGCGCAGGGCAATCCTCGCGTAGTAATGCACGAGCACCCGGTTGACGATGTGCGGTGGCAGCCTGCCATCGGCACCGTCATGGAGATGCCCCCATGCATTGATCAGAACAGCTCCCATGACGCGAGGATCGAAGGTCGCCATCCGGTACGAGAACACCGCCCCTGAGCAGAGGCCCATCAGCACGAACCGCTCAATGCCCCTCGTCGCCGTCAGGTGGTGCATGGCTTCCTGCGTCTGGCGCACCGCGCTCTCGCCGAACGGCAGCCGGTCCCTGCGGCGCGGGCTATCCCCAACGCCTGCAAAGTCAAATCGAAGCGCCATAAACCCCAGGCTGGCCAGGTGCCTGGCAATCTTGACGTACAGACGGTTTGGACCCACGTGGTGCACGCTTCCCGCGTTCAGAAGCAAGAATGCAGGAAGCTTGCTGTCCGCTTCCTCCACCGCTGGATGGGTGACTACTCCAACCAGATCTCTGTCCTTGCCGAGAAGCTCGGCTTCCTCCATCACGGGTACACCGCAGACATCCAGGCCACTGTCGCCTGCACGATCTCAGACGGCAGGATCACCCGTCCAACATCCTCATTCCATTCCCAAACATCGGGAATGGGAGAACGTTGATAGGCCACCCGCGCACCCAGCCTCCTGAGATGCTGCTCCAGCGGCCGCTGAGTGTCCTGCTCGTGGCTGGAAATGATCAGCACGTTGTTCGCTGGCCGCTGCTGAACGGCCAGCAGATCAATCTGTTCCAGATCCGTGACCAGCGAATGCGTCAGCGGAAAGCCAAGCACTTCTGTGGGCAGCGGTCCGCGCGTGGGGCGCTCGGGCATTACCAGGGCCTTTGCCAGCATCTCCTTGTGTGCCGCCGCCAGCTCTGCCACGTGAGCAGGCCCGCTCACCACCGGATCCCAGAGAACCAGCCCATTCACATCGGCCCGCTCAGCTGCTACCACCATCGACAGGGTTGCTCCCAGCCGGAGGCCGATCAGGCACACCCTGCTGACTCCGCACCTTCGTCTGACTTGGCCGATTGCCGCAGAGACGTCGGCACGCCACCGATCGATGCTTCCGTGCTCGAAATCTCCGGCTGAGTTGCCGCAGCCGTAATAGTCAAAGCGGAGTGCAGGAAACCCAGCCTCGGCCAGGCGCGCCGCCAGGTACCGCCATGCACGATGGAAGCGGATGTATTCCTCTCCCATGGGATAGCAAAGCACAACGGCAGATGTCCGATGGGTTGCAGGGCCCGGCGCATGATAGCATCCAAAGAGCAACTCGGCGCCTGTGCCAAAGAAAAACGGCTGTACCGCCATCTGCCTGGTCTCGATATGCCACTCCCGTGGACGGTCATACTCCCCTGGAAGATCCAAGACAACCTCTATCGCTCGCATCAAGGCTCAGGCTGCTCGCCTTCCGCCTTTGCTCCTCGGAAGACACTCCGCAGCCTGCCGATCACGCTCTGCGATTCCGACTGCTCCCGTGGCCGCACCTGCGCTTCGTACGATGCGGCCAACTGCCCGAGGCTCTGGTTCACCATTTCGACGGGGTGGATACGCACACCCAGCTCCTTTTCCAGATGCGACACAACCTGCATCGCCAGGAGTGAATGCCCCCCCAGCTCAAAAAAGTTGTCGTGCACACTCACCTGCTGTAAGCCCAGCACCTGCTTCCAGATGTCAGCGACGGCACGTTCCACCTTGCTGCGTGGTGCCGCGAATTCCACTCCCGAGCGAGCACCATCCCAGTCAGGTGCGGGCAGTGCGCCGCGGTCGATCTTGCCGCTCGGCGTTCGCGGCGGCGCATCCAGCGTCACAAATGCAGAGGGCACCATGAACCTCGGCAATTGGCGTTCCAAGTAGTTGCGCACTTCGACCACCTCGACAGTGTGCCCTGGGTTCGGCACCACATACGCCACCAACCGCTTATCAGGCGGCCCTGTGGGCACACGGCCAAGATCCTCCCTGGCCAGGACCACTGCCTGCGCGACGGCGGGGTGTTGTGCCAGCACCGCCTCAATCTCCTCCAGCTCGATGCGCCAGCCCCGCACCTTGACCTGATGGTCGATCCGGCCCAGGAAATCGATGTTGCCGTCGGGCAGATAGCGCGCCAGATCGCCCGTCTTGTACATGCGCGCTCCCGGTAACTCGGAGAAGGGGTCCGGAAGAAACTTGCCAGCCGTCAAGGCGGGCCGCTTGAGGTAGCCCCTGCCAACGCCGATGCCACCGATGTACAACTCGCCGGCCACTCCGATGGGAACAGGCTGCAGGGCATCGTCCAGGATATGGATCTGCGTGTTGGCGATGGGACAACCGATGGGCGGCTTTCGGGTGGGATCAGCGCACACAGCTACCGTGGCAACGATGGTCGCCTCCGTCGGCCCATACGCGTTTATGAGACGCCGCCCCACTCCCCACTTCCTAACCACTTCGGCGGGACACGGTTCGCCCCCGACAATGACGGTCTGCAGCGAGGGGAGTTCCTCCGGTTCAAGCGCCGCCCACAGAGACGGCGGTGAGCCGGCATGCGTTATCTCCCGGTCGCGCAGCATGCGCACAAAATCGGAGCTCGAGCGCAGCGCATCCGGCACAGGCAAGCAGAGGGTCGCTCCCGCACACAGAGCTGTGAACAGACGCGCAGTCGCGGCATCATAGCTGAAGGAGAGGTTCTGCAGTACACGGTGGCCCGGCCGGTACTCGTAGGGCTGGATCAGCGCGCGGATGACGCTGCACAGTCCCCGATGAGCGATGAGAACGCCGTTGGGCCTGCCCGTGGACCCGGACGTGAAGATTGCGTAGGCGAGGTTGTCGGGCAACGCGGCAGGGTCGGGATTGCGAGGGCTCTGGCGCGCAATCAGCTCCCAGGCCGAGTCCAGGCAAATCGCTTCGGCATCCGAGGCCGGCAACGCGCCCAGAAGAGCTTCCCTGGTTAGCAGCACTGGCGGCTGGGCATCCTGCAGCATCATTGCCAGTCGCTCCTTGGGATAGCCGGGATCCAGTGGCACGTACGCGCCGCCGGCTTTCAGGATCCCCAGGATGCCAACGATCATCTCCACGGACCGCTCCAGGCAGATTCCCACCAGGACGTCCGGCCCCACGCCGCGCTGGCGCAGGTAGCGCGCCAACTGGTTCGCACGAGAATTGAGCTCACGATAGCTGAGCCTCCGTTCTCCGAACTCCACTGCAATCGCGTCGGGAGTTTGCTCAACCTGCGCCTCAAACAGCTCATGGATACACTCATCCTGCGGATAGTCCACCTGAGTCCGGTTCCACTCCACGAGCATCTCCTGCTCCGCGAGGGTCAGCAGGGGCAGCTCGGCGATGCGTTGCTGAGAATTCGCCGCTATCGCCTGCAACAACGTCTCATAGTGTCCCGCCATGCGTGCGATGGTGGCCGCATCAAACAGGTCCACGTTGTACAGCAGAGCTCCACCGAGCCGGGCTCCTGCCGACCACAGGAAGCACTCCACGTCGGACCTTACGGTCACCGATTTGGGCTGGTATGGGACAACGGTCAGGCCCGCGAGCTCGAGTGCAAGCTGTGGCGTGTTCTGCAGCACAAAGCCAACCTGGGACAGCGGGTTGCGGCTCAGGTCCCGGCTGGGATGAAGTTCCTCCACCAGCTTCTCGTAGGGTAGATCCTGGTGCTGATACGCCCCCAGGCAGACCTCCCTCACACGAGCCAGCAGCTCCACAAAGCTGGGGTTGCCCGAGAGGTCCGTGCGCAGGACCAGCATGTTGACAAAGAACCCGATCAGCGGCTCAATCTCGCTCCGGGTGCGATTGGCGATCGGAGTGCCGACCACCACATCTGTCTGCCCCGTGTAACGATACAGCAGTACCTTGAACGCTGCCAGCAGGGTCATGAACAGAGTGGCGCCCTGTCGTACGCTCAGCTCACTGAGCGCCGCCGTACACTCCTCCGACAGGTACATGCCCTGCGCGCGTCCACGGAAGGTCCGTTCGGGTGGTCGCACACGGTCGGTGGGCAGTTCCAGCGCCGGAACGCCTTCTCCAAGCTGCTGCTGCCAGTAGGCAAGTTGCTGCTGCAACACATCGCCCTGCAGCCACTCCCTCTGCCACAGCGCATAGTCCGCATACTGTATCGGCAGTCCTGGGAGTTTGTGCGGCCTCCCTTCGCGGATGGCAGTGTAGAGTTCTGACAGATCCCGGAACAACACAGCCATCGACCAGCCATCGGAGACGATGTGATGCATGGTAAGCAGCAGGATGTGGTGCTCGTCGGCAAGCTTCAGCAAGCGGGCTCGCAGTAGTGGGCCATGAGCCAGATCGAACGGCTCGTCGGCCTCCTCGGCGGCCAGTCGCATCGCCTCGGCCTCGCGCTGGTCTGCGGGCAATCCCTGCAGATCGACCAGCGGCACCGTCAGAGTCAACCTGGGAGAGATAACCTGAACAGGCTGCCCATCCACAAACGAGAAGGTGGTTCGCAGGACTTCATGGCGCTCTACCACTTTGTTCAGGCCGCTCTGTAGAATCGGCACATCGAGTCGCCCGGTCAGGCGATAGCCAACTGGGATATTGTACATAGATCGGCCAGGGAACATCTGATCCACCAGCCACAACCGCTGCTGAGCGAAGGAAAGCGGCACCGGGTCAGGCCTTCCGCGGCGTGGAATCCCCTGCACCTTGGAGGACCCAATTCCCTGCGCGTTGAGCAGGCGCTCCAAGAGTCCGCGCTCCTCGTCAGACAGCGGACCGGCTCGGAAAGAGTCGCGCTGAGTCAGTGGTCACCTCCCTCGTTTCGATGATCCTGAGTCAGGTCGCTGACCTTCGTTCCGGACATGCCGTCCATGCTTGCCAGCATGCGAGCCGTCTCGTCCCTGCCTCCCGGCGTGGGCTCCCTTTCGCTGACCAGCTGCGACAGCTCCGCCACGGTGGGCGCCTCAAACAGGGCACGCAGGGGCAGCTGCACTTTCAGGAGATCCTGAATTCGGGAGATGACCTGAGTTCCTAGCAGGGAGTGTCCCCCCAGGTCGAAGAAGTTATCGTGTATGCCCACACGTTCGACATCCAACACCTCGACCCACACAGCTGCCAATACTTCCTGGACGGGCGTGCGGGGAGCCACAAAGCTGGCCCCTGATTGTCGCGCCAAGTCAGGCTTTGGCAGCGCCGCACGATCTACCTTGCCGCTGGCCGTCAGGGGCAGCTTCTCCAGCAGCACGAATGCAGACGGCAACATGTATGGAGGCAGCTTCTCCCTCAAGAAGCCGCGCAGCTCGCTCGGCTCGGGCTCACGTCCAGCCTCGGGGACTACATAGGCCACGAGACGCCTGTCACCCGTCGCGCACTCCACCGCCTCGGCAACTGCCTGGCGCACGGCGGCGTGTTCGCTCAGGATCGTCTCTATTTCGCCAAGCTCAATGCGGAAGCCGCGGATTTTGACCTGGTGGTCAAGACGACCGAGGAACTCGATGTTGCCATCCGGCAAATAGCGTGCCAGGTCGCCTGTTCTGTACATGCGCGCTCCTGGCTGGTCGCTGAACGGGTCGCACACGAACTGCTCCGCAGTAAGGTCCGGTCTGCCGAGATAGCCGCGGGCCAGGCAGCATCCGCCAAGATGGAGCTCTCCCAGAACTCCGATCGGGACTGGGCCACCTCGCTTGTCCAGAATGTAGGCCCTTCGATTGGGGAGAGGGCGGCCGATGGGCACGCTGGTTGCAGCCCCATCACCATCCGCTGGTGCGACATCGAAGGTGGTGGCGGTAATTGTGGTCTCAGT
>Ga0209427_10002777_pt1 | contig 20554 bp, 17 predicted proteins | sample DeeMarSWOR136_30_FD_187465 | JGI IMG/M metagenome (GOLD analysis project Ga0209427, IMG submission 187465) | Marine sediment microbial communities from White Oak River estuary, North Carolina - WOR-1-36_30 (SPAdes) (version 2) | ecosystem: Environmental > Aquatic > Marine > Intertidal zone >...
CTTTTTTTGCTTTTTCATGTGGATCTACCCATTCTGGTTCACTACTAGCTGTTTGGGTAGCTCCTCCAGGTACTTTTAATCCAGATGGTTTCAAACTCATATCAGCTGAAATTTGTTCTGGTCGTTGTCCCACTGGCACTGGGGCTACCGGTACATATGTAACTCCTCCAGCTTTCAAAACCTTTAATTCACTCAAAACTTTTTCAAGATTCATTGATTGGACACTTTTGTTCATTGTATCCATTATTTCTTTTAAGGATTTAGATGTTTCTCTTAATCCTTTTGGATTTATTCCAGTAAGTAATGAATCTAAATTAGCGCTTATGTTATCATTTAATTCTTTTAATGATTCTAAAACTGTGCTCCAATGTTTGTTCATTTGAGATTCAATTGCACTTATCATTTTGATAGTTTCATTCATAAAATTAACGTGAGCTTCATATCTTTCCTCATCCTTCGCACGTAAGTCGGATATAAGCATTATTAATTTCCGTAGGGCTTCTTTTTCTTCACTCATTTTTTCCCAAAATATTTATTATTTTTTCTATTATTATTATGATTATAAAGAAATTTATATATATTCATTTAGTATTTAGTTGTATTTTTAATAATTCAATAATTTAATTTTAAGATTATTAAGTTAAATTTAAAAATGTCAATAAAAGAAACACAATGGGTAAGACATCCTAAAATTCTTGAACTTAATACGTTCCCATGGATTCATTCATTATCAGAAATTTATAATAATCCGATTAATTTGAAAACTATTCCCGAAGAAGTAATTAATCAAGAGATTAAACTTTTTGATGGAGTTTGGCTAATGGGTATTTGGGAAAGAAGTCCTTCTAGTAAGAAAATAGCTCTTGAACATCCAGATTTATTAAAAGAATATCACAATGCTTTATATGACTTTAGAGATGAAGATGTTATAGGTTCGCCTTATGCTGTATATTATTATCATGTGGACAAAAATATAGGGGGAATAGATGGTTTAAAGGAATTCAGAAAAAGATTAGCTGAGAAAAATATCAAATTAATATTAGATTATGTCCCTAATCATGTTTCTATTGATTCTTTATGGACTTTTGAAACAGATCTATTTATAGAGGGAACTTTAGATGATTTAATGTCTCATCCATATGACTATATTAGTATTGGTAGAAAGGTATTTGCTTATGGTCGGGACCCTAATTTTCCACCTTGGACAGATACAATTCAAATTAATGCTTTTTCTGAAGAAGCAAGAAAGAAAACAATTACTACATTACTCAACATTGCTGATCTTTGTGATGGAGTTCGATGTGATATGGCGATGTTGATGACTAACAAAGTCTTCCAAAAAACATGGGGAAAGAAAGCCGTGGACGTCCCTGATAAAGATTTCTGGGAGGAAATCATCCCAGCTATTAAGCAGGAGCATCCTAATTTTATCTTTATAGCAGAGGTATATTGGGATATGGAATGGGAACTTCAGCAACTAGGATTTGATTTCTGTTATGATAAAAGGTTATACGAGAGATTACTCTATGACAATGTTAACGCAATTAAAGATCATTTAAAAGCAGAATGGACTTTTCAAAGTAAACTTGTTAGATTTATTGAAAATCATGATGAATTAAGAGCTATTGTAAAGTTTGGAGAAGAAAAATCATTAGCGGCAGCAATTATTGCAACGACTTTACCAGGAGTAAGATTGATCCATGAAGGTCAAATGTATGGTTGTAAAATAAAATTACCAGTTCAATTAAAAAGGAGACCTTTTGAAGAAAAAAATAGTTATATATTGGATTTTTATCTAAATTTATTAAAAGCAATACCAAGTCAAGAATTTAAGAATCCTAATTGGTCACTCTGTGAAGTAGAACCGATCACCAAAGATGATGATTCATTTTCAAATATAATCTCTTATTTATGGTGGGAAAATAATAATTATCGCCTCGTTGTTGTTAATTACAGTCCAAATTACTCAAAAGCTCATATAAAAATAAGTCCACTCCATTTTGATACGTATAAGTGGAAATTTACTGATTTAATTGATAATAAATCTTATATACATGACGGAGAAGTTTTATTTAAATATGGCCTATATATTGAATTAAATCCATGGAAAGGACATATTTTTGATATAAAGAAATCAAAATAAGTAATTCAGTGAACAGTAACGGTTTTTGCTAGATTTAATGGTTTATCAGGATCCAAATTATGTTCTAAAGCAGCATAATAAGCTAATAATTGTAATGCAGGAATAAATGTTATTGAGCTAAAAAGAGTATAATATTTATCATTAGGTTGAGGTATTCGAATTGTAGTGTCGCTTAAATTAGTAATCTTTATGTCGCTTTCTACAACCAATGAAATTATTTTACCGCCTCTAGCTTTAAATTCCATAACATTTCCGATCAATCTTTCATACGTTTCATCAGGAGGTGCTATAAAAATAATAGGGTATCCCTTTCTTACTAAAGAAATTGGTCCATGTTTTGCATGTGCTGCTGAATATCCTTCAATAAAACGACAAGCAACTTCTTTTAATTTTAAACCTCCTTCTTTTGCTGTTGCTATTGAAGCGCCACGGGCTAAAAAGAAAAAATTATGACTTTTTTCTAGATTTTTTACAATTTTTTTAATTATATCAATACTGCTTACAAGAAATTTCTCTATAATATTAGGAACAGAATTTAAAGACTCGTAATATTTTTGAATCTCTTCAGCTAATAATTTTTTTTTAAGTTTTGCAATTTCTAAGGCAACTAATGCAAGAGTTAGAACTTGGGTAACATAGGTCTTAGTTGCAGCAACACCGATTTCAGGACCTGCTTGAGTAATTATTACTTCATCTGAATGTCTGGTGAGTGTTGATCCAACAATATTAGTAATAGATAATATTTTTATATTTAAATTATTTTTTTTTGCCCATCGAATTGGCTCAATTAAATCAATAGTTTCCCCTGATTGGGACACTGCAATTATTACAGAATTATCTTCAAGAGAGTCATTTAACTGAGTTTTAAATTCTGAACATTCTATCGCTTCAATATATTTACCAAGAAATTTAGTAACAATAAATTTTCCTGCTAATGAAGCATAGAAGGAGGTTCCTGCAGCTGTAATATATATATGTTTTGCGTTTATTAATGACTCAGCAAATTTCTTCAAAGATTCAGTGGGTATTTTTAACGTTCTTCTTAAAGCATCTGGTTCTTCGTAGATCTCTTTTAGCATAAAATGTTTGTATCCTCCTCTCTCAGCTGCGTCTATAGTCCATTCTATTTTTTGTAATTCTTTCGTTTTAGCCTTGTTGCTATCATATATATCATAAAATTCTACTATTCCAGGCCTTAAAATAGCTATCTCATCATCATCTAAAATATAGCAATTTCGTGTATAAGATAAAAACGCTGGTATATCTGAAGCGCAATAAGTTGTTTTTCCTTCTTCTATTCCTATTATCAATGGCGATTCTCTACGAACAGCAATGATGGTGTCTGGATAATCAGTATGGCAAATAGCCAATCCAAATGCACCTTTACACTTTTTGATAGCAGAGACAACAGCATCTTTTAAGCTTTCATGAATATTCAAAAATTCTTCAATTAGATGAGGAATTATCTCTGTATCAGTTTCAGATTTGAAAATATGCCCTTTAGAAATTAATTCTTCTTTTAACTCAAAATAGTTTTCAAGAATTCCATTATGTACTACAGCAATTTTATTTTTACAATCTAGTTGAGGATGACTATTAATTTTTGTTGGTGGACCGTGAGTTGCCCATCTGGTATGAGCTAAGGCAAGCTTAGCACCATCTGGAAACTCATTTAATTTTAATTTCTTATGGATTTCATCTATTTTACCTGAATCTTTTTTAATAAATAATTTTTTATTTGCTATATAGAGAATCCCACAAGAATCATATCCACGATATTCTAAGCGTTTTATTCCTTCGAATACGTTATTGCCTATGTTTAAATTTGCTTGATTAGTAACAATACCGAAAATACCACACATTTTACTAATTTATTTCCATTTTTATCATATTAAAGTTATTTTCAAAATTATTTTAAGATTATTGAATTTAGGATAATATAATATGAAATTATAGATTAATTTCAATTGGATTAAAAGAAAATTAAAATTATTATATAAGATTTAATTTCTCCATACTTTTCATTGCAAGATTGTTCATCTCCATTGAATGGCTTATATCTATTGTAGATTCTCCTGAAATCCTTAAATAGGGGCTTGTTCCAGATCTCCTTATCAAGATCCATCCATCTTCAAAATCAAATCTACATCCATCCATTCTATTGATATTTATCTTATCCTTTCCATGGTTTTCAAGTGATTCCATCATTTCATTAATAATCATAAGGTGAATCTCCTCTGTAAAAGGAATATCTTCTTTAAGTTTAAATTTATCAGCATAATAAGGATATAGTGGTATTTCTGATAGTAATCCCTTTAGAGTATTACCAGTATTAGTAATCATTTGTAATACAGTAGCTATAGTGACTATTGAATCTGGACCAAAATGATAATTAGGCCAAATATAAGTACCTGAGGATTCACCTCCCAAAAATCCCCCATGTTTCTGTAAGGCGAGAGAAACCTTAATATCTCCTACTTCTGTTCGAATAACTTCACAACCAAGGGGATTTAATACATCCTCAATTAAGCTAGATGAATTAATAGGAGTAGCTATCTTTATTTTATCATTAGAAACCTTATTTTCTCTAATGAAATATTTTGCTAATAGTGCTAATAATCGAATTGGATCAACAATCTCACCATTTTCATCCAAAAAGATAACTCTGTCGGCATCTCCATCCAAAGCGATACCAATATCTTCTTTTTGAGATATTTTTATAAATTCTGACAATTGGATTAAATTTTCTTTATTTGGTTCTGAATGTCGTCCCGGAAATCTTCCATCCATTTGACTGTTTATAGTCATAATATTAACATTATAAGCAGAAAGAAGATTTGGTACAATTTCACATCCCGAACCATTCCCAGGGTCAACAATTGCATATAACTTACTACCATCAAATTTTATACGATCTGTTATATTCGAGATATGAATATCATTTATATCATTAATTTCTGTAACTTTCCCAATCTGGTCATATTCAATTTTTAGAAAATCTTTCTGATCGTAAATTCGTGAAATTTCAATTTCTTCTTCGGGAGAGTATCCTACTCCAGAAGGATTCCATAACTTCAAGCCTATATACTCTGGTGTATTATGTGAAGCGGTTATCATAACTCCAGCATCTGCATCTAGAAAACGGAGAGAGGCTGCTAATGTAGGTGTAGTAACAATTCCTAAAGTTTTAACGTTACATCCACAGCTAACAATTCCAGAAATTAATGCGTATTCTATTGGTAAAGCAGACATCCTAATATCCTTTCCAATGACGACAGTACTTCCAACTTTTAAATAGGTTCCTAATGCTAACCCTACGTCCAATGACATTTGAGGAGTGAACATAAGATCCGATTCTGAGTAGTTTAAAAATACTCGTCGGATACCAGAAGTTCCAAAGATCGAATTTCCCATTGCTTTGTTCTTAAATTTAATTTATCTTTTTTATGAATACAACAGTATTTTATTATGAGAATTAGAAGGTTTTCTGCTTTTTATAGTTAATTTATGGTATTCACGACAATTAGAGAAAAACATATAAGGAAAGCTATTAAGCAGATTAAACTCTGTTGTATGAGTTCTTATAGCATAAGTTTTAAGAGAAAAGGATAAACTATTAATTTTTTAAAAATATTCTTTAAATAGTACTCCATCAAGATTATAAGCTTCCATTTTTATAAGGTATGATTTTTCAAGGATTGTTTAATATACTAGATTTGTACTTTAAGGAAATTGATCTTTTTTACAATAATATTGATCAATATTTCCGGGAGAAAATTAATAGTTCTTTTATGAACATCAGTATAAATGAAAGTAACATTACTCTAAAACTTGAAGAGCTTACAAATTTTATTATAGAAATATTTAAAGAAATCGGATTTGATGTTAAGGATATTGAAAATGAATTTTTAGATCCATTTCTAGAAATAAAAAAAGAAGAAATAGCACAGATTACTTCAATAATAGAACTTTATGAAACAAAAATAGCACCGATAATCTTTGAGATCTTTTTGGAAAAATTTGTTGATTACCTTGTAGATGTCGATGTAGCTCCATTAATGTTAAAATTAAAATCTGAAGGTTTTTTGACTATTGAATTCATTATGGAACTTAGAAATTTAAAAACGCTTATTGAAAAATCTACTGAAAAAAGAGAAAATTTAAAGAAATACATCCAAATTCAAGAAAGAATTATTCATAAGTTTAAGAGAAACAAACAAAATATTGAAAGTTTAGAAGATCTGAAAGAACCACAGTTTAAACTCCAGATTCTCTATTTGATTTATAGAATCATTCACTTTTTCCACCTCCAGAAAATTTTTGATTTTTCTCACATAAAATCATACTTAGAAGTTAATGTTGATGAATGGTTAATAGATGTTCCTATGGTATCATTGAAAAATCCAGACATTTACTTTTGTGGAATTTACCTTGCTAAACATCTAAATGTTAATCTTGATGAGAAAAAGATTATTGACTTTTTATTAAGTTTATATGAAGAAGCGATAGACAGGTATGAATCACCCATCATTGAAGCTACTGATGGAGCTTATTATTTCATTAAATCTACTGAATTAATGAAATTATGGCTAAATCATGAGAAAGTAACTAAACTAATTAAAACTGATTCTAAATTTTATGAATCAAACTATTTAAAAGATCTTGAAACTTCTCAGTTAGTTGTAATTTTAAAAATCTATGCACAACTTGGAATATCTAAACACGAAAATTTAATTAGGGCAATCAAAGAAGAGATTGAATTACGAGTAACTCCAGAGGGAATTAAGCAATTTAGAGATGGTTTTGTTTCATCTGAAGCAACTTATTATGTTCTCTTTAATTATTACATGAGTTATACACTTGATAAATTAAAAGAATTTAATGTTTTAGAAAATATTGTTAATCGAATTTATCGCAATTTGGAGCTTCTTGATTTTTCGATAGATACAAATTATGATTTAATCAGTGAATTATTTTATTCACTTGAAAGTTTAAAATTATTTAATTGTATTGAAACGAAGGAGATGATAATTCACTTAGCGAAATATTTATTTCCACAAGAGATTTATGAAAAGATTTCAACTAGTAGGGAAATAATTAGGGAAAAAGCAAAATTCAGACACTTGAAAGTTGATCGAGTTACAGGAGAAACTATTTATTAAATAAAACTTGATAATAGTTCTATTTTATTTTCTCGAAAGAAATTTGGATTTAGGATCATCATAACTAAAAATTATAAATTAATCCTAAACATTTTACTAAGATAATACAAAAAACTGTTGATTTATATGGATCTAAATGATTTTGAATTAATTTATAAAGATAATCGATATAATTTGAAAGATAAAGAGAAAGTTAAAGCTAAACTTGAAGAAATTGTCGGATCTAAAAATATATCGATGAATAATATCGATCTTTTAGCTTATACAAAAGATACATCGCTCATAGCATTTAATTGGACACTTGAAGGAAAAATAGCAGGCTTAGCAGATTTTGTGATATGGCCAGAAACCGTGGAACATATATGTGAAGTTTTAAGATTTGCTAATGAAGAGAACATTCCCGTTATACCTTATGGAGAAGGATCTGGAGTTGTTGGTGGCGCTATACCTGTTAATGGTGGAATTATTATTGATATGAAAAAATTTAATAAAATTCTTGAGATTAATGAGGCAAATTTAACTGTAACTGCTCAATGTGGTATTAATGGAATGAATTTAGAACGTCATTTAAACAACAAAGGATATACTACGGGTCATATACCTCAATCTCTTTATACTTCCTCTTTAGGTGGGTGGATATCACATCGTGCAGCAGGTCAATTTAGCACTAAATACGGTAAGATTGAAGATATTATATTAGGAATGGAGGTTGTTTTACCAAAGGGTAAACTTATAAGTTTTAAAACTATTCCGAGAGCATCTACAGGACCTCAACTTGAAAAGTTATTTATAGGAGGAGAAGGTACTTTAGGTATAATTACTAATGCTACTTTAAAGATTTGGCCATTTCCGGCAAAAAGAACTTTAATTTCTTATGCTTTTCCATCAATAGAAGACTCTTTTAATGCTGTCAGACAAATTTTAAGGGAGTATATATTCCCTGCAGTGATAAGAATATATGACCAATTTGAGACTTCAAGGCATTTTCCAGATATTGATAATGCCAAAGATAAAGTAATGGTCATTTTTGTATGCGAAGGGAATGAAAAACTAGTTGATTTAGAAGAATCAATAACAAGAGAAAAATCTGAGAATAATTCAGGGATGGATTGTGGTGAACATCCTGTAGAACATTGGTTTGAAACCAGATTTAGAGTCACAGAAACTTCAGAAATGCCTCCATATAAAATTGTATTCGACACTATCGAAGTTGCTTCTCTATGGGATAATGCATCAGATACTTATCATTCTGTTTTAGATTCAATGAATAAATTGCAAGGAGTTATAATGATTACTGCTCATGTTTCACATTTTTATCCAAATGGAGTCGGAATTTACTTTAGTTTTGGTGGAATCCCTGCAAAAGAGCAAACAGATTTAGAGTATTATCAACAATGCTGGAATACAATAATTAAATCAGTATTAGAAGCGGGTGGATCAATTGCACATCATCATGGAATAGGAATAAACAGATCTCTTTGGATGGAAAGAGAATTGGGTGAGTCTATGAACACATTAAAGGAAATTAAAGTTTTACTTGACCCCAAGAACATTCTAAATCCTGGGAAAATTTATGTGAATACATGGAAAGGAGAGATAGATTAAATGGGTGTCGAAGAAACATTAAAAAAGTATAGTTGGATTCTCCCATTAATTCAAAAAGTAGATAGAGCCACTAGATCCATCATTATGAAAAATTTCCGTCAAAAAAAGTTGAATTTTTTTCCAGAAGGAGAATTCAAAGCAGATGTAGAAAATCTTATCAATTGTATGCTTTGCCCAAACATGTGTAGGTTTGATTGTGGAACTCTACAAGCATCATTAACGGAAACAATGAGTCCCGCTTATAAAGCAAGGATTGGATATTATTTAACAACTGGAAAAATAGATCCGATGAAAAAGGAGAATAAAGCTTTTATTGATTTAATATACAAATGTACTAATGAAGAAAACTGTAAAGTGTGGTGTCCTTTTGAATTTTCAGTAGTTTCATTATTAGAAACTGTTAGAGATGATTTAAATGATAAAGGATTAATGCCAGAATACTGCAAACAACAGATTGATAAATTAAAAAAGACCAATACTATAGAAAATTTCAACATTTATGAAACTTATAAAGAGAAAGGTATAAAAAATGTAGAAACTGAAGGCAATGATGATGTTTTTTATTATATCGGCTGTGAATCTATGAAATTTCCTAATGTTGTAAATGCAAATATTCAAATATTAATAAAAGCAGGAATTAAATTTTCAACGAATCTTGATAAAAGGGTTTGTTGCGGTGGGCCAGCATTCAATATTAGAGATTTTAAAACTGCTAAGGTTTTTGCTAACAAAAATAAAGAGCTTATTGAATCTACTGGTGCTGATATTATTATTTCAGACTGTCCTGGCTGCGTTATAACTTTAAATAATAGATATGAAAAAGTTGGAATTAAAATTGAAAAAGAAGTACTCCATACAACTCAATATTTTAAGAAATTAATTGAGAATAAAAAATTAAAGTTCAAGAATAGCATCTCAGAAAAATTTAACAAGATAACAATTCATGATCCTTGTTTAATTGCAAGGAACCTGAATGATACAGATTCAATTAGAGAAATTCTTAAGAAAATCCCAAATTTAGAAGTAATTGAGGCTATATATAGTAAAGAATATGTTCATTGTTGTGGTTGGAGTGGTACTGCCCACTGGGCAGATAAAGATTTAGCTGTTAAAGAAGCAAGTAATAGAATTAATGAATTAAAAGAAACAGGAGTGAGCACAATTGTTACTGCATGTCCTCTTTGTGAACTAGGATTAGCTTATGGGATCGAAGAATCTGAAAAAGAAAAATATAAAGTACTAGATATATCTGAACTGATAATTAAAACAATATAAATAAAGATATCAATTATCATACTCAAAATAAAAAAAATTTTTGTGATTATATGAGTGATTTAATTTGTGTGTTTGATATTGGTACTACTGGAGCGAGAACTATTATATTCGATATAAATGGTAAAGAAATAGCACGTGCTTATGATGAATATCCCATTGTAAAGCAACCTGTTGGAATTTCAGAACAAGATCCTTCAATTTGGTGGAATGCAATTAAAAAAACTTGTAATATTGTTACTAAAAAAGTCAATGTTAATGATATTGATGGTATATCGACAGCTTTTCTTAGACAAACAATAACATTTCTTGATAATAAGGGAATCCCATTGCATCCTGCTTTAACATGGATGGATGAGAGAGAAGAATCAAGCGCTAAGGATTGGGTAAATGAACAAGGCGCATTCAGAAGAGCAATGCCAAAAATTTTATGGATGAAAAAAAATAAGTCTCAAATTTTCGAAAAAGTGTCAAAAATTGCTTTTGTTGACACGTACATTATGCATAAATTATGTAAAAGTTTTGTCACTGATCCTACTAATGGGTATTGGGGAATACTTAATTTGGAGACGCTGAAATGGGATGCAGATTTAGCTGAAGCCTACGAAATTCCATTAGATTTATGGCCTGACTTATCTACTCCTGGTGAAGTAATAGGTGAGCTCAATAGTGACTCTGCTAAAGAATTAGGTTTACCAAGTAATATTCCTATTATTATGGGGAGTGGAGATCAGCAGTGTGCCGCTTTAGGATTAGGTGTTATTGAGACGGGTCAAGTAAAAATTACTATTGGCACTGGAACATTTGTTGATTATGTTGTGAATAGACCTATTATGCCAAGTGGAAATATTCCCATATTTTCAATACCAACTCCAATTAAAGGAAAATGGAATCTTGAAGGTTCAGTACCAGGTACAGGAACCGCAATGAAATGGTTTAAAGATAATTTTTCTCAACTACAAATTAAAGAAAGTCTTGAGAAACAAATAAACGTTTATGATATACTAGCAGATGAGGCTGCAAATATAAAACCTGGAAGTGAGGGTCTACTTATTTTACCTTTATACATGTTTAGGAAAGGAGCAATTCACGGTCTTGGATGGAATCACAATAGAGCACATATGATTCGGGCAATTATGGAATCGGCTGCTCTAAGTGCTCAGATGTACCTCCAAATGTTAGAGGCAATGGGAGGAGCAAAAGTCTCAGAAGTTAAAGCAGACGGTGGTGCGATGAACAGTCAATTGTGGGCCCAAATTTTAGCAGATATAACATCGAAGAGGATTTTATTACCTGAAGTAAAAGATGGTGCTGCTATGGGTGCTGCTATTCTTGGTTTTTATGGTACTAAGAAATATGACAGCTTTGAAAAAGCAATTAACAACATGGTAAGATTTATTGATGTTAAAGAGCCTCAAAAAGAGAGTGCTAAGATTTATAAAAAGCTGAATAGGATTTTCATGCCACCTTTACTAGATCTATATGAAAAAAAAAGAATCACCAAAGATTTATAATTTTTTATCTTTTTTTATTCAATTTTTAAATCTTATAAAGATATTTCTAAATTTAGAAAAGTATTTTTGGAATCTTTTATTTCAAAAATTATAGAATATTATAAATTTCTAGCTCACATGCCTTATTTCAAGAACCAAGAGGGTTATAATCTATATTATGAAAATATTAATCAAGATTCAAAAGCTTGTCCCATTATTTTACTTCATGGGTTTGCGTCCTCTGCCTCTTTTTTTAAGGCACAAATAAATATTTTAAAGAAAAATTATAGAATTATAGCTTTTGATGCATTGGGGCATGGGAGGAGTGATCACCCTAAAGATATCAATCTATCAAAAAATCTTAGATCTGATATCATTAGAGATTTAGAAGACCTTCTCAAACATTTGGAAGTAGAAGAAAAATATGGTATAATAGGGCATTCTCTCGTAGGGGGAATGATTGGTCAATTACTTGCGATAAAACATCCTGAGAGTATCAAATTTCTAATCTTATTAAACTCAGGATATATTATGATAGATAATGTTATTAGAAATATCTTCTACAATTTACTCCCGTATTTTATACGAATGAATTTTTTAGAAATATTGGCTAATTCTGTTGAAAAGATACTAGATAAAACAATACCTTATATAATTACTGCTTTATCAGATTCATTAACGGGATTAAAATTAACAAAAGATCAATTACATATGCAAATTGAAGATCAAATTTTTCGTATGATTCATGAAATAAAAGAATATGATCCATCTGGAATTAGTTGTCCTACTCTAATAATTGGGGGGAGACTTGACAATTTTGCTCCAGAACAAATGTCAGAAGAGCTTCACAAAAAAATACCTCAAAGCGAGCTTGAAATTATTGATATGGCAGGACATTTCATGCCAAATCAGCGATCTGATGTAGTCAATGAATTAATTTGTAATTTTATTAAAAAAATTAAGTAAATTTTACATATTTCATTTATTTAACTTGACTTATTATGAATGAAAATATAGAGGATAATGACCAAAATACAGTTATTTCATTTTTCAAAAAAGAAGTAAAAAAATTTGTAGAAGAACGAAATTGGAGTGATTATCATACACCTAAAAATTTAGTTCAAGCTATAAATTGTGAAGCTGGAGAATTGTCTCAGTTATTATTATTTAAAAGTTATACAAAAGATGAAATCTGGAAAAGCGAAGCTCTTCTTACAAATATTTCTGATGAAATTGCTGATGTATTTATTTATTTGATAAGTCTAATTAATGCTCTAGACTTAGATTTAAGTAAAATTTTTAAAAACAAAATGGAAAAGAATAAAATAAAATATTCAAATAAAGAATTTAATAATGGAATATATTATAAGAAATCAAATTAATAGAATAAAAAATGACTATAATAAATAAAAATCTTTTAGCTCCATGTGGGCTATATTGTGGTGTATGTGCTATATACATTGCTGATAGAGATAATAATTTAAAGTTTAAAGAAAAACTTGTGGATGTCTACAAGCCATTTACCAAAGTTGTTGATGATATTAAATGTACTGGTTGTCTCTCAGAAAACCAAGAAAATATATTTGGATATTGTCAAACATGCCCAATTAGAGATTGTGTAAAAACTAAAGGACTTAATGGTTGCTATCAATGTGATAGTTTTCCATGTAAATTTATTGACCGTTTCCCCATTCCTGTTGGTAAAAAAGTTATTCTAAGGGCAATACCTCGATGGAAAGAAATAGGAACTGAAAAATGGGTTGAAGAAGAAGAAAAGAGATACCATTGTCCAGAATGCGATAATTCTTTGTTCCGAGGGGCAAAAAGATGTAACAAGTGTGGTATTTCTGTGAATGTAGATTAAATTAGATTTTATTTCTATATTAATAATTAGAATTTTTAGGGGTTTTTCTATTATTAGTAACTATGTTTATCAAAAACATTGATGATATAATTAAGGAACAATTAAATTATACCTTGGAAAAAACAGAATTTTCTAACTTGGGAGAGTTATACCGAGGAAAAGTTAGAGATAATTATATAAAAAAAGATAAAAGAATTATCATTGCAACAGACCGTCTGAGTGCATTTGATAGGGTAATAACAACTATTCCATTCAAAGGGCAAATGTTAAATCAAGTTTCATCCTTTTGGTTTGAAAAAACTAAGAATATTGTTACAAATCACATTATTGATGTCCCCGATCCTAATGTTTCTGTTGTTCATCAGTGTGAAACAATTCCAGTTGAAATAATTGTAAGAGGATTCTTAACTGGGAGTATGTGGCGTGATTATAATAATGGAAAACCAACTTCTGGTATTATGCCCCCCAAAGGAATGAAAAAAAATCAGAAATTCAATGAAATAATAGTTACACCATCGACTAAAGCAGAATCAGGGCATGATATTTATCTATCAAAAGAAGAGATCCTAAAGCAAGGAATGGTTAATCAAGTTGTTTATGAACAAATGGAAGAAGCTGCTCTTAAATTGTTTAAATTTGGACAAAAATTTTGTGAAAAAAATGGTCTTATATTAGTTGACAGTAAATATGAATTTGGCTTAAAAAAAGGAGAATTAATGGTAATTGATGAGATTCATACTCAAGACTCGTCTCGATTCTGGATCCTCGATACTTATAACAAAAAGTTTGAAAAAGGAGATGATCCAGACATATTAGATAAAGAAATCTTTCGAGGATGGCTTATGGAAACTTACCCAAATATTTTTCCCAATATTAAACCGGATGAAAAAATTCCTCCAATATCAGAAGAAATTAAAATAGAATTAACAAAAAGATATATGCGAAGCTATAAAAAGATTACTGGGAAAGAATTTAAAGCAGAAATTTCAGATGTTAAAAAACGTATTTATGAAAATTTAAAGGAATCGAATTATTTATAGCAGTTAAGAAAAATTTAAATAATAATAGATAGTATCTTTTCGTATTATGTTGAATTTAATTCTTTTATTTTTTAATATCACTTTGTATATCCTCAGTTTTGTGTTTCTAATCTTAGACCTTGAAAGTTATCAGAAAGAAAAAAATGAGGATTCAAACAGAACATTTATACCTAAACGAAGTAAGTATGCTTTATTATTTGGTCTACTTGCTTTAGTGGTATCAGTAATTATTAGTATAGGTTATGTATAACTCATAACTAGGAGTTAGAGGGTATTAAATGCATTGTATACGTTCAGTTTTATAATTCTGATTTTTATTTTAACTAAAATTTATAGTCTTGAAATTTTTGATTTTAGCTTGATTTAATTGCTCAAATTAAGTTAAGGATCATTAAGTTCTTGCCGTTTTTGTCGAGGAGCATTATTTTTAAGTTAATAAGAATTAATAAAAATATATACAACTTTCTTCTCATAAATGCCTCTCCAAGAATTTGAAGTGGAAATAACTTTAATGAATAAACCAGCAGCGAGAGATCCAATAGGTGAAACTATTCAAAAAGATCTTTTAGCTAAAAAAGGTTATGATATTGTATTTAATGTCCGTTCAGGACAATTTTTAAGAATTAATTTAAAAGCTGCTGGTGAAAATGAAGCTAGGAAAATTGTAGAAAAAATGTGCAATGATCTAAGAATTTTTAATCCTGTAACTCAAAACCTAACTATTTTAAAAGTAGCAAGATCATGAGTATTAAAATAGCAGTCATACAGTTCCCAGGCGCTAATTGCGATTTGGATACTGTGCATGTTTTAAATAATGTAATAAATGTAGAAGCTGATCTAGTATGGCATAACCATTTTAAAGAAGCGCATTATGATAGTGTAATACTACCCGGTGGATTCGCATTTGGAGATTACTTAAGAGCTGGAATCATTGCTGCCCATAGTCCAGCAATTGATCAAGCAAAAATAATGCTAAAAGATGGAAGACCTGTAATTGGTATTTGTAATGGTTTTCAAATATTGACAGAGGCTCAATTCCTTCCCGGAGCATTATTACAAAATGACTGTCTCAAATTTATTTGTAAATGGGTTAATCTCAAAGTTGAAAATAACACAACTGCTCTTACTAATCAAATGAAAATTGATGATGTGCTCGCGATTCCTATTGCTCATGGAGAAGGTCGTTATTATACTGATAATATGAAGGAATTAGAAGACAACAACCAAATTGTTTTTAGATATTCTACTGAACAAGGAGAATTAACTCAAGAAGCCAATCCAAATGGGTCTTTAGCAAATATTGCAGGAATATGCAATTTAGAGCAAAATTGCATTGGTTTAATGCCTCACCCCGAACGAGCATCCGAAACTATATTAAGTCCAAAAAGTACTGATCATGGTAAATTATTTTTTAATTCTATGATTGAGTTTATTAAACGGAGGATTTCTTAATGACAAAAGTAAGTATTAATGGAGAGGAAGCAAATATAGAGATGACAAATGAGGAATTTGAAAAAGTTAAAAATTTATTAAATAGAGAACCAAATATTACTGAATTGGGCATGTTTGATGTCATGTGGAGTGAACACTGCTCTTATAAATCCTCACGTCCAAAATTAAAACTATTTGAGGATGCTGAAGCAAATTATAATTATGTTCTGGCTGGTCCTGGACAAGATGCAGGTGTAATTGATATTGGAGATGGCTATGCCCTAGCATTTCGCATAGAATCTCATAATCATCCTTCAGCAATTGAACCATATCATGGAGCAGCTACGGGAATTGGAGGAATAATCAGAGATATATTATGTATGGGTGTTCGCCCCATCGCTTTACTAGACCCATTGAGATTTGGACACTTAAAAGATAATCCACATTCTCAATGGTTATTTAAATATGTTGTGAAAGGTATTGCGGATTATGGCAATTGCACCGGAATACCTACTATCGGGGGGGAAGTTGAGTTTGATGATAGTTTTGAAAGTAACTGCTTAGTTAATGTTGCATGCATAGGATTAGGAGCAATAGAGGATTTTAAGCATGCTCCAAGCAGAGCGTATAATCCAGGTGATTATGTTGTTCTTATGGGAGGTTCTACAGGAAGAGATGGAATACATGGGGTGACATTTGCATCTCGTACTTTAACTGAAATGTCTGAAGCAGATCGTCCAGCAGTACAAATTGGGGATCCATTTACTAAAAAAATGATAATAGAAGCTACTTTAGAAGCTGTAAAGACAGGTTTTATAAGAGGATTAAAAGACCTTGGAGGTGGAGGATTAACTTGTGCGACCAGTGAATTAACTGGCGATGGAAATACTGGAGCTGACATTGATTTGAGAAAAATATTTACAAGAGAACCCGGAATGAATTCTTATGAAATAATGCTTTCTGAATCACAGGAACGTATGGCTTTCATAGTAAAACCAGGTGGATTAGAGACTGTTCTTGACATATTTAAAAAATTTGAAATGTCTTTTGCTGTGATTGGGAGAACTAATGACTCAAAAGTACTTAAGATATTTGATGATAATAACCTTGTTGTGAATATTCCTTCAAAAGCTCTTTCTAAATCACCCACATTTAAGCGGCAAGAAAAAAGACCATCATATCTGGATAGATTAATAGCCCAGAAAACACCAAAACCCTCATTAGGATTAAAACACATTATCTATAAATTAATAGCCTCTGAAAATATTTGTAGTAAAGAATGGATTTATCGGCAATATGATCATGAAGTTGGAGTTAGATCAGTAGTAAAGTGTGGCGATGGAGATTCAGGAGTTCTAAGAATAATCGGTACGGATAAGTTTATATCGGCGAGTGTGGGCGTAAATTCTAAACATTGCTTTTTAGATCCTTATGAAGGAGCGAAAGGAGGTTTGGTTGAAGTGTGCGGAAATGTAATAGCAAATGGAGCAAAACCAATGGCAATGGTGAACTGTTGTAACTTTGGGAATCCTGAAATTCCAGAGTCTTTTTGGTATTTTTCTAAATCTGTTGAAGGTATGAATGATTTTTGTAGAAATTTGAGAATCCCAATAGTGGGAGGGAATGTTTCTTTTTATAATGAAGATGAAGTTAAAAAAACAGCAATTAAAGCAACTCCTATTATAATGATGGTAGGGCTTATTGAAGGTGAAGAAAATATTATCACATTACCATTTAAGAAAGTAGGGAATGATATTCTACTCATTGGAGAAACTAAAGCAGAATTGGGGGGCTCAGAGTATCATTCAGTTATATATAATCTTGAAGGAGGAACACCTCCTAAGGTAGATGAATCAAAAATTAAAGCCACTTGGGATTTTCTTTTTGAATTATATAAAAGAAAATTTATAAAAGCGAATCATGATGTAAATAAGGGTGGCATTATTGTCAGTATTATTGAAATGTGCTTTAGAAACAATTTAGGGGCATTTTTAGATTTTTCAGGCACAATTAATCAAGAGCTTCGAGATGATGAATTTCTATTCAGCGAATCAGTTGGAAGATTCATTATTGAAACAGATCCAGAGGACTACGAATCTATATTGGAAATTTCAAAACAATTTAGTCTTGATATTAAAAAAGTTGGTGTCCTAAATGTTAATCCTGAAATTAATGTTAAAGGATTAAAATCACAAAGTTTTAAGCTGAATGTAGAGAAAATGAAAAATTTATTCGATTCAACAATTCCAAACTTAATGGAAATTTAACTTTTTTTAATAAAAAAATAAATTTTATAATGGAAATTATTTTAATATTCCATTGAGAATTTCAGTACGTTCCTATACAACAATTTTAAATTAAAACCATAAATTTGAAATATTTTTGTAATTTTTTAATAATTGGACTATAAAGTATGGAATAAATAAATATTATTCGAAATCATAACAAGGATTCCAATCATGAGTGTTCGATGTCGTGCTTGTATAAAATGTAAGACATATATTGTTATTCATCCAAATAATCCTATTAATCAAGTAGAAATTAAGACTTTTGAAAAAAAACATTTAGGTCATACTATAGTGACCGTAGATTTTAATGAAATAAGGGGTAGTTATAGTTCTTCGAAAAATCATGAAACTGAAGCTACTCAGCAAATAGAATAATCTCTTTCTTATTTAAAATGTAATAAAAAAATAAAAATTTAGATTTAAATTAGTTATTGTTCTACCTGTGTACCACACCATTTACAGAACTTTTCTGTTCCTGTAAGTTTACTTCCGCATAATGAACATGTTTTTGCTGTTGCAGGAGTAGTTATTGAAGGAACACCAACTTGTCTTCCTTCTATTTTTCCTCCACATTTGGGACAAAATTTTGAATCTGGTTTTATTGAGGCGTTGCAGCGTGTACAAGTAAGTTCTTTTTTAGCAGGCTCAGTATCTGAAGGAGTGGTTTTATAAGGTGATATTTTTTTTTGTTCTGGTGTTGTTGGTGCCTTTAGCTTTAATTTTTTCTGCCCTCTTCTGGCAACGACAGCAGCTATTAGTATAATGACGACAACAACAAGAACTATTACTAAGATCCATGAAATACCAACCCATCTCTCTTGATATGTCACACCAGTATCGTAAGTTACATCAAAAGTAATTGTAGTTGATTCATCAGGGGAATTCATTGGATCAAAATATACGAAAAAATACCAATTTCCTGGACTTGGAACCGAAAACGTCCCAGAATGTGAAGTTACTCCTTCTTGTGTTTCATATGTTCCAATAAAGTTAGGTACATTTGTAGCAGTATAATTTATTGTATAATCTACATCAAGAGGAGAGACTCCATCATTGTACCATACAACATAATAATCTTGAGTAGCAGGAATATTATATAATCCGCTTCCTTGATTATTATTCTCAATACTTACTGGAAATAGTGGAGATCCTGCTTGAAGCCAACTATAGAGGTCGTAAGCATCCGCGATAAAAAAGTCTAGGTTCGCACTTGAGTTATAATCATATAAAATTGAGGAACCTGCTCTTAGAAATAACCATTCAGTTATATAGGCATCAGGACTTAGAGTTTCTGAATTCAAGACATCAATATATTTGGTTGTAGTAGGTAGATTTTCAAAGGGTTGATTCCAGAGAGCAAACGTTATCTCGCTGGATAAAGAGTTCACTGAGAATTCGATATCTCGACCTGACTCAATATATTCATATTCATACCAAAATTCATTGAAATATAATGTCTCTGTAGATCGATAATTAACATAACCATTAGAGTCTGCATTAGTGAATGGGAACCATAATGCTACGCCAGCAAAAGGAAGAATTACCAATGCTAGAATAATGAAGAATAGTATTCCTCCACCAACATACGCAGGACTATAATACCAAGATCGATAATAATGCCCTGCCCACCAAGGTGAATACCACCATCTCCAGTACCATGGTCGATGATACCACCAATATGGTCTATAATACATATGATGGGGACGGTAATATCTATGTGTATAGGGCCCCCTAGGTGATCTTGATACTACTCTATTTGCGCCAGTTCTTCCAAATGGTCTTCCGCCTCCACGGTATGGAGCTCTGAATCCTCCACCAAAGCCACCTCCCCGAAATCCTCCGCCTCTAAATCCACCACCTCTAAATCCACCACCACGCGGCATTTTTTATTTTGACACCTCACTACTTTTGACCTCAGACTCCTCTATACCCCTGAAAATATAATCCCTATTGATTGCTAATAGTAATAATACCATCGATATAATCGATAAGGTTAATCCTATGGGATCTATAGATATGAGGGGTTGTGGAGTCTCAAGTGTAAAAGCAATACCAAATAAAATCCATTCAAAAGCCATAAAGAAAACTGCTAAACTAGGTATTATAGTTCTTATAATCCAACTTGTCTGCAAATTTCTTGTATCAGAAAAACTTGTATAGATAATTGAAAATAGTCCTACTATGCCGAAAATCAACATTAAAATACTAAATACATCAATAGTAATCCATATTGGATCATTTAAATTCAAAAAAGGT
>Ga0209427_10002778_pt1 | contig 20551 bp, 18 predicted proteins | sample DeeMarSWOR136_30_FD_187465 | JGI IMG/M metagenome (GOLD analysis project Ga0209427, IMG submission 187465) | Marine sediment microbial communities from White Oak River estuary, North Carolina - WOR-1-36_30 (SPAdes) (version 2) | ecosystem: Environmental > Aquatic > Marine > Intertidal zone >...
TCACGGAGATGGGGAAATGGTTCAGCTATGGCAAAGTAGAATTGCATTTTGAGACGTCAGAGGGAGAAGGCCGAAGAATATTGCTCTACATGAAGAAGCATCGTGAATTTATTGATAAGGTAACGAACACCATATATCGCTGAAGTATCGCTTGTCCGAGGTAATCTGCTGACAGGGAATATCCTGGGAATACTTGCTGTAGTTGTGGCTATGGTTTGCGTCGCTGTCGAGATGCTAAGTTACGGTTGACTTATATTTTGTCGAAAGATGGGGACAATCCTTAAATAATCAAATAACGTGTGAATCAGAATTGTAATAATATGAATATCTAAGGACGTCCCGAAATGTCATGAGATTGATTTGAGCAAAGGATACGATCATAAAGCGACTGCCAAGGTTTACTGGATTTTCTCCATAATTTTTTTAATTGTCGGGGTGGGAGCGATTTGTCTTACCTGGCGTCAAGTGAATAGAAATTATGTGCCGACCGTAGCAACGGTAATTGATAGCCGAATGGTTAACAAAACTCATAACGGCGTTATGCATGGCTATCTGAGTCTTGTTTATCAATATGAAGCTAAAGATAAGATTCAACGGTATCGTAAACCATCTTATCTTGTAAGAAAAGACACCTTTGAATATGATGAGCTTCTTCGTATTGTGCAATCACACCCCAAGGGCAGTGTGATCCCAATTCACTACAATCCTCGAGACCCTTCAACCCCAATTTTTGATGGAATCCCGGCCAATGCTTATGTACCGCCAATGGGCATAAGCATTCTGTTTATCTGCATCGGTATCGGTCTCTCGCTGCTGGGTTTTAAGATGCATAAAAAGGCCGTATGGGTTTATTGGGCCGAGGTGAATAAAATCAGCGAAGGTGCTTATGAAGTATCAGCTGCCGACGCATCCGGCGTAAATATGGGATGGAAAATCGGATTCGCCATTATCTGGAATCTATTTGTAGTTCTGGCGGTTGTTATAACAATTGTTGAGAAGCCGAGCTTGTCATGGCAGCTTATTCTTTTTTTCCTTATTTTTATTTTAGGAGGCTTTTATTTGCTCCTACGGCTTGTGATTGCCAGCTTCATGGCAGGGCGAATTTTTAAACAACCTAAACTTATCGCCAGTAAGATGCCTTTGGAACGAGGTGATATTTTTGAGATTAAATATAACCAAGCCGTCAACAAAAGACTAACACTGGAATCCGTTGTAATTCTATTGCGATGTTATGAAGAAGAAGAGGTGGGGAGACATACAAAATCACTTCCGGTGAGAAGGACACTGTTTTCTGACGAAAAAAAAATCAATTTCGGTCGCGAATTCACTATCGGTATGGAAATCGATCTTAAGCAAAAATTCATGATCCCAAGAGATTCTCCTCTAAGCACTGATTATACCGTCAGTTATCAGGTGAGATGGGTTTTGGAAATCCAAGTATTCGCAAGGGATTCATTTGATTTTCATGCCGAATTCCCTATAGAGGTAGCAAATTGAGTAATCCTGGTATGGTCAAACAATGGGATCAAATATTTATATTGAAAAATCACGGCAATGATTGACAGCCCTAAAGATCGAAGGAGGTACGCAGCGCATGCAGCGTGGGCAGCGATTGCTATCACCGTGTCGCTTTTCATGATATTCACAAAGCAGAGAGGCGACCCACCCATGATGGTCTTCGTTCCCCTGGTCCTGATCATCTGGGTAGTGGGGCACTTTGTGATCTGGGCAGTCCATTGGCTGGCCGCCAGGGGCCAGCGTATAGTGAGCGAAAGCGGCGGTGAACGCAAGCCGTGGCCAATTGGCCTCAGGCTTGCTGTAATTGGTACAGGCGTTCTCACATCGGCAGGAGTGTTTCAAATTCTAGGAACTGCGGGGACGTAGTTGAAAAATAGCACTTTACAGATATGTAAGGGTGTGGTAGTGATTCACTATGCCTCGTCAAGCAAGGTTAGATGCTCCAGGAACTCTTCATCATGTGATGATTCGGGGGATTGAAAAATCTCCGATATTTAAAGATGACCAAGACCGACAAGATTTCGTTTCCAGAACCGGGCGGGTAGCCCAGGAAACTGGGACCAAGATTCTTGCCTGGGTGTTGATGAATAACCATGTCCACCTTCTGTTTTTTAGTGGACCCTCAGGCATCTCCGAATTCATGCGCCGTCTCTTAACCGGTTATGCTCTTCGATATAACCGGAGGCATCGGAGGAACGGGCATCTATTCCAAAACCGGTATAAATCGATTGTTTGTGAAGAGGAAAGTTATTTATTGGAATTGGTGCGCTATATTCATTTAAATCCCTTAAGGGCTGCTGTGGTAAAGAGTATGGGAGAATTGGATCATTATCCCTGGAGTGGGCACGCAGTTTTAGTGGGGAAGAGGAAGAACGCCTGGCAGGAGAGAGAATATGTGCTCCAACACTTTCATGTGAAGGAAGAGAAAGCCGTTCGGGCATACCGGAGGTTTATGGACGAGGGGAAGGATCAGGGGCACCGGCCGGAGTTAGTCGGTGGGGGATTGACAAGGAGTTTAGGGGGCTGGTCCCAGGTTTTGCCTTTAGAGGGCTCTCGGCAGATAACCGAACAACATGATGGCCGCATTTTGGGGAGTGAAAAATTTGCCACAGAGATTATCAAAGAAGCAGACAAGAAAGTGAGGAGATATCTCCGGGCGGGTGAAATGAAGGCTTCCATTGATGATGCTATCAAGGAGATATGCTCTAAAGAAGGGATCGCGGAGCAGGAATTGCGGATGGGAGTGCGGATTAGAAAGTATTCTAGGGTGCGAGCAAAGATTTCGTATTATCTAAGTCATGAGTTTGGTGTTTCGAGGGCTGAGATCGCCCGGCAATTGGGAGTGTGTACCTCAGCGATCGCTAAAGCCATTCAGAGCATGGAAGGAGCGGGAAATAAGTGTTAATTTTCAACTACGTCCCCAATTATCTCGAAAAAGCCAAAGAAATATTGCGAGATTTAAACTTGGCTATTACAGGCATTGATCTTAGAAAAGGTAGAGGTAACGGTGAAAATGGAGATAAATAATTCGGTCACTAACGTGTCACTCGAGCGAGTGGCTTAGAGCAACCTTTGATCTAAGTTGTTAGGTTTCAATAAATATGAACTATAAGACACATAAAATTACTACTTTTTCAATCGGTCTCATAATCGCTGCATCACTTCTTTTTAATCTCACCAAAATATTCTTACAAAATCCCCTGAGCTTTATTAGTATGTTTAATATTTCCAAAGAAGTGGGGTTGCCAGAGATACCCTACATTTCCGTTCTCGTTATCTTTTTCTCAGTTCCCAGTGCTATAGGCTTGATGAGAAATCGACGATGGGGATTCCTCGCCACTTATCTTAGTTATCTCACCGGTACGCTGGTGGTGTGGTTTCCATTTTTTCCGAGCTTCATTTTCGAATTCATACCAAGAAAATACAGAGGGGCCATAACATTGATTGCAATATATGTCCTCCTCGGAGGTCTGATCTATCTTCACAGCTTAGGCAAGAAACAAGAGTATTTTAGGAGGCCAATGGAAGCGTAATGTGAGGGAGGCCCTAACAAAACAATCAATCCGACGCGGAATAGACCCCGCCGGCCTCTCAAAGGTGGTTGCCCGCGCAGATTATGGAGATCGCTAGGCCCCTTATAACCCTAAGCCAGCAAAGCAGACTGGGTTATATGGTTTAGTGGCCAACATACTGGCTTTGGCCCTTGACGTGTACTTTGTTTTTGCAGTAACGATGTGATATTTTCTTACGCCATCCAACTGCTGATGGCAGCGGACTTCTGACTCGCATGCACTTCATTTTCTTCTTTGGCACAAGCTCCTGCCAAGCCACCGATCCGGTGTATTCGGTCAGAAGATGCTGAAAGCGCGAAGCAAATATGGGTGATTCAAATCTGGTCACGTACTTCTCCTTCTTTGCAATGACCATCACGGTTGCGTCGATCGCCGTGGCTGCGGTGGCCTGGCGAATCCGGAACCGACGCGTTCGGTTTGGCGTCGGAGCGTCTCTGCTCATTGTGGCCGCGGGCTGCGTTCTCCTGTCGTCCGCCGCCAGCCTCGTGGTGGGGGGATTGGGGATCACAGTCCTGATCCTTGGTATGAGGACACCCCGGACCTCGGTGTACTCGGGCAAGTCCTGTGAGGCTGGAAGCAACCAGGGACAGTCATCGTTTCTTTGAACTTTTACTAACAACCATTCGGCGGATGCGGCAAAACGTCCCGTTGTTTTCAGACGCTCGGCTAAAATTCGAAGTGGAGGGGGAGTTGATAATTCTGAGCGATTCAATAGAGGTAGAGGCGACACCGGAAGAGGTATTCGAGTGGCTTGTCCAGCGTATGAGAGACAAGGAATCGTACCAGGCTTGGCATCCTGAGCACGTGGACATACGCTGGATCAAGGGTAGACCAGTAGAGGAAGGCTCAATCGTCTGTGCCGACGAGTACCTTCACGGAGTTCTGCACAAACTGAAATTCCGTATTGTAAAGATCGTCCCAAACAGAAGGATTGAATATAGGTCTCTGTTTCCACTTTCGCTCCTATCACCTGGAAACACGTTTGACATAGAGCCAAAGGGCAATGGTGGGTGCATCTTCACCGCCAGGGGAAGCCTCAGGCTACCTCGCTGGCTCTTCGAAAGGCTTCACAAGAGACACGAAGGGAAGATCGAAGCTACGAAACGCCACATGAAAGAGGAAGGTGAAAACCTGAAGAGGGCGTTGGAGATAAGGACCGAGTAACCAAACCCCCACTTCCATGTGACGCCGACAGGCCCCGCACCTGGAGCCTAGCGTTCAACCCTTATTACAAAGAACCAATGGAACTTCCGAAACCATCTCTTTCCGTGCTCGCTCTCCTTGGGGCGAACCTTGTGCCGCTCTTAGGCGTTCTGGTGCTCGACTGGGACGCCGCAGTTATTGTGCTTTTGTACTGGACTGAGAATGTTGTCATCGGGTTCTACAACATCCTACGGATGACCTTCGTGAAGGTTGACTCCCCCGTCCTTCATCTGGGCAAACTGTTTACGATACCGTTCTTCTGTCTTCATTTCGGGGGGTTTTGTGCACTTCATGGACTTTTTCTCCTCGTTTTCTTCAACTTGGGAAATGGAATGCAATCCATCTTTCCGAAGGAACCCTGGCCGGCCCAGCTTGTATTTCTGCAATTGATGGGTTCGGTTGTGAGAAGCCTCTGGCGAAGCCACCCTGAAGGGATGGAATGGCCGGTGATCTTTCTCTTCGTCAGTCATGGTATCTCATTCATGCAGAACTATTTAGGGAACAGGGAATATGCCCTATGGACCGTCGGGAAGCTGATGACTCAGCCGTATAAACGAATTGTGATTCTTCAAATAACGATTATCGCCGGAGGTGTGCCAACCATGATGCTTGGTTCCCCGATCCCACTACTGTGCATTCTCGTATTTCTCAAATTATGTGTAGACATCCCCCTCCATATGAATGAACATAAGATCAAGACAGATGACAAATAGATAATAAAACAGGACAACAAGATCGAACGATCGGGCCCACCTGGTTCTGAGTAGCCGCCTAGTGACCCTCTAGTGTAGGTGAATCGCCATGTTGGGTTAGGATTTTTTTATTGATTTGTTAGCCGAATTATCTTACGTTGCAAAACTGTGGGCTCAGGCCTATAATCTTTGGCTTAAGTGGAGGCCTTTCCCCGAGAGGACGATTTTATGAGCCTTCTTACCAACTACCTTGGAAGACACGAAAACCTGCCCGAGATTCCAAAGCACCATCGGTACGCTGCCAGGCCCGCCCTTGGAAGCATCGCAAATTCCCCGATGGCAAGCCAAACCTTGTAGAAGCAGACGAGCCTGGCTTCGAAAGCTTTAGAATTGCGGGTCTCATAGAATATTAGGGGTAACTTTCATGATCATCGAAAAGGAGGGTTTTTTCATGGCTTGCGGGGCTGGAATCAAATCGATAAAAGGTTCCGCTCTAAATCTTTCTCCACTGGCCCGTCTGCTTCATGCCGATCAACTGTTCCCCTAGGATCTCCCCCAATTTTCACCACGGGAATAGAGATGCTTACCGTGCCCTTAAGAAAATTTTCGAGGAGAGTATGTTGAGTGACAAAACCAGGCGGGATCGGAGGATCTGGAAAGCAGTGGAAAGGTTTGGTTATAATTAGCGAAGGTCGGCCGAATAGTTACACTTTACGGGTGCAAGCAGAACTCTGAACGATAGAACGATCCTAACATGACAGACCTTACCCTTTTAATTTGACCCGTTGAGTAATGTTGTGACCGTTTAATCCGTTATGATCGTTCAACGACGGGAATGATCTAATGATCGGTACGATCCAAAACCCAACCGATACTTAGTGATTCAGTCGAGGAGAAAAAAAATGTCTTGGAAATTGGCCGTGGTACCCGAACGATGTTCTGGATGTAAGCTCTGTGAACTGGTGTGTTCCATCCACCGCTTTGGAGTGAATAATCCCAAAAAAAGTGCGATTCGGGTCATGGTCGTCTATCCTCACCCGATCATACGGATGCCAATTGTCTGCCGCCAATGCAAGGTGGCTAAATGCATGGAGAACTGTCCCACCGGAGCCATTGTGACGAAGGACGGTATTTACGACATCGATGAAGAAAAGTGTATCTCCTGCCAACAGTGTGTCATCTCATGTCCCTTTGGCGCTATCTTCCTCCATGACGAAATGGAAACCCCTTTCAAATGCAATCTCTGCAATGGAACACCACACTGCGTGGACGCCTGTCCAAAAAACGCCCTTCTCTTTTTGCCCGAACATGTCTTAGGTCAAGCCCAGAGAATGGCCAGTGTGTTGAAATATGCCCACATGAAAGAGGTCGAGTATGTCGAAAGAGGCGAAAGGAAGGTTCTAAAGTATGCCGACATCGAAAAAGGAAAAGGGGAAGATTAAAGGCGGATATTTTTGGAAGATTCTATGGGTGGACCTCGACAGGGAAGAAGCAATCCCCTTGGAATTTGATGACGCCTTTGCTCTTAAATATATTGGTGGAAGGGGATTTGCAGCTAAACTCTTATGGGATCATCTCCACAAAGGACCAATTCATCCCCTTGGACCAGAAAATCTTCTGGTCATCTCGCCTGGCCCTTTAGCGGGTCTTTATCTCCCCGCTTCTGGAAAGACATCCTTTGCATCCATCTCTCCGGAGACGGGAATTTATGGTGATTCCAGCATGGGCGGCTCTTTTGGCGCAGAACTCCGGCAGGCCGGATTAGACGCCCTCGCCATTACCGGAAAAGCCAGAACCCTCTGTTATCTCTGGATTGATAATGGACAGGTAAAGATCATTCCCAACGAGAGATTGAGAGGAAAAGGCAGTTTGGAGACGGAGGGATTGGTCAAGGAGGAGCTGAAGGATGAGCATGCGAAAGTAGCGACCATTGGCGTAGCAGGCGAGAATCGCGTCAGGTTTGCTTGTGTTAACTCGGACTGGGGAAGAAACGCTGGAAGGACGGGTATCGGCGCGGTCATGGGATCGAAAAATCTAAAGGCCATTGCTGTTCGAGGTTCTAAAGATCTTCCGGTCTTCGACCTTCCCAGATTACAAAGGGTGTCAGAAGCCTCTTTCCGAAGCTTAAGAGAGAATAAGAACTTCACCTTCTGGCAGGAACAAGGTTTAATGTCTGTCATCGACTATGTGAACGAGGCAGGGGTCATGCCAACCTTTAACTTCCGAGAAGGAACCTTTGAACATGCAAAAAAGGTGAATGGCTATGAGATGCTTCTGAAATATAAAATTGGGGATACCTCTTGCTTCGCCTGTCCGATGGCCTGCGGAAATGTCTGTTTGGTGAAAGAAGGAAAATATCGAGGAACGGTCGTAGAAGGACCGGAATACGAGACGGCCTGCATGTTTGGCCCAAACATCGGCGTCCAAAATTTCGCTGCTATCCTCAAGGCAAATCAGCTCTGTGACGAACTTGGAATGGATACGATCACCGCGGGGAGCCTCATCGGAGTTCTGATGGAGGCGCACGAGTCGGGTCTCCTTTCCGAAAGGGATCTGGATGGCCTCCACCTGAAATGGGGGGAAGAGGAAGGTATCTTCGAAGCGGTGCAACGAATCGCCCATCGAAAGGGCATTGGAGATATCTTGGCTGAAGGATGCCTGGGTGTGATGAAACAGTGGCCTCAACTTCGCCCCATCATCTCGCAGGTAAAAGGATTGGAACAATCCGCCTACGATGCAAGGATTGCCATCTCCATGGCACTGGGATACGCCACTTCGGATATTGGAGCCCATCATGCCCGAGCCTGGACAATCGCCAAGGAGCTGGAGATGGGGATGAACTGGCCGTTGGAAAAGAAGGCCGATCTAGTGATCTATCATCAGACCCTTCGTCCCCTGTTCGACATGCTGGGGGTCTGCCGATTACCTTGGATCGAGCTGGGTTTCGATGAACATCGCTATGCAGAATTCTATTCCGCAGTCACGGGTGTGGAAACCACGTTGAATGACCTCCTTCAACGTTCTATGGATCTCTATGACCTCACACGTCTCATCAACATGAAGTTCGGAATTTCCCGAAAAGACGACTATCCTCCGGAAAGAGTCTTTACGTTACCCATGACCGAGGGACCTCATGCAGGAAAGATTTTAAAGCGCGAAGACTATGAAGAAATCCTGGATATCTATTACCAGAAAAGGGGCTGGACAAGAGACGGTTTGGTCGACGAAAAGAAAATAGCGAATTTTAATGATCCTCTTGTCACTTCGTAATCATTCAGAGGGGAGTTTTGGAGATGTCCGAACCTATCGTTGTTCTTGTAACTTGCGGTTCTGAAGAAGAAGCAGCGAAAATAGCCAATGGACTCGTCGACGAACAATTGGCAGCCTGCGTCAATATCATTTCACCCATTCGCTCCATCTACCGATGGGAAGGAAAGGTCTGGGATGAGAAGGAATGGCTATTGATCATCAAGACACAGAGGAGAAGGTTTGCGGAGCTGGAGAAAAAGGTTGAGTCACTCCATTCCTATTCAGTTCCTGAAATCATTGTCCTACCGATCGCTGAGGGATCTACGCCCTACCTTAAATGGCTCGAAGAGATGACAACATGATTCATTTCGGATTTCGGAATGTAGATTTCGGAATTTAAAACCTCAAGACTCTCGCTCCCCTTGCTTATTCCGCAATCTGCATTCCGCACGGAGAGGAGAAAAATATGCCAACCGTTTTGATTGTGTACCATTCCAGGACTGGGAATACGGAAGAGATGGCAAAGGCGGTAGCAGAGGGAGTGAAGTCGACAGGGATGAAGGTCATGAGAAAAAGAGTTGAACGGACCACTCTGCAAGATCTCCTCAAGGCCGATGGAATCATCCTAGGCTCTCCTACCTACTATGGAACCATGGCCGCTGAGGTAAAGGGCTTCATCGACAGAAGTGTTAAGTATCATGGAAAGTTGGAAGGAAAGGTTGGAGCCGCCTTTTCTTCTGGCGGCGGATTGGGAGGGGGCGTCGAGACGACAGTCCTCGATCTAACCAAGGCCCTCCTTATTCATGGAATGATTGTTCAGGGAGATCCATGGGGTTCCCATTATGGAACAGTCTCCATTGGAAGACCCAATGCGTCAGCAAAAAAAGAGTGTAAGAAGTTGGGGGATAAAGTGGCCCGCCTGGTCAAACGATTGGCGCAGGCTTCTTGAGGTGGAAGTCAGTGTTCTGCTCAAAGGTGTAGGCAACCCTCAGGAGCATCCCTTCATCAAAGTGTTTCCCCATCATCTGAAGGCCAATGGGAAGGTTCTCACGGCTGAACCCGCAGGGGATGGAAAGGGCAGGAATGCCTGCCAGATTGACTGGAATCGTGAAAATGTCGGAAAGATACATCTGTAACGGGTCTTCCACCTTCTCACCGATTCGAAAAGCTGGCGTGGGAGCAGTGGGCGCCATCACAACATCCACCTGGCGAAAGGCATCCTCAAAATCCTTCCTCATCAGGGTCCTCACCTGAGAGGCTTTGCGATAATAGGCTTCGTAATATCCTGCGGACAGGACGTAGGTCCCCAGGATGATTCTTCGTTTTACCTCCTTGCCAAACCCCGCAGCCCGGGTCTGAGTGTACATCTCCATCAGGTCCCTGTATCCCTTAGAGCGCAACCCGTATTTTACCCCGTCATATCGGGCAAGGTTGGAACTTGCTTCTGCAGTAGCGATGATATAATAAACGGCCACTGCATACTCGCTATGAGGCAGAGAGATTCTCTTCACCTCTGCTCCCAACTTTTTAAAGAGATCGATCGACTGGCTGACCGCCTTCTCGACATCAGGATCGATCCCCTCGATGAAATACTCCTTGGGAATACCGATCCGAACCCCCTTGACGTCTTTGACCAGAGACTGTTTGTAATCTGGAACTTCAATATTGACAGAAGTGGAGTCATAGGGATCATAACCGCTGATGGCATTCATCAGGATGGCACAATCCTCCACATCTTTAGTGATCGGGCCGATTTGATCTAATGACGAAGCAAAGGCTACCAATCCATATCTCGAAACTCTCCCATAGGTGGGTTTCATCCCCACCACACCGCAACAGAAAGCTGGCTGCCGAATCGACCCCCCTGTATCCGTACCCAAAGAAGCGATGCACTCATCTGCTGCCACAGCGGCCGCGGACCCGCCACTGGAGCCTCCGGGAATTCGGTCTAAATTCCAGGGATTCCGCGTGATCTGGAAACCAGAATTCTCTGTGGAAGACCCCATGGCAAACTCATCCATATTCAGTTTTCCAAGGAAGACGAAATTCCTCTCCCTCAGTCTTTTGACCACCGTTGCGTCATAAAAGGGGACATAATTTCCCAGGATCTTAGAACCGCATGTGGTTCGAACCCCTTGCGTGCAAAGGATGTCTTTCAGTCCCAATGGAATGCCGCCAAGATCTCCGATCTCTTCCCCCTTCGCGATTTTCCGGTCTACCTGATCGGCTTGACGATAAGCCTCTTCTTCGGTCAGGAGGAGGTAGGCCCTGATCTTTCCATCCACCTCTTTGATCCTCTGATAAAGGGCTTCCGTAGCCTCCCGCGAAGTTACCTCTTTCTTGCTCAGAAGGTCATGGAGTTCGTGAATCGTCAAACGGCACAAGTCCATAGCTCAAAACCAGTGACTAAAGTGAGATTGAATTGCCTAAAGTGATAAGTGATCTAAATTGACTAAAGTTTTAGACGAAGTTCCAAACACTCAAGGCACTGTCAATTTTAGTCACTTTAGGCACTTCCAACTTATTTTATTCGATAATCCTCGGGACCTTAAAATGGCCATCCTCCTCTTCAGGGGCGATCCCTAACACCTCTTCCCGAGGAAAAGGGGGTCTTGTTTCATCTTCTCTAAAGGCATTTTGGACGGGAATGGCATGGGACGTAGGTTCCACTCCCGCCGTATCGAGGCGATTCAATTGCTCCACGTAGGTAAGAATCTGATCTAACTGATTTCCAAAGGTCTTCTTCTCTTCCTCTGACAATTCAAGTCGGGCCAGTCTCGCCACCTTTTCGATATCCATCTTCATAATCTGAACCCCAATTTTCCAAATCCGAAGCACGAAATACGAAACAAATTCAAATGTTCAAAATCCGAATGTTCTAAACAGAAAGCTAAACCTAATTTTAAAATTGTGTTATTTGAATTTCAAAATTGTTCCGTCCTTCGATATTCGCCTGCCTGCCGGTAGGCAGGGATTTCAAATTTTTACTTTTACCCCGACAGTGCTTCTTTGATCTTCTTCAGATTTTCTTCCAATTTCCCTCGGAGGGCTTCATACTGGGCGGCCTTATCCCTTTCTTCCTGAACCACATCCGGCGGTGCCTTGGAGAGGAACAGTTCATTAGAGAGCTTCCGTCCCACAAAGGCAATCTCTTTCCCAATCTTTGAAATCTCTTTCTCTAGCCTTTTCCCCTCCTCCTCCATTTTGGATCGATCCATGGGGACGTATATCTCTACATTTCGAACGACAGCGAAAGCACTATACGGGGGTTTCCGGACTTTCTCCAGGACCCTCAGGCTTTTGACCTTTGCCAGATTTTGAATGAAGCGTTGGTCCCTCAAGAGTCGTTCTTTGTCCTCTTTCCCTTTGACACGAAGAAGGACGTCCACCTGGTCTCCGGGGGGAATGTTCATCTCTCCCCGTATATTCCGAATGGCGGTGATGATTTCAATCACCCATCTCATCTCCTCTTCAGCCTCTTCATCATCGAACCCTTCCTCCGCTTTTGGAAATGGGGCGATCATGATAGCCCCATTTTCCCTTTTCAGGGGAAGCCGCTGCCATATCTCTTCAGTGATAAAGGGCATGAAGGGATGGAGCATCCGAAGAATGTCGTCAAGAACCTTCAAGAGTGTCCTCTGCGTCATACCCTTCTGATTCAAATCCTGATCCTGGTAAAGAGAAGGCTTGATCAGTTCAAGATACCAATCGCAGAATTCATGCCAAACGAACTGGTAGAGGTGATGCGAGGCTTCGTTAAACTTATACTGTTCAAATGCCTCCTCAACGGAACGGATCACTTGATTCAGCCTTCCACGGATCCATCGGTCAGAGAGGCTTAATTCGCCTGGCCTGTCAATGGGGGGACCTTGGCAGGGTTCATAATCCTCTAAATTCATCAGGGCAAATCGGGAAGCGTTCCAGATCTTATTGACAAAATGGCGGTATCCTTCCGTCCTTGATTCCGAGAGTTTTAGGTCGCTTCCGGGCATGGTGAGGGCAGCGAGTGTGAAACGGAGGGCATCGGCGCCGTAACGATCGATCAGCTCCAGGGGATCTACTACATTCCCCCGGGTCTTCGAATACTTTTCTCCCCTTTCATCTCTGACCAAACCATGAATGTAGACATTTTCAAAGGGGACATCTCCCATAAACCTCAAACCCATCATCATCATCCTGGCCACCCAGAAGAAAAGGATGTCAAAACCAGTAACCAGAACAGAGGTGGGATAGAACTTTTTGAGCTCTTTCGTCTCCTTGGGCCATCCCATGGTGGAGAAAGGCCAGAGGGCAGAGCTGAACCAGGTATCCAACACATCGGTCTCGGGCCGTAAACGATCGGACCCGCATTTTGTACAGGAGGTTGGCTCCTTTTTCGCTACGATGATCTCACCACAGGCATCGCAATACCAGGCAGGAATCCGATGGCCCCACCAGATCTGGCGCGAGATGCACCAGTCCCTGATATTTTCCATCCATTCGAAATACGTCTTCTCCCAAAGATCCGGAACGATTCGCGTTCGCCCTTCTCGTACAACCTGGATGGCCTCCTCGGCCAGAGGCTTGGTCTTGACAAACCACTGCAAGGAAAGATTCGGCTCCACGACCGTCTTGCACCGGTAGCAGTGGCCGACCATATGGTGATAGTCCTCCATCTTGATCAGAATTCCATCCCGTTCAAAATCTTCAAGGATCTTCTTTCTGCATTCGAACCGATCCATCCCACGATAAGGCCCTGCATTGTCGTTCATCCGCCCTTCTTCATCGATCACCTTGACCTGTTCAAGGCCATACTTCAATCCAATTTCAAAATCATTGAAATCGTGAGCCGGCGTGATCTTGAGGCAGCCCGTCCCGAATTCAATATCCACGTAAGCATCAGGGATGACGGGAATCTCGCGATTCACAACAGGAAGGAGGATTTTCTTTCCGAGATCAGCCTGATATCGGTTGTCTTCAGGGTTGACGGCGACCGCGGTATCGCCCATCATCGTTTCCGGCCGTGTGGTGGCCACGATCAGGTACCGATCGCTATCTTTAAAGGGATATTTGAGGTGGTAAAGTTTCCCTAATACCTCCTGATGTTCTACTTCTAGGTCAGAAAGGGCGGTCTGGCATCGAGGACACCAGTTGATGATATAGTGACTCCGGTAAATCAACCCCTCCTGATAGAGCCGAATGAAGACCTCTTTGACCGCCTCGGAGAGGCCGTCGTCCATTGTGAAACGTTCACGGCTCCAATCACAGGAGGCTCCCAGTTTCTTCAACTGGTTGATGATCGTCCCCCCCGACTCTCCTTTCCATTTCCAAACCCTCTCTACAAACTTCTCACGGCCCAATTGATGACGGTCCAGGCCCTCCTCCATGAGCTGCTTCTCCACCACATTCTGAGTAGCAATCCCCGCATGATCCGTTCCGGGCATCCAGAGAACGGTGTAATCCTTCATCCTCTTATATCGGATTAGGATATCTTGAAGGGTATTATTTAGGGCGTGACCTATGTGGAGCGAACCTGTCACATTGGGAGGTGGGATGACAATGGAGTAAGCTTTCTGCCCTGAATTTTCATCCGCTCTGAAGTAGCCTTGATCCATCCAATAACGGTACCACTTCTCCTCCACCTGATGGGGATCATAAGATTTGTCCAAGATTTTTGAAGCCATTGATGCAACCTTCTTCCTCCTTATTCCTTCTCTCCCTTCTCCAGCCGTTTAATCTCCTCCTCGATCATTTTTTCTGCTAACTCCGGAACGATCTCTCGCACCATCTTTTCAATCCGTTCAACGGTCATATGGACAAGGTCCTTGGTCATCTCCGGGACATGTTTAGAAATAAGATCCTCCAGCATCCCCTGAACCTTCTCTGAGACAACCTGTTCCATGTGCTCGTCCATCTTCCCTAAGGAAGGGCGAAATCCCTTTTCAAAAACCCTTGGGGCTTCAATCGCTTCAGCCCTTTGCGCCCTCATTTCCGCCGCCTCTTCGATGATTCTCTTTTCCTCCCCGGAGAGCTTTGAGACTTTTAATTCCTCGAAGAGATCGACCTCCTCTTCACTGGACTCTCCGACGACCTCAAGCGCTTCCTCTTCAAGCGGTTTTTCCTCTTCCAAGAGTTCCTCTTCTGGTAATCCTCCCTCCTCTAACAGTTCTTCCTCTTCGAATAGCTTCTCCCCTTTCAGTTCTTCTTCTAATTCTTCTTCTTTCAGTTCCTCTTCTCTCAGTTCTTCTTTCAGCACCTCCTCTTCAAGCCTATCTTCAAGAAGTTCTTCCGGAAACTCCTCTTCCTTCAAAGTTACCGCCCTCTCCTCTATCGGTATCTCGGGTGTGGTCCTTTCTTCCAGGATTTCTTCTTTTACTTCTTCGAAGGAAAAAGGCTGGAGGGTCTCTTCTTTCGGGGATTCCTCCCTGGGAAGTTCAGCTTCAACTCCTTTCTTTAAGGCTGTTTCGAATTCCTCGAATTCAAAGGGTCTCTCCTCGCGCTCCCTGACTGGGGCCCGTTCCTCTCCGACGGCTTTCAATTCCCTTTCGGAAGGCTCCTCCCCCCCCGATGGAAGCTCTATCTTTCCCACCTTTTCAAGGATATCCTCCAATTCAATTTTCTCGAAAATTTCCTCCTCCCGAGCCTCTTTTTGAGGGGGGACCTCCTGCTTCGTTTTGAGAGGAAGATCCTTTGGCTCCTCCTCTACTCCGTCAAGGGAGAGGGTAAATCCTTCCTCGGCAGCAATTTTTTCCTCTTCCCCGAGCTTCTCCCACGAATCCAGAGAAGTCATCTCTCCGAAGGGTTCCGCCTTTTCTGGAACGATAAAATCATCGATGCTTATCTTCGATTCTGGTTCTTCTATCACCTCAAATAAATCGATGACGTCTTCTTCTTCCTTCCCTCCAGAGTCATTCGATTCGAAGCGTTCCTCCCCCATATCCCCAAACGTTTCCAACTCCATCTTCTTTCCAGAAGTCCCTTCACCTTTGGGTTTCGGGTTTTCCAGGAGCCGATCCACCATATCGCGGACGTTCCTTTCATGGAGGGGCTTGGGGAGGACTTCATCTGGGTTGAGATGCTTACGGTCCTCATCCGAAATTTCTTTAACATCATCTAGAAGAAGGATGAACGGGATAGACTTGAAGCCGGGATCGCCTTTGATGGCCTCGCAGAGTTCATAACCGCTCTTCTCGCTGAGCGCTCTCCCGGCAATGATGAGATCGGGTTTGAAAAGCTTGACGCGAAGGAGGGCATCCTCACCACTCTCGGAGAAGATGAGGTGATAATCGGTGGTCCCAAGAATCTTTTGGAATTTTTCCAGAACCGCCTTATCCGAATCGGCAATCAGAATCTCTTTGGCCATTCCTTGTTCTCCTCACGAACAAAAGGAGAGGTGATGCTATGTATACGAAATTAAACTTTTTTATCACATGGGATAGAGAATGTCAAGGAAATGCGCTTGTTGTCGTGATAAATCCTTGTTCCGAGGGGGGACGATCACATCTTTTTTTCTATCAGCCTTTCGACATAGGCTGAGAGGTCGATATCGAAATCGTAGAGGACCCTCGCTGTTGGCTGATGGATCTTGATTCTTCTTCTTAAATCATTGGGAGTGGCGATCACGACCGTTTCACATTCGGAGCGCCGGATGGTCTCTTCCAGATCTTTGATCTGTTCCTCTGAATATCCCATCGCAGGAAGGACCCTTCCAATGTGGGGATATTTCTCATAGACATCCCTCAGGGAACCTACCGCATAGGGCCTCGGATTCACCAATTCACGGGCCAGTTTTCGGCAAGCGGAGGCCCCTGCCCCATCGGGCATGCCTCCATGGGTGATGGTTGGCCCGTCCTCAATCACCAAAACCTTCCGATCCCTCACCCGCTCCGGATCATCCAGATGGGTCACCGAAGGAGCGTTCACCACCTCTGCCTCAGGATTGAACAAGGAGATATTCTCTCGAATCGCTCGAATAGACGCCTCGTCTCCCTCATTCACTTTTGTAATGATGAGAAGGCCGGCCCGCCTAAAATTGACCTCCCCGGGATAATAGAGCCTCTCATGGCCAGGTCTCAGGGCATCCAGCAAGACAATCTCGAGGTCCGGTCTGATAAAAGGGAAATCATTATTGCCTCCATCCCAGATCAAAACCTGAGACTCTTTTTCGGCTCTTCTCAAGACCTTCTCGTAATCGACGCCGGCATAGACAGTGATTCCCATCCGGACGAGAGGCTCGAATTCCTCTCCCTCCTCAATCGTACAGGCCTCCTCATCGACATCCCCCATCTTCGAAAAACGGAGAACGGGTTCGAAGGAACAGTAAGCCATGGGATGCCGGATGACCGATACCTTGAGGCCTCTCGTCTTCAGAAGGGAGGCGATCTTTCGAGTGATGACGGACTTCCCGCATCCTGTCCGGACGGCACAGACGGAAATGACGGGCACCCGACTCTTAATCATGGTCTCTTCCGGACCCAGAAGGACGAAATTTTTCCCCTTGGAAAGAACCAGAGAGGCCTTTTCCATTACCTCTTCATGAGAGACATCACTGTAGGAGAAGACAGCCTGATGGATATCGGGATCTGAGAGGAGGCGGAGAAGGTCCTCCTCAGGGTAGATGGGAATCCCTTCGGGGTAACGGGTCCCCGCCAGTTCCGGAGGGTAGGTCCGGTTGGCGATGAAGGGAATCTGCGCAGCAGTGAAGGCGACGACCCGATAAAGGGATCGCCTCCTGAAGAACGTATTGAAATTGTGAAAATCCCTTCCCCCCGCACCGAGAATGATGACCCCGACCGGTTCCCTTTTCGAACGTTTGAGGCTCCCACTCTTCTGACGAAATTCTGTTGTCATACAATTTTCCAGGGGAGGGGGAGGAAAAATTTTTCATAGAGATTAAAGGCATAACGATCAGTCATGCCTGCCAGAAAGTCACAGACACATCGTTCCAATGAATCGTAAAGAGATTCCTTTTCGATGAAGAAGAGAAAGGCGTCGGGGTGGTCCCTGAAATATTGATAAAGTTCTCTCAGGATCTTGGCTGCTTTATGAAAGTCGGCATGGACCATCTCATTTTCATAGATCCGATCCCATAAGAACTCTCTCAATTCGACAATGGCAGAGAGAACTTCATCGGTCAAGTGCAGCCTCCCATCCTCCAAACGGAGGGTCTCGGTGATGATATCGTTCACCATGGTATTGATCCGGTTTGCGTGGGTCTCACCCAACGCGCCGATACATCGTACGGGAATATCCTTTTGAGAGATCACTCTTCCTCTCACGGCATCGTCAATATCATGATTAATGTAAGCAATGATGTCCGCGATTCGAACAACCTGTCCTTCCAGGGTCGCAGCCATCATGGCCGGATCCTCGCAGAGGATTTCTCCCCTCCCCTTACTGTGCTTCAAGATCCCATCCCGAACCTCGTAGGTGAGATTCAACCCTTGCCCATCCCTCTCCAGAAGATCGATGACCCTCAGACTCTGGTCAGCGTGGCTGAACCCTCCTGAAATGATCGCGTTGAGCGTATCCTCCCCTGCATGTCCAAAGGGCGTGTGGCCGATGTCATGGCCCAAGGAGATGGCCTCCGTCAAATCCTCATTGAGTTGAAGGGCTTTCGAGATGGTCCGTGCAATCTGAGAAACTTCGAGGGTGTGAGTCAACCGCGTTCTGTAATGATCCCCTGTGGGAGCGAGGAAGACCTGTGTTTTATGTTTCAGCCTCCGAAAAGACTTGGAATGGATGATTCGATCCCGATCGTGTTGGAAGGACGGCCTGAGCGGACACGCTTCTTCAAAGCGCTGCCGCCCTTTGGTCATCGAACTGAAGGTCGCAAAAGGGGAGAGAATGAGTTTCTCCCGCTCTTCCAGATTTTCCCGGATGGTTTTAGGCATTCTCTCCCTGATACGTCGTTAGGGTACATCCCCCTTTAACCACAAAAATCACCGTGGTCATTGGATGAAGGTTACGGTTACGAAGCCTGTTTCGTTTACCGGTAACGGTTAGGGTTACGAGGCCAGTTTAGGCAAAAGGCAACGGTTACGTCAAATAAAGAATGCGACATTAAGTTCGAAGAAGGACGATAGACGTAACCGATTGACGATACAGGCATCGTTACCTTAACCGTTAGACGTAACCTTTGTAACGATACGGGCATCTTTACCGTCACCGTGGGACGAAACCCTATTTTCTAATTAAGTCCTTTAACCTGAACCCTTGGCGCCCAAGCTCCTTGAACCCTTTGATGGATTTGACAAGATTCCAGTTGATCGACTATTCTTTCAGTAGATAACCTATCATAAAAAAAGGACTTTATCAAATATGAACAAATTACTCGAATGATAGCGAATCTAGCCAGTTTGTGATTATGAACTTGGAAGATATAAAACAAAAGATTCTTGAAGATCCCATCCTATTGAAACTGTCCAGCCTTGCAAAGGAGAAGGATGTCCCTCTCTTTCTGGTGGGAGGATATATTCGAGACCTGTTTCTTGTAACCCCAGGACCAACCCATGAGCCGAGGGGAAAGGACTACGACTTTGCCCTGCCAAAGGAATCCTCCCCATTCATTCCATCGATAGAGGCGGTCCTCCATCTCTCCTTCTTTAAGGTTGGAAAGGAGGAAAGGGAGACCATCACCTATCGAGTGGCCCACGAGGATCTGTCCATCGATCTCACATTTCTCCAGGGAGACAGGATCGATGAGGATCTCCTGAGAAGGGATTTCACCATCAATGCGATCGCCTTCTGCTTACGGGACGAGACATTCCATCAGGTCGTGGGCGCTTGGGAGGATATGAAGAGGAGAGTGATCCGAAGTGTTTCAAAACATTCTATCGACCAGGATCCTTTGAGAATGCTCAGGGCCATTCGATACCTTTGTACCCTTGATGGTTTCATTCTCGATCCGACGTTGAAGGAAGAAATCTTTCAAAAAAGGGACCTGGTCCGGAACCTGCCTGGAGAGAGAATCAAGATGGAGCTGGATCACATCCTTCTCTCCCCTGAACCTGCCTTGGGGTTGAGATCGCTTTATGAATCCAGTTTGCTTCTCACCCTCTTCCCGGATTTAAAAGGCCTGGAACATCTCGGTCAAAGCAAACACCATCACCTCCATGTCCTCTCCCACACCCTACTCATCGTTGAAAAATTATCGTGGGCCCTTGAATGGGTCACTTCAAAGGGAGAGGCATTCCCTCTGGCTCAGGAGGACCGTCTGGCCTTGTCTTACGCTGCCCTCTTCCACGACCTCGGAAAGCAGGACACCTATTCAAAAGATGATAAAGAGAAAGTCCATTTCTATCACCATGAATCCTTCTCCTGTCAGAGAGCACAGGGAGTGATGGAAAAACTCCGGTTCTCCAACCTCCTGAGAAATAAAATTCTTCACCTCATTCAGAATCATATGAGGATCCTAAACCTCTCGCGAGAGACGAAGGAGGCGGCACTGAAGCGATTGGTCTATCAGGTGGGAGACGACACCCCATTACTGGTGCTCCTCACCCTTGCTGATAAAGAGGCAAGTCGGGGAATCTTGTCCGTTCAGCTCGATGAGGTGGTGGAGGCGCATTGCCTTCGTATCCTGGATTGGTTTAAAGAGAAAGAGGTCATTCACCCTCCTCCCCTGATCAATGGGCATGACGTGATAGCCCTGGGTTATCCCACAGGACCGAGCGTGGGCCAGATCTTGGGTTTCATCCGGGGGAAACAGGTGGAGGGAGAAATCAAAACAAGAGAAGAAGCTCTGAAATTCTTAAAAGAGAGATTTGGAAATCAGCGTGAATAGATACCTCCGAAGATGAAACGCATGCAAATACACACGTGCTAAATTATGAAAGT
>Ga0209427_10002779_pt1 | contig 20548 bp, 17 predicted proteins | sample DeeMarSWOR136_30_FD_187465 | JGI IMG/M metagenome (GOLD analysis project Ga0209427, IMG submission 187465) | Marine sediment microbial communities from White Oak River estuary, North Carolina - WOR-1-36_30 (SPAdes) (version 2) | ecosystem: Environmental > Aquatic > Marine > Intertidal zone >...
CATGTTGTTTATAAAGACTCTATTGATATAGATAAATTAGAGCTACCTCGTAAATATACACTAACTCATTCTGATTCCACTGGAGAGCTGTTCCTAACAATAAGAACCGAATATGATTACGATCAAATATCAGGTTTATACACACGATTTATGAGAGACGAAGTATTAGCTGAGTGGCAAAAAAAGAATGGAGATTATGAGCTACACCTATTTTTGCATGTTAGTGGAGGTTTTTGTTTTGGTTGGGCAGGACTAAGAGATCGGATCTTTCGACATCATTTGCCACTCGTTTTAGAAGTAATTAGGTATGGGGATAAGGAACTATTTGAAAGGATGCCTGAAATCAAAAATGCTAAAATTTTTGTTCATTTTGAGTCAAATAGAAAGAAATATGATAAAATTGAATATTTTGGACGAATTAAAGAAATCCCTTTTTAATAATTATAAATTCTTCACTCAATAGCATTAAATTTTATAGCTGTTTAAGCTAGGTTAAATAATAAATTATTATCCTTGCTTACTTAAGATCTATTTTTTTTATATAGAAATATGGATGAAATAAGTAAAATAGTAGAACAAGGATATAATAAGATCGCCGAAGATTATTATAGTCATAGAAATTTAAACAAATTTAATATAGAATTAGAGAGATTTGCTTCTCTCATCTCTAATGATGCACACGTATTAGATGTAGGATGTGGTGGGGGTATTCCTACAGCTAAATTTTTAGTGAATAAAGGATTCACCGTAACTGGGATTGATCTATCTGAAACTATGTTGAATTTAGCTCGAAAGAATGTACCAACTGCCGAATTTGTTAAAATGGATATGAATAAGCTAGAATTTAATGAAAACACATTTGATGGAATAATAAGTGTCTATACTCTTTTTCATGTACCTAAGGAAAATCACTTTGAAATATTCAAAAAATTCTTTAAAGTATTGAAACCTGAAGGTATATTACTGATTAACACAGGTATCTCGGAATCAGAAGGAATGAGTAATTTTTTTGGAGTTCCAATGTTTTGGAGTAATTTTAAACATAAAACTACCCTTGATCTCATAAAAAAAGCAGGATTTTCAATAATCTCTGAAGCAATGTTAGAAAGGGGTGGTGAATATCAATATTGGGTTTTTGGAATAAAGACGAAAACTTAATTTTCCTTTTGTAAGTGTAATCTTTTTAGTTAATTATTCTATAAATTAAAGAGAAAATTCTTTTTAACCTAAAGTTATTCTCTTAAACCAGAATAATGTAAATTATTAAAATAAAACTTTGTTGATTTAAACCGATGTTACTGTTTAGTATTAAAAACGCATTTCGTAAAAAATTTATATCTATACTTGCTGCTATTGGAGTAGGCTTTGGATTAATGCTAGTTTTTGTAATTGGGGCATTTACAGCGGGGACTAGTGCCCAATTTCAAGATAGTCTTAATAAAACTTTAGGTGTCGTCAGTGTTACAGAGAAATTACGGGGAGGATCTGATAGTCATCTTCCCTTGAATCTTCCTCAAGATCTTCTAAACACTCCAGATGTTGGGGATAGTATATTAAGTTATAATGTTGAAACTCAGGCACCAGATTATTTTACTTCAGAATATTGGGCTAATTTAAGTACTTTTGGAGATCGCCTTTTACTCAAGGGATTAAACTCTACAATAGACGGAAATTGGGGTGGTCCTACTACAAAAATCATTGAAGGTAGAAACTTTGATCCTAACAAAAATGAAACAATAATAGATTCTCGTTTAGTGAATATTGCAGATTTTCCAGTCACAGTAGGAAGTAATCTAACAATAAATCTAGATCTTAGCGGGAATAAAACATCTCTTTTCACTATCGTAGGTATTTACGAGCAGGAAGATATCGGAGCTCCATCATTTGTTCCAAGGGATTATTATATATACACCGATTTGGAGACAGCGTGGAATCTACTAGATATTGCTGGTGAGACAAGTGATATATATACCCTAATTTCACTGAGATTTAATGTTAAAGGGCATGAAGATACAGATGAGTTTGTAGAAAAAATTAATGACTATTCAGATGCAGATGGATATGCCCCTGTATATGTTACAGCTTTTTCACTGGCTAGTTTTCTTAGGGAAATCGAAGATACATTCGCAATTTTTAACACATTCACATCAATATTAAGCTTTATTGTTGTTCTATCGGGTGGGATGGCTATAATTGTAACGCAGTTAATGTCAATATCGTCCCGTATGAAAGAATTTGCAATTTTAAAAGCAACAGGTTGGAAAAATCGACATATCTTCAAGGATGTGATTTATGAATCTCTTACACTTGGTATTTTAGGAGCAATCATAGGGCTAAGTATTGGTGCTACGCTTATATACATCTTGGGTGGCGGTTTGTTACCTTTCGGTGGGGCGTCGGCTATTATCACTTGGCGAGGAATTATTGAAGTGGTAGCCTATGCTTTAGGTTTAGGTATAATAGGAGGATTATACCCTGGTATAAAGGCATCAAGAGTAAGACCTGTCGTGGTCTTGAAAGGAGATTAGGGAGGTGATTAATATATTTATAACATTAAAGAATGTAAGTAAAATTTATGGTGAAGATAGAACTACAATTAAAGCATTGGATCAAATAGATCTACAAATTGAAGAAGGTAAGATTATAACGGTAATGGGACCTTCTGGGAGCGGAAAAAGTACATTGTTAAACATCCTTGGGGCAATGGATAAACCAACATCTGGAGAAGTTTTGGTGGATGATATAGAGATAGGAGGATTGCCTGAGAGAAAATTATCTAATTATCGTAAAACTCAGATTGGATTTATATTCCAGAATTTCTATTTATTACCTAATCTTAATGTAATTGAAAACGTATTAACCCCTTTAGTACCATATGGAATTAAAGAAAAAGACCGAGAAAAGGCACAAGAAATATTAGAGATTGTTGGTTTGGGTGATAGAGCTAATAGTAAAGTAAGTAAATTATCTGGTGGTGAATCTCAAAGAGTAGCTATAGCTCGAGCATTAATGAATGATCCTAAATTGATTTTAGCTGATGAACCAACAGGAAACTTAGATACTGAAACAGGAAAATCAATAGTGGAGACTTTAATTAAATTAGCTGAAAAAGGAACAACACTAATCATTGTCACGCACGATCCGAGAGTTGTTGCTTTAGTTGCTAAACATCCCCTCGGCGATAGTATTTGGATAAAGGATGGACGATTAAGTGACCAGCCTACATATGACCTAGATTGCTGGGAAGATTAGATTAGATTTTAAAAGCCCATTCTCCATTTCGCATTACTGGTTCTGTATTATTATCCTCTAATATTCCATCAACATCCATTTCTCCTGATCCAATCATAAAATCTATATGGAGAAGGCTAGCGTTACCTCCTGCTGCTATGAATTCTTCATCAGTCATTGTGTCACCACCTTTTAATGAATTCCTATAAGCTTGACCTATTGCAATATGACTTGCAGCATTTTCATCGATTAAAATATTGTAATAAAGCTTCCCTGTTTGGGATATTGGCGAGCTATTAGCTACTAAGGCAACCTCTCCTAACCTTCGAGCTCCTTCATCAAAATCTATCGTTTTAAGTATAATTTCATTACCCACTTTTGCTTCTGCCTTAATTATACGTCCATTAGAAAACTCAAAAATACACTCATCAACAACCTGTCCCTGATAGAAAACTGGTCTTGTAGTCTTAACAATTCCGTCAACCCGATCTTTATGTGGGAGCGTAAAAATTTCTTCAGTAGGTAAGTTTGGTATAAAATCTATCCCCTCCAGGGTTTTTACACTTCCTCCGTGCCAAATATGGTCCTTAGGCAACCCAATTATTAGATCTGTTTCTGGAGAAGTTAATTTTAATGTTTTATATTGTTTTTTATTTAAATACATACATCGCTTATGGAGGTTTTCACTATGTTCTTGCCAAGCAGAAATAGGATCTTTTTGATCTATTCGGCATATTTTAAATATAATATCCCATAATTTCTGAATTCGCTCATTTGGGGGGATATCTGGAAAAATTTTATCTGCCCAAGCCTGGCTTGGGGCTGGTACTATTACCCAATTTAAAGCATATTGACCAACAAGATCTAATACAGGTTTGAGATGCTTATGTAGATGAAGTTGAAATCGAGCAATCAGACCAAGATCTACATCCTTCAATAAATCAGGATTTGAGTCTATGATGTGAAGATTTGCATCTCCGGCTTGAGAAATATTAAGTCTTGCATCTATCCTCCATTTTGGATATTCCTTAAGTGATTTTTTAGGACCATAGTTAAATCGAATCAAACGCAATTGATCATCGCCCCATACCACATCAACCAATCGAGCTCCCATTTGATACGCTTTTTGTGCAATTATCCGTACTAATGGAGCTGCCTCAAGAAAGACACCATCATAGCTAGAACTGGGGCCTCCAATGAGTAGTCGCTGTTTAGGCTGAAGATTTAAACCAATTTTTAAGATTATCTCAGCATATTTTTCCAATTTCTGTTCAAACTCAGATGACATTTGCGTTACATTCATTTTTCTATTTTTTTGGTTAGATTATATAATGTAATTACAATTAAAAAGGATTTAGAATTAATCATCATGGTAAAAGACACAAAAATTTAATAAGAGAAAAGTGTAATGAATGAAAATAATGCCCAAATAAATGAAGAAATATTATATAGGGAATGGGTTCCAGCTGTTAAAGTTATAAAAATTATTATGCTTTCTGTATTTCTTCTGAATAGTATAATCGGGATAATCATTGTTGCGTTTATACCTAGAAATTTAATTTTTATAGGATGGATATTTGGTGCTGTAAGTCTCTTATTATTACTATTGTACTGGAATTTCCGAGGTATTAGGATCGCTTTAACCAGACATTATCTTGATGTAGGTTATGGAATTCTTAATCATAAAAAAATTTTCTTAGAAAAAATTACGGGATGTGAAATAACGAAAGCATATTTTCGACGGTACGGGGGATTAGGAGTTAGGTTTGGTTTAGATGGTTCATGGGCTTATACCACTAATTTCGGGCAAGCTGTTAAACTATTTTTTCAAAAAGGTAGACCATTCGTCTTTTCTACCAGAAATCCGCAGAAAATATGCCATCTTATAAACGAAATCACTAGAATTTAAGTATTTTTATTAAAAGAATCCTTTTTAACTGTGGGGGATAAATAGTAAATTAAAAATAACTTATGTGATAAAGATCTATGGTTGATTTATTTTTTAAATTGTAGTTAAGAAAGTAGTTTGATACTCTTCAATTTTTTACTAATTATCAATAATTTTCTTACCTAAGAATACATATATAAATATAAGTTCAATATCTATAGTATTTAATAGTAGGTTTATGGTAAGTAATCAGTTTAGAGTTTTATGATAGATTCTATAAACATCTATTCTGTCATAAAAGTGAAATTTCTATAAAAAATAAAAGAAAACATTTAAAGTGCTTTTTTATGGTTCTAAATATGAAGAATGAGAAAAAGATTTTTACTCTAGAAAATAAAAAACTAGCATCCATGGGACCAGATTACGTGGTTATCATCCCAAGAAAGCTAATTCAATATAAGGTAATTGATCCTGAAAAAATATATAACATTCATTTTGAAGAAATAGAAGAAGAACAAAATGAAGAAAAGGGTTAATCTTCTTCTCGATATGAGTAATGCTCAATAATATCAAAGATTATATTATTATTTCTTAAGAGTTTAACTATATCTAGATTATAATCCATAACTATTCTCTTATTTATTTGTATTCTGACTGTTTTCGGATAATAAGCTTCTGATTCTTCTTGAATTTCTTCTAAAGGTACATAACTTGAGAGATAAGCATTCTTATTGTTGAACTTGATCACACAGACGTAGTTTTCTAACTTAATTACTTTATTCTCCTTTGTAACTCCTCGAAACCGAATTGAAACTGTGTTTCCACCATCAACTTTGATATTTTGCAGTAGTTTTGGTAAATCCTCTGGAAGGACAATCTTATAAAATTCTCGCTTCCTCCACCGTGAGATCTCATCTTCGCTATATCGAAAAATTTCAGCGAACCTTTTATTAAAATATTTTAAATACCCTCTTTGTATTAGAGTTATGCCCAAACTCGAGTTTTCCGCAAAATAAAGAAACTGTTCATCCTTTAATTTAGTTGTAAATTCCTCATTTACTCCTACTTTTGACATCTCTCATTTCACCCCTTTTTAGGTATAGCTTGTTGTTTTATAAAATTGATTTAAATGTTAAATAATTTTATGAATACTATTATTTTTGTTTTCTTAAATATCCCATCCAAAATCATAAAATTATGTTTTAATTTATCGAATTTTGTGCAAAAAACTTGATCGATAGATAATAGGATAACATTTAAATTAGTAAAAATTGATATTAATAATAGGGTTCTATAGACAATTTTATAGAATACCTTATACAATTTTTTGCCTTTGATTACATAGGAGTTTAAAGCTTTTACACTACCAATTAAGACAAATCTTCATCCCTTCATTGTGTTCTTATCATTTACATTTTTTGAAGGTTTTCAAGCTTCGGGTAATAAAATAACAAAAGAATCTCCTTCAACCCATATTTTTCCATTGTAATTATTTAAGATACGTTCTACTAAAAGAAATCCCAAAATTATTTCTTTAATCTTACTATCTTTCTCTCTTTCTTTCTGGAATATCATTTCTTTCTCTATATTTAAAATCTCTTTTTGATAATCTACAAATTCCACTTTGATATAATTTTTGTTATCCTGTTGACTTCTAAAGATAATAATTTTAATCTCAATAATAGGGTTTTTATTATATCTAATTGAGCTAATAAGGATATTGACAAAAACATCTATTAGAAATTTATCTGCTTTTACGTATATTTCTCCTGCTGGATGCTCAACATCTATGTTGATTCTTTTATTTGAATAACTATTTTTAATAAATTCTTTAACATCCTCAATAGTACTGCTCAATTTTATTGGTTCAATTATTATATTTGTTTGATCAAGCATCGTTAGCTTATGTATTATATCTATTAAAAGCTTACTATTTATACATTGATCTTTAATAATATCTAATAAATCTCTTTTAGATTCTAATATAATTTGATTATCAGCCTTTTCATATTCGATTAGTGATAATTGAATGTTCTCTATTATAGAACTTATATCATTTACAAAAAGTTCTTTGTAAAAATACTCTCTATCGAATTCTTGGTGGATAGTTTCTTCGCTTACGCGTAAATACTCTTCAGCTAATTTACGGTGTAAAACATTTTTAAGAAGGTCTGAAATAATGCTTAGTAAATCTAAGTTTTTTTCTATCCAATGATCGTTATCCTTAATATTATCAAGACAAATTATTGCTTCTAAAACCCCGCTTATTTTTACTGAAAATATTAAAAAATTCTTAACGTCTCGATTGTCAAGAAAGTATTTTAAATTTACAGCTTCTGTAGGAAGTTCATCAACATTTTTAACGTATAGATAATCAGATTCTAGTAATTTCTCAGTTAACCAGGGAAAATTGTTCATTTCCATATTTTCAGGTAAATTTACTTGAGAAAACATCACCTTACTATACCATTCATAATTTCTTTTTATAAAACTGAAATTTTCATTAAGAATATAAAGATAAATTCGTGTTGCGTTTACAAATTCGCCTATATCTCTAAGTGATTCTACAATCGCTTGACCAAAATCCTGTATCCCTACAAATCTTGACGCAATTGCTGTAATAATAGCTTTTAATCTTGAAATTTTCATTAATTCCTGTTCAATTTTTTTCTCTTCTGATATATTCTGGCAAATAATTTGATAAAATGTGTCATCTCCAATATCTACACAGGAGGTTTGCATATTCACCCAAATAAGGTTGTCATTTTTATGATAAAGTTGAATTTCTAACGGAGGGAAAATTTTACCTCTCTCTTCTATTCTCAATCTTTTAAGAACATCTACAATATAGTCTCGATGTATTATTGAAAGATCAACAAATTTCCTACCCAAAAGTTCATCTCTTGTATATCCTAATGTATCTTCCAAGGCTGGATTACAATCAACTAAAAAACCTTTAGGATCAATTAAAAGAACAGAAAAGGGTGATTCTTGGAAGAGATAACGATATTTTATTTCAGAATGCTTTAATTTAATTTCTGCTTCTATTCTCTTACGAATATCTCGAATAATATATTGAACAAGGATTTGCCCTCCTATTTGAACGTCATTGACACTAATTTCAACGGGAATAAAATTACCAGAATTATCAATAACCTCTAATCTTAAAGGAAAGGGGTAATTTAGTTCCCTAAAAACCTCCTCGTTAAAATCTATATCAATGATATCACTTAATATTTGGCTTGAATGCAAACCGATAAAATCTTCAAATGGTCGTTGAAATAACTCTTCCGCTTCTTGGTTCACATCCATTATTATACCTGATTTTTTATCGATAATTAAAATAGCATCTCGAGCAGCTTTGAATAATGCCTCATAACGTAATTCGGCTATTTTTAGTGCTTCGATTGAAGGTTGATATAAAGAAATTTGATTGTTTATTATACTATGAATATTTTCAAGAGTATCCATTACCTGATTTTTATCTAAATAATTTTTTTTGATTTCCTCAAATTCTTTGAGAATAAAATTACTAAATTGGTTAATAATGTTTTTAGGAATTTTTTCATTGTAATAGACAATTAAAGATAAAGGTAATTCACCTCCTCTAATACTCTCATTAGGAACAGAATCAAAATAAATTGCTGCATTTGAATTTAGGTGAGGGAATGGGAGGATTACTGAAGTTGGTCTAAATTGATCACCTCCGAAAATAAACTGTGATATTGAAAAACTTTTAACAGATATCAATTCTGGATTCTCAAAAGCATCTTTAGGATACACTGCTTCTATTTTAATCCCAAGATTTTCATCCCATCGACAAAAAAGGATACCAACCTCTTTTCTTGGAGTATATTGTTCTGCTCTCTCGGCAATTTTAAGTGAAAGCCAATTAAATGCCTCATCAATATTTATATTCATAATTCCACTCGTTAAGAATGACTTTAGCGGCCTATTCCCGAGTTCCTTTACTCCCATACTTTCTTCTAAAACTTTTAGGTCTGATCGTTTTCTGTCAGTTTTATTAAAGAGGATTAGAAGTGGTAATTCACTCAATTCTGGTTTTCTCGCAATTTCATGCAATAGTTCACGAGCATATGAGAACCTTATTGTATCTGTTACATCTAAAACAAAAATTAATCCATCTTGGTTTTTTAGATATGGTTTCCATATTTCTTTTGCTTTATATTTTCCAGGGATATCATATGTTAACATAGATACATTATTAACTAAAATCTTAGAAATGTCAACATTTATAGTTGGAAAGGTTGTTTTTGATACTGATTTTCTCCTTGTTTTAATGATGGTTGTTTTTCCCGACTGAGAAAGCCCAAAAATTAATATTCTTGCCTCTTTTTGTTCGAATATCACTTCTTCTTCAGAAAAAGAGTTATAAAAAATACTAAGCAAACTTCTAATTTCCGCAAGTTTATTAGGATCTCCTTTATCAAACATAGAATCTAAATAAAAGGCTTCGAAAACATCTTCGATCTTTTTAAATTCTTCAACAAATCCAGCTAAGAATTCTTCAGCCAACGTTGATTTGATTTTCGACTGGTCATCAACAACTAATGAAATGAGAAGACGCTCGACTCCGGTTTTTGAATATTCACTCGGGACATTAAAGATTAAATTTGCTGTTTTGAAAGTCCCAAAGGTATGTATGAAAAATCCTCTTTCATAGATATCAATCAATAAAGGAACCTGTTTGAGATCATCCCTTTTAATTTCTTCAGGGATTTGTAAAATTACTGATGGAGGAAAATATGGGCTCCGATGACTTAAAATCAATACTTTCAAATTCAAACAACCTCTCGCATTTTTATGAAACTAAGCTCAATTACTACCTATTAAAATTATTTTATTTGTATTTATATGAATATAATATCTACTCTAACCTTAACACTAGTTCTTAGTTTTAAAATTAACTTTATTTTACTAATAAAAATTCGAGTAGAAAAATGTATCAAATTAATTTTTCGAAATAAAGAAAAAAGAAAAATAAATGTTGAAATTATTTTTTATGTTCTTCGAATAATTTTGGTAAAAAATTGACAAATTCTCCTATCTCTTCTATGTTATGCTTACGTAACGCTTCGATAAACTGTTTTGGAGCTCTGGCAGGTAATCGAAAAGTTGATCGTAATTTTGTTCCATTTTCAATTGATTCATATTCATGTAATAACCAACTGGTTGGATTGTCATTATCATCAAGTACACTCGCCACTAATGTGTGATCAAACTCAACAGGTATTGGTGAAGTACTTGGATCTTCCCATCTGATTCTTAATGTAGTGGTGATCCCACCAATATCTTCGTCTACCCTATGAATAGCCCCAATGTGACTCTCTTTAGGAGGAACTTCCCACTCAAAAGATTTATGGTCTTTCGGGTGCCACAATTTATAACGTTCTGTGGTATCTATATGATCCCACCACCAATCTATCATTTCTGGTGTCACACCTTGTAATGTGTGATCGACAACCAAATCTATCGTTTTACTTTCGGAACTCGCAGATTCTTTTGACATACTTTTAATACACCCTATAAATATTGATTAGGAACGCATCTTCCATCATAGATGAATTATCTTTCCATTTTTTATGATATATCTGTCCACTAATAAATTCGGATTTTCGCTAATTGTTTTGGCAACATGGCGTTGAACCTTTCTTGTATTTTCAGGGATTGTAAGTGAGGGTGTTTCCCCTATTACCATTTGGGCTAATTCAGTAATATAATACGATTTAATGTTCCTTTCAGCGTTATATCTTGATAAAGTTGCAAGACATCCTGTGCAGATAAAAGCCATTGCATCCGCATTTATTTCTTCTGCTTCAGACATTTTCTCTTCCGCAATTTTCTTAGCTAATGGCCTATTTCGCATTGAAACAGGAGCCCCGCAACATAGAGATTTTTCCTTATTGTGTTTCATTTCTACTACTTCTGCACCAATAATTTCAAGAAATTCTCTAGGACCATCATAGATTTTCTTGTCTAATTTTCTCCAAGGACAAGGATCTTGAAATGTAATTCTTTGGTTGATCTTATTTTTGATTTCTAACACACCTTTATGATACTTTTCAACAAAATAATCAATGATGGTTTGACCCTCTATATCAAATCCTTCGATAATTGAAGGATAAACGTTTTTAATCATGTGATCACATCCTGGACAGAAGGTGATGAGTTTTTCTACCCCAACTTCTTTAAATTTTTCATATAATTCTAATCCCTTTATCTTTGCTTCATCCTCACCAAAACTTGAACTCACATACCCTCCACAACAATACTTCATCCCTCCTATCGATGGTAAATCATCAAATAATTTGGTTTTGGTCAGATCTGGAAAATAATAGGGAATACCACAGCCGAAATAAAACATTTCATTACTTTTTGGAGGTTTTTCGTATTTATCTAATCCTATTTTTTTTTCCTCAGTATCAAATGCTAAACCTATGGACATCAAATTATAAGGAACTTCCTCAGTTATGAGCGTTATACTACTCACTCCTTTCTCACGAGATCTTCTTAGACGTATTTCTCTTCTAAGCGCGCTTGGATTTGACCCTGTTGGACAGATTATATCACAGTAAGAACACCCAGCACAACTTTCCAATATTTTTCGTGAACTTCTTGTCTCAATCATTTTAGAAATTTCTTCCTTAGCACTTTCTATTGGTAAATGCATAAATGGACACTGACTAAGGCAGGTTCCACACCGTAAGCACGTTTTTTCATTAAACATCTTTTTTAACCAAAAATTTTGAAATCTCATTCAGATATTAATAATAAAAGCGAGTTTTCGGAGCAATTTAACTTTATTGCATAAATATCAATAGAAAGATTACACTATTGTAAATATTATTAGGAATTCGCAAAATTTTATAAAGCTCAACCAGAATTAAAACTAGGAGATATTTTGGTTTTGGAAATAGACACATCTGTTAGAGTATTTATAATTCGATGAAATAATAATCATAATTAAAAATCATTTTTTGAATACCCTTTTTCTCTTTATAAATAATGATATGATATTAATTTATGAAAAAGATGATAAAGACTCAAATGGTTTTTGAAAAAAAACTAAATACAAGACGTTATTTAAACGGACAGCTTGAAGTTTTTGTTCAAGAAAATGACGGAGAACCAATAGCGGAGCTTTCCATTATGAAAGATTCAGTTGAACTCGCTCTAAATGAATTTATCTTAAAAGATTACTCTGAGAATGCATACTTGGTTCAAGAGTGCTACGAGTCAAATTTATTTATCCCAACAAATAGGTTTGTACTAATTGGTTCTCATTTATGTCCTATATGTCAGATAAGCTCAGAAGTTTGAAAGTCCTTTATTGTTTTCACGAAAGCAGTCGCCTCACTTGCACTCAAAATGAGCTTTTTCTTGGTACGAGTCATACCTACATAGAGTAATTGACGATCTTGATCAGATACATATGTATTGACTTCAGGGATTATGATTGTGTCCGCCTCTAATCCTTTTGTACCGTGAAGAGTACCAATCAATAATCCCGGTGTTTTATAGTCATAATCCATCAAATCTTTCCAACCGATATTTAATTGTCGTAAATATTCAAAAAAGCAATGCTGGTAATTCTTTTTTGCCATATTATATTTGAAGAGCACTAAGATTTCTTGAGGAGACTTCAATAGGTTACTAATTTTTTCAGCAAGTTTTCTATACTCCTCATCTGGATTTCTTGAGAGAATAAACTCGAATATTCCGTGTGTTCCTATAAATTCTTCTGTTGCTAGGAACTCGTCAAATTTTCCTATTAATTCTTTTATTGTCTTAGGTAAGGTTTCTTGGGCAACGAATCCTATTTCAATAGGGGTACGGTAAGATTTCTGAAATCTTTTCACCCTACCTCTCGCTTGGATTCCAACGCTTGACCATGTAAACCTTTTTCGAGCATAAATTCCTTGTAAACCATCACACGTAATTAACAAAGATTCTGTTTTAGGATTTAAAACAGCTATTATCGATTTAAACCAACTTTCCTCAAAATCTTGAGCCTCATCAATAAGGATTGCATCGTATGTAATTTTATCTTTACCGAGATTTTTTAGCATTTCTGTTAATAATCTTGGCACTATACCGTTAAAAAAATCATCAAAATCGTTATTACTTCTTGCAACTGCTTCTTCTTTTAAATACATTCGTGAATAATCATTATCAGCACTTAGAATATAATTTCTAGCCCATGCATGATAGTTATTAATGGTAATATCAGCATCATAATCTTGAGGATTTAATAGGTGAAAAAGCAACATTTTCAATCGTTTATTGAAACATAATATAAGGATCTTCCAATTTGGATGTCGTTTAGCCAATATTCTTGCACGGGCAATTAAAAGCACTGTCTTTCCACTTCCAGCAACTCCAAATATTAATCTATGACCTTCCCCCATTTCTCTTGCCAAATGTTCTTGTTCTTGGTCTAAAAGCTTTATCCTATCGTCAATTGAAAAATATTCAAGTAAATCAATTTGTTTTAAATCAGGTAATCGACAAGTTGGAATAAGATTTGCCCTTAACACTCTAAATTGCTCTTCAGAAAGATTTGCATTTACTGGGATAAGGTTAATCATAAATTCTTCAAAATTTTCATTTCTCCTTAACGTTTCTTTAAAGCATACATGAATTTTACTTGGTTTAAGTGCTCGGATTCCTCCAGCTGCATAACTAGCTTCTGGGATTTGGTTAAATGCTACTAATCGAGTTATTGGGATATAAACATCTTCAGAGAAGTGACAATAACCAATTCGATCTTTTATTGCACGCCAATATTGATACAATTGATCAAATGGATTTTCTATAAATATAGACATTTCATCTTTTAAACTCTCCCATTTACCCGTCTTTGGCGTAGATTTAAGGTATCTTTCGGAGTAATCCTTAACTTCCACGATTAATATTCCATGTAGTGGAGAAAGAACAACAAAATCTGGATGTAAATCTCCAATATAGGGTTCGAAATAGGCAATTACATGATTTTGTTTGTCAAAAAAATTGGAAATTCGATTATAGAACATCCTCTCTCCATCAGTTGCCGTTGAAGGAGGTTTGGACAGGAAATTTACCATAACTCAGAAGATATTTTCTTTAATATTGAATTCTTTCTCTTCAACAAGAGTTTAAGTGTTTTGAATTATAATTATATAATCGAAACTCTTCCTTATAAAATTTGAGAAGAAATAAGAGTTCCATAGAATACAGCATATTATATAGATATGTATGTAGCAAAAAAGCTTTTTTAGAAAAATTCGATAGAAATGTGTCTAGAACAGGTTTGTGTAATAAAATTGTCAACCAAATCGATTAATATTTATGACTCGTCATATTTCATTTTACTAAAAGAAAAATTATTTACATAATAAGTTCTAAATGATATATTTAATGAGCAATTGAAATTGGAGAAGATAATTTTGGAACTAGAAATGCTTTATAGCCCGCAAAAAATTGGAAATGTAGAAATTAAGAATAGAATTGTCAGATCCGCCACTTTTGAGCATAGAGCTGAAAAATATGGCTATGTAGGCCAAAAAATACTTGATATGTATGATGAATTAGCACGTGGTGGAACAGGGTTAATTATCACTGGATTTACGGGAATAGATCCGAGTGCAACAGGAAGTCCATATCAACTTCGATTAGATAATGATTCCTATATCCCAGGACACAAAAAATTAGTTAAATTAGTTCATGATCAACCAGATGTTAAGTTAGCAATACAGATTGTTCATCTAGGACGGCAATGTGAGCATCCAAAATTTACCCCTGTCGCACCTTCTCCGATCCCTGAAAAGACAACAGGTTTAACCCCAAGAGAATTAAGTACAGAAGAGATTTATGACTTAATTAAAAAGTTTAAAGAAACTGCTATTCGTTCTTATGAATGCGGATATGATATGGTCCAACTCCATTCGTCTCATGGGTATCTTCTTAGTAACTTCGTTTCACCTTATACAAACAGACGTAAGGATGAATTTGGGGGAAGTGTTGAAAATATGGCTAGAATTCTAGTAGAAATCTTCAACCAAATTAGAGATGAGCTTGGAAAAAAATTTCCTATAACAATTAAACTCCAAACCGAAGATTCAGTACCGGGAGGGCTTACATTAGATACGAGTTCAAAAATAGCACAGATTCTTGCTAATACTGGTTATGATGCGATTGAACCTAGTGGAGGGATTTATGAAAGCCAATTAACCCATAGAAATCCTTATCCTTGTAAAATGATTAAATCATCTGAGGACGAGAATTACTTTTTACCTACAGCCAAAATTATAAAGCCACTCATAAAGAAATCAAAATTAATTTTAGTGGGAGGAATAAAAAATCCCGTCTCTGCAGAGAAAATAGTACGTGATGGTCATGCAGATTTCATCTCGATGTGCCGACCGTTGATATATGAACCTGATTTACCTAATCGCTGGAAAAGTGGTGATACTTCACCAGCGAAATGTATAAGTTGTAATTCTTGCTTGACAATAATGAGAACAGGGCCATTATATTGTCTTACCAAAAAGAATTTAGAAAAAAAATCACAAAATTAAAAATAAGTTCAAGATATTTACTTATAAAATAAAATGAGTAAACTTCTAATCGTGAAGTTATTTATCGTTTTCTAAATATGTGAGCATCATAAAAAGGTAGCTTTATTAACTCAAGTTGGAAATGGAGCCCTTGTATATAATTTCTTGGATCGACTGCATCAGGGTGCGTTGGAGATCTTCGCTCCCGTATGAACTTTATCGCATCACTATTTGGTTCGAAAATACAAACCATTCCGTGTAATTTTAAGATGCGGAAACATTCTTTGAGAGCTACTTCTTTATCATTAATATGATGTAAGGATCCTAAAATAAATATAGCATCCATAAAAGAATCTTCAAAGGGCATATCTTCAGCATTAAAAGATTGGTACGTAATCATATGTTCTACTTTTACTTTCCTAGCTAATTCTAACCAGTCCTGTTTAGCATATTCTGATTCATCATCTTCTGGTTCTCCCGTAATGACTTTATAATTGTTCAAGGCGAGAGTTACTGCCATTGTGCCATTTCCTGTACCAATATCTAAAATTTTCGCACTTTTTTCCAATTGTAAATCTTGAAGTACGGGATTGATCTCATTGAAAATAAAAACAAATTGATTTCCCAGAATCTTTCTTATTTCTTCAATATCCAATATCTTATCAATCCTTTTTCTATTTTTGAATTTATTATTCTTTTTATGAATTCCGACTACTTTTTCTTTTTTAACATTATATTTTATAATTGGGTCCAATCGTAGTGTAAATCGTCCCAAAATTCATTTTTCGAACTGGTGCTTTCTTTAATGCAGTCCACTGTTTTCCATCCCATCGAAAAATCTTATTTGAATGTGGATTGGGGGATTTGGGATCAATTTCTTCATCTATAGTTCCCAAAAATTGCCAAAGGTAGTTTTTATTGGCACGAGCACCCCCATGATGCCAATGTCCCGGCAATTGAGACTCAAATCTCCAAGTATCAGAATCATAATTATAGACTAAGTGCTGTTTTCTGACGGAACCTTTATAGTTTTCTCTTTTAGGGTTATAAAAATCTCTATTTATGTTCCATCCCCCTATTATATGTAATTCATTTTGCCATTTATCTCCTGTTCCATCTGTAGTAGGAATTGGACATCGATTCATCACTTCCCATTTATCGGTTTTAGGATTATAACGCTGATTTAAAGAACCCTCATAGGTGTTCAGTGGTTTATTTCCAGTATTTCCTGAGGAATAATATATCCACCCATTATGATAGCTGGGAATAGGAAATGATTGCGAATATGGAGCATCTGCAACTTCAGTCTGCCATTCATCATTTAATAGATCATAACTCCAATTCCACTTGACTCGGTTAAATGTACCTTGAGCATTATCACCACCAAATAGATACATATAACGGTTATCAATGACAGGATAAAATTTACCCAATTTACTGCGTGGTTCGGGCAACCTATTATAGAGTTCCCAAGCATCCTCTTCTATTTTATAAACTTGAACATAGTCAGAGCATCCAGAATGAGGTTCCGTTTTCCCTCCGAAGCAGAAGATTTTATTATCAAAAAATGTCCAACCCGCACCTTGAACAGGATAAGGCATGGGAGATAGTTGCCCATTTTCACTACTATACCATTCATTGGCATTGATATCGTAAACAGTTATATCTCCAACAGCATATTTATTTTCCACTTTTCCACCAATAGCCCATAGGAACTCTCCTTTACTCATAACTATTTATACTCTCTTTTAATTATGACAAATCTTTTTCTAGAATGAGAATCATATGTTAGTAAATATGATGATTCATATTATTATAAACATTTTAATTAAAATAATATAAAAAAATTTCAGTGATGAAGAAATGCCCTTTTTTGAAAGAGAGAATGTAAAAATATATTATGAAGATATAGGCAGTGGAGAACCAATTATAGCTAATCATGGATTAGCTGAGGATACAACATATTGGAGCGAGACAGGTGTTACAGCAAAGCTAGCTGAGAAATATAGAGTAATTTCCATGGATATGAGAGCTCATGGTCGCTCAGTAGTAAAAAGTGAACCGTATGGATATGATGCTGATACAATGGGAAATGACTTCGGTGATCTAGCTGATCACTTGGGTATTGATAAATTTCACATACTTACTCACGCAACTGGAGGTATGGCAGGAGTACGTTATGCAATGACGAATTCAGAGCGTTTAATCAGCCTTATGCTCACAGATACTGGTTCTGCAACTCAACCAGACTTTTATCTTCAACCAGATCGACCGCAACTTACTGAGGAACAAACAAGAGTAATTCAAGAATGGACTTTAAATGCATCTATTGAAGAAAGGATACAAGCTGCGAAAGCAAATCCTGGAGAATTTCTATTCAAGATGGCTGAACATCCAAACAATGAAGGTATGTGGAAGATATTTGAGGGATTTTTACGACGACAAGATATTAAAGCAATAATGGATTTTAGGGCTGTTTTTTATAGCGATCCTGACCCTCGGATTGAAGGTCTTAGGCAAATTAAGTGTCCTACCCTTGTTTTATTAGGAGAATTTGATATTGTGTTCCTTAAACCGAGTGAGATTATGGCTAAAGAAATCCCTGATGTACGACACGTAATTATGCCTGATATTGGACACATGACAGCTATAGAGGCTCCTAAACAAACAGCGAAAGAGATTCTTGACTTTCTTGAAACAGTAAAGCAAACTGGGAAAGCGAATAGATAATAAAATAATAATTTAAAAAATTATTATGTGATTACCATAAAAAAAGCATTAAAACCTTTACGATTAAAACCATTGAAACTAGGAGAAGTAAAACCAACGAGATGGTTAAAAAACCAATTAACAACACAATTAAATGGATTATCAGGTCATCTGGATGAGTTTTGGCCAGATATCATGAATAGTGGATGGATTGGAGGAAACGCTGAAGGATGGGAACGCTTCCCTTATTGGTTGGATGGTGTGATACCATTAGCATTTCAATTAGAATCTCAAGATTTAATTGTCCGAATTAAAAAATATATTAATTACATTCTTGATCATCAGCAGGATGATGGTTGGTTTGGGCCATCTAAATGGGATAATAACCCGGAGTACGATCCTTGGCCAAATATGGTGTTTTGTAAGGCATTAATTCAATATTTTGAGATACAAGGTGATACCAGAATAATTCCCGCTCTGTTAAAATACTATCATAAATTGGATAAGGTTCTCGATGAGTATCCTCTGGGACATGGTTGGGCTCAAATGCGTTGGATGGATGGTGTTTGGGGAATCCATTGGTTAATCGATTATTTGGAAGAAGATAGGGATGAAATTGCTTTTCTATTATTGCTCGCAGAAAAGTTGAAAATTCAAGGATATGATTGGAGGGAGCACTTTAATAATTTCTTTTATATTCATTTCAAAAAAACACTACAGAAATTTCAAATTTCAGGGAAAGAAAAGATTTACCATGTAGTAATCTACAGCAAAAATATCATTACCCCTGAGGATTCGAATAAAAAGTATAGAGGTCGAAAATTTAGGAAATCTAATCTCCTATCCCATGTCGTTAATAATGCCATGGGAATAAAGGCTTCGACTATATGGTCAAGGCAAAGTGGTCTTGAATCTGATAAAAAAACTATTTTTGCCGCGATTTCTAATTTAGATAAGTATCATGGACAAGTGACGGGATTGTTTTCGGGGGATGAACATTTAGTAGGAAAAAATCCTTCCCAAGGTACAGAATTATGTTCTGTTGTTGAATACATGTTTTCATTAGAAACAGCAATCCCAATTTTGGGTTGTAATTCTGAGGGTATATCATTGATTGACAGGTTGGAATTAATTTGCTTCAATGCACTTCCTGCAACTTTCTTGCCTGATATGTGGGCTCATCAATACGATCAACAGGCAAATCAAGTACAAGCAATAAGAGTAGAAAATCAGATCTATTCTACAAACGGTAAAGATTCAAATATTTATGGTTTAGAGCCAAATTACGGTTGTTGTACCTCGAATATGCATCAAGGTTGGCCGAAATTTGTTGAGTATGGATTATGGGCTAAGGATCCAGAAGGTCTTGCATGCTTGGCATATTCCCCATGTAAAATATCAACAGATCTTATTGTGGGTAATAAGGTACATATCATTGAGATTGAAGAAATTACAGATTATCCCTTTTTAGATTCTATTGATTTTTCTATCCACTTAAATGAATCTTTAATCTTTTGCTTGAAGTTTAGAATTCCCGCTTGGGCTGTGAATGCTACTATTCAAATTAACCAAGAAGCACCAATTAAATGTGAATCAGGTAATTTTTTCAAAATTACTCGCGAATGGAAAGATAAAGACCAAGTTACTTTAATTCTACCTATGGAAATAAAATTTGAAACTAGATATAACAAAGCAAAAGCAATATTAAGAGGATCGTTGGTATTTTCTTATAATCCTGAGGAAGAAAAAACTTTACTGAAAAAAATTTGGAGTAGAGCAGCAAAATTAAGAAAAGACAACTCACTCAATATACCCCCTCAAGTAATAGATTGGGAAATAAGACCGAAAAGTCCTTGGCAATATGCTCTTGTAGAACCTTTAACCCCGGAAATCATAAAAATTAGAGAAAATATAGCAAATTTCCAGAATTTTAATAATCACAGCCCTCCGTTAAAAATAAAAGTAAAAGGAGTCGAGGTTCTAAATTGGGGGCTTGAATATGAAGCAGCTTTACCTCCGCCTAATAATCCTAAAGCAAAAACGGGAACTGTTGAAGAATTAGAATTGATCCCCTATGGTTGCACCAATATAAGGATAACTGAATTTCCTGTTGTGAGAGATGTTAAGATATGAATTTCAAGGAAAAATAGAAAAAAGTGAAAAT